>Ga0307515_10008182_pt1 | contig 20468 bp, 5 predicted proteins | sample 17_EM_MG_FD_194513 | JGI IMG/M metagenome (GOLD analysis project Ga0307515, IMG submission 194513) | Populus trichocarpa ectomycorrhiza microbial communities from riparian zone in the Pacific Northwest, United States - 17_EM | ecosystem: Host-associated > Plants > Roots > Unclassified | place...
AGAAGGATTTTATAGGAGTACGGTTGTGTATTTAAGGACCCTTAGTCCCTACCTAGATAGTTCCTTCCTTATAGTAATTCTTAGAATATAATTAGAGTTAATCTGTTAGGCAACCACTCCACCAGTTGTTATTACGTTGTTAACTTACTTGTAATACCTACACACCTAGCCCAATAACGAGCCTACCGTAGTACTTGCTACAAAGTTCCGTTACATCGCTCGCCCTTTAGTATTAAAGCGGTAAAATAGAGATATCCTATTTACGCCTTTAATCGGCTTTAGGGGGAGAGGAATTAGAACGTATATAGTAATAGTCTATAAAAGATAATATATAGAAGATAGTTAAGATATAGCAAATTTATTAATTAATAGTAAGGCCTAGCTAGAATATAGTAAACCCTAGCTATAGATAAGTTAAGAGAAGAAAGTAGTAGTTACTAAAGAGATCTAATATCTAATAGCGGTTAGGATGTAGCTATAGATAGCCGTAAAGGTCGTAGCTATATATAGAGATAGTAAATCGGGGTTTTTTATTATCCTACTAAGGTAGCTTACTAGTAGGTGCCGTGAGTAATACCTAAAGTATAAGGCTTTATAATATAACGGGCCATATTACTACTTTATAGCAAAGGATTTCGTTTAAAGAATGTATATAAACTAGCTTTAGTAAGAGCCTTATTATATAAGCGGATTTAATACTTTATCCCTTACAACGGTAGCGTCCTACGATAATTGGACCGTGCGTAGAACACCAAAAACCAGAACCGAAAGAACGTGTATTTTCCATCACGGAGCTTAATCCTATCAATTCTATTGGCTGGCTCTTATCGATAACCGTAAGACACATTTTACCGTTGCAAGGGATAAGGACACTATATTACTAGTCTTTTTTCTATTAAATAGGATTATAAAAGAGCAAGTTTAGAGGATTAATAAGATTAGCAGTAATATACTTTTCTTTAATACTAATATTAAAAATAAGGAATAGAAAGGAGAAGCTATTAAAGGTAGTAAATATATTTATATATTTATAAGCTCTAGGCTTACTAACACTTAATTTATTTATCCTTAACTTTAAAACATTAATTTTAAAAGATAATTAGCTCTAATATTACTAATAAGGCCTGTCTTATTCTATACTAAGATAAGAAGTTTCGCCCTATATATATAGAGCTATACTTTATACGTATTATTAATAATAATACTAACTTATAGTTTATCTACTCTATAATAATTAAGAAGTCTTTACGTCTTATTAATTATAAGATATATATTAAATAGAGGAGCTCTTAGAGACTACTTAGGCTAGCCTTTAGCTAGCCTTTAGTACCTCCTTATAAGCTTTTTAAGCTTATAACCCTTTCCTTCTTATTAGTTTATCTCTATATTAAGCTATTGCTATACCTACTTATTACTATATTATCCTCTTCTATTAACTCTCCTATAACTTATAGTTGGCTTACCTACTCTCTACTATATACCTAAGTAGTATACTTTATATTAAAACCAATCTTATACTTTTTTAGGTAGTAACTAGTAGTAAGCCAAAAGCTCCGCCTTTAAGTAATTTTATAATCCTTTGCTTTTATCTAAAACAACTATATATACTATAGAGTAGCCATACTAGTAGATACCTAGTAAATCGTATCTATATAACAGTTAATTAAAATATAGATTAGGTTATCTACCTTTACCTAGGACAATCGCGTATACTATAGAGTAGCTATACTAGTAGACGTTTAGTAAATCGCATTCGTATATCATAGTTAGATAGATATAGATTAGGAGATAAGGGAGATAGTAGCTACCTAGCTACAAGCTAGGGGCTATCTAAATCGTATATAATTACCTCCTAGCAATTAGTATACCTATATATAATTAATAGTACAGCGGTATAGCTTTACCTTAACAACAACTTAAAGGTGGTTTAATTGCTATTTAAAAGCCTTCTAGTAGTAATATTCTAGGCTAACTGCGGATCGCTACGCTAAAAGTTGGTTCCACTAATAGGTCGTAGAAGGTTAAACGCTATTAAAGAGATATAGCTACCCTAGAGGCTATCTAATTACTATTTAATGGCTATCTAAAGAACTAACGGTTAGCTTCTAAAGCTATAGCTACTACCCTTACTTCTAGATTAAATATAATCCTAAAGCTACGGCTCGCTAAGAGCTACGGCTCGCTTAAGGGCCACAGCCTGACTCTCTAACCCTTGAATAATAACCCTCTCTCTCTATTATGGATGACAACAAATAGCCATGCTCCTGGTTATCTAACCTCTAAGTTGAGCGCGTACTACAGAGAATTAAAGATTAAATACTGGTATGTTCCTCTCCAAGTATCCGTACCACTTCGGCAGCGTCCTTTGATGTGGTGTACCGGATGCAATCTGCAGATCTTCGATAGCGCTTCCCCACTTTACCAGCTCTGCCTCCGCCCACGCAGTCTGCATGATCGCCAATCCGAATGGCATGCCCGTGCTTGAGTGAGTGCCAGCTGGCAGTGTCAGCATTGGATACCCAGCCTGTGCCGCGATTTGGTACGTCTGAGCGACGTCCGGCGGAACTAGCAAACCAGAGAGTTGCTTGCCATTATAATTTAGCGCGGCGTCAATACCACCTTCGCGAGTGGACTGCTGACAGAAGCTCAAAGCTTGAAAGTACGTGTCATCCATTATCCCTTTGGTTTCCAGAGATGCCAAGAATCCATCTTGGCCGGAATAGAAGGCAGGGATTCCGAGGGGCCAAGGATTGCCGCCTTCGGTGCCGTCATTGTCGATGTTGTATTGGACAATATCCTCAAGAGAGTGGATACTAGTATTGTTTAGCTCAGAAAGGTAAGTCTTGATGTTGTTGTAAAAATCAACTTTTACATATGTGTACTCCGATTCGTTCGGAAACCCGCGAGTCGTACCATAGTCCCAGTTCCAACCATTGGGGCTGACAATCGTTTGGTAATTGGGAAGCTCTGTTCCATTGATAATAGTTGCGCCAGCCAACTCAATCAACTCAAGGAGCTCAAGAAGAAGCTGCTGTTGTTCATCATCCGCAAGGACCCAGAAACTCTGCCATGGCAGACCAAAGGTAGCGCCCTTTAGGGCATCCTTGTTGGCTAGAAACTGAGCATATCCTCCTTTGGGAGTTTTACCTTCCTGAGCAGAGGTGTAGTTGTCCCGCTGGTCGACACCATAGATAGCATCCAGAACGTATGTTGCATCCCGTACAGTCCGAGCGAAGGCACCGACTGTATCTTGATGTGTGCTCTCCGGAATAACACTGTCAAATGTTAAAATTCCGCAACTTTACATAATAAAAACGTGAGGAGACTTACCCTGCTCTTGAGGTCAGTCCAACAGTAGGCTTGATACCAACAATAGCATTCCTCTCTGCTGGGTTGATCACTGCACAATGTCAGCACTGGCACTGCAGTAGCACAACTCACCAGCGACAGGGCATTACTCACCACTACCATCCGTCTCGGTCCCCAGGGCAAATGCCATGGCATTTGACCCAACAGCCACTCCACTCCCGGAACTGCTTCCTCCAGGATTGACAGTCAAATTATAGGCGCTCCTGCATTGTCCTCCTCTGCCGGAATATCCCTCCGAATAATTATTACTTCGCATATCAGCCCATTCGCTCAGGGTGGCCTTCCCAAAGAGTACGGCTCCAGCTTGTCGCAGTTGGGCCACAACGTGTGCATCTCGAGGAACGATGCTGCCGAGGAGCGCCCAGCTGCCAGCAGTAGTTTCCATATTGTCCTTGGATGCAATATTGTCCTTCACTATGAACGGTATGCCATGAAGAGGGCCGCGCACTTTACCAGCCTCGCGTTCGGCATCAAGACATGCGGCGATGTCCATCACGTCAGGGTTGAGTTGCATCAGAACACTTGGCATTCAATTAGCTTTCATCCCAATTACTTGGTCTCTCAACTCTGGCAAATAAGAAATAAACAAGTTCATAGTTTAACAAAAGTCGAGTATAACATACTTAATGTACTGGTCCGTCTGGTAAATTCTCTGCATGTAGCACATGACAAGCTGCTGAGAAGTCAATTTGCCCCGGCTCATCGCAGCCTGCATCTGGTCGATGGTGGCCTCTTCTAGTGTAAAGCCGTAGCATGATGGCATTGGAAAGAGAGCCGTTGTATCAGCATCCTGCCGCAGTGGGAAAACCGACAGATAAGTGTCGGTAACGTTTGCTAACGCCGGCAACGCAAGACTAGCGAAGAGAACCAGCACCAGGAACTGCGAAAACCGTGGGTAAAACATGATGTGAGTTTCAGCAACCGCCGCATGGCATGTTCCGTTCTTGCCTACAGTCGTTTCAGAAAAAGACGATCAAATTACAGAAATTTACCGAATCCTCACCTGTTTAAACACACCACCCATCCTCCATACTAATATATCGCCGTCGCCTATTTTTTAAAGCTATTTAAAGCCTATATTATTTCCTCTTCTAGTTAGCGCTATCACGAATAAGAGGAGAGCTAAAGTACCTAAGAATACTATAAAGAATACTTCTAAAGCGCCTAAAGAAGTAGACCTTACCGTTAAGCCTACACTACCTACACTAATATCTTCTACTAGTATAGGATAGCCCAAAGATCCTTAAACCTTTATTTTAAATATAGCCGTATACGCCGACCATATAAGGCTATTTAGTAACGTCCTACCTACCTCGTTCGGAGCCTTTAAATACTAGGACTTTATCGCTAATAATACGCGTCAAGCTAGTGAATATTACAGCCTTCGTTCTTTTTAGCTTATTTAATTAACTGCTATTATTATATAATTTAAATTTAAAGGATCCTATAATACCTAAAGAGGTTAATAATAGGGACGAATAGTAAGAAGTAGAGGGAAGAATTGTTACGCCTCTAAACCAAAGCTTGAACGAATGCTGTATTACGAAGATACTAAGCTAAGGAGAAGGAAAAGGGGTCGCTAGGACCTCGAGCTAGCCGCCAAGGCGCTAGTAGTAGGCGGGCCAATTATAGGATATAGCAGAATATAGCAGTATTTGGCCGGTAACGCGCCCTAGCATTATTACATTATCTCCCCCTTTAGAAAAAATGCCTGCCTTTAGGCTTTATTAGGAATAAGGTAGGATTAGGTTATAAAGCGTAAAATAAAGTAGGGAAGAAGATATAAGTATATCCAAATTAGGTACAGTCGTTTTAATAATATTAATAACTCGCTTAGAGCCAAACGTCCCCACCCTATTAAAACTATATACCCCTACAACTTTACCAATATACCTTTATATTTTATAAATAGGGCCTTATTTTATAGCTCTTTACTAGAGCTATAAATCTAGCGCCTATTTATATAATTTAGGGCTATATTGGTAGAACCGTAGAGGGTAAAGCCGAATGTCGTATATTACCTATCCTTTTAAATAATATACCCCTTATAACTTTACTAATATAGCTTTAAAATAATGCTATAAAATTTAATATTATTTCTAAAATATAAAGCTATATTGGCGGAGCTGTAACGTAGGTATAGTAAAATCTCCTTAATACGATATATAGTATATAACGATACTCCCTAAGCGCGGAGCTATTATAGTACCTACTTAACGTACTTAACATGCTTATCCTTATTATTTAAGTAGATAGAATTTTTATCTAGGTAAATTACGTAGATAGTATTGTGACGATGCTAGGGCGCGTTACCTACTAAATTTTACTATGCTTCTGCTATATTCTACTAACTAATTAGGATTTTCTATCCCCGGGATAGAAAATCGCTATTAGCTCGCTTACCACTAGCGCCTTAGCGACCCCTTTGTATTTACGTTAACCCCTAAAGGCTTTCTTTTTCTTTTTCTTTTTCTTTTCTTTAGCTTAGTATCTTTATATAGTAGTAATCTATAAGCCTTGTCTTAGAGGCATTTATATAAGCCCGTTGTATTATATTAAGCTCTCCCTATACTGCCTAGGAAGGCTTTAAAAATATTCTACCCTAAGAAGACCTTTACCTATAACGACGCGTTAATGCATTATACTTAGGCACTAAAAGTTACTCACTTTATACTGCCTAGGAAGACCCTAATAATATCCCACTTTATAGGCTAGGCTATACTTAACCTATACCCCTAAAAGAACCCCAGAATTAAAACTAAATTATATAATTTTAATAAACCTAAGGAAGCTAACAATGACACCTAAAATAAGCTTATTTAAGAAAACTGTCATAGTGCTGTAATAAAGTAGACTAAATAACTACGTTATAGAATAAAGAGGGGAAGAAGGTAAAAAGGGGGTGTTGGGAATGAGGCAAGCGGTCGTTACGTGACGCCGCGGCACTAGCGTGGCGAGGAGTCTTAGGCTCCTCACCCTTCCTTATTCTAATGAATAAGCTTTATTAATAAATATCACTGTAACCCTACTCGAGTAGTTGTTATTAGTGAGTTACCCTATATGACTAATACTGATTAGTGGTTGAATATATAGTTAACTATAGAGCAGCTAGGTTTTTAAATAGAAGAGATAGTCTTATATAGGGGTGCTATATACGCTTATATGGAATGGATCCCGGCGATACTATGCTACCTTAGACTTATAGAAAACTAGTAATAGAAGTGTTACTAAGTACTAGGAGATACTAAGTTGCGTCTATTATATAGAACAATTGCGTTTATAAAGATTTGGTTATACTTTAGGTTAGAAGTGTTACTAAACCTAGGGTCCTAAGTTAACGTCTAAAACGCGTTAAATGATATCTAAAATGCGTCGAATAATATCTTAAATTGCCTACCTCTTAATAGTAAACCTATGAGATCCTATAAAACCGAAAAATCCTACCTACCTTTAACGTACGACACCCCGTTAATTCTATACCTACTATAGTGTTAACCTACCTAAAGAAGTACGAGGATAATATTAACCTAGAGATATGGAATAGAGATATTAACCCTATAACTGTTAAGCAATAGGACCTAAACGGATTCCTATTATACCGTATAGTATACTATAAAGATAGCGAATATAATAATACTATGCTATAGTACTGTATAAAGGAGGACTTTATTAAATGGATAAAGGAAATATAGGTTCCTGTGAATAAAGATATTATATAGGACTTTTGTAACTTCCTTTAGGAGTATAGAGTATTTGTCCCTATAGATAGGGGAGTTATTAGAGATAATATTTAGGAGTATATTATTGACGTAAAAGAAAAGCACAAATAGACTTTATAAGAGATTAAGCACTAACTACGCACTATAAGGAAGCTTAACTTACGATGGAATTTAAGTAATATACCTCTAGAGACGAATCTACCTCCACCCTTGACTTTTCTATATTTAATTTAACCTATAGCTTTAACGTTGGATACTATACCCTAATAAGAGCAGGTATAGGATCCTATTACTCCGCGATTTAATAACCTTTAGACTTTACTAATTAGATCTATGTCCTTACTGTAGCCTATAATATAACTCCTACCTCCTTTATTTTAATCTTAAATTAGAGGTAGTTTAAAATTGCTTATAGAGCTTACGAAGCTCTATTTAGATTAGGAGAAGAAGTTTAGTAGGGAACTATATAATGTTCTTAATTTAAAACTATATATCTTCTATAACTATTACTAGAAAGTAGGAATAGAGTTTAATTAATACTATAACGCCTATTCTGTTATACTTAAGGGCCGAGCTAGTACCTTTTATTATAACTGTTTGGTAGAAAAAGGATATAATTTTAACCGCATAATATATAAGTTAAGATAATACTTTAAAATAGAAGAGAATAAGTAGCAGTATATATTAGAATAGAGAGAGATTACCTTTTTAAGGATTATTGCTACAAACCTAGGTATTCCTTGGCTTAATTATCTTTAAAAGCTTTTTAATTAACTTTAAACAATTTAGTGTGGTTTATCCGAATTATATTAAGAGGATTTTAGCCTATGTGATTAAGTTATTAGTATATACTAAGACGTTAAAGAATACAACCTTACTCTCTTTAATTCTGTAAATACTTATAAAGAAGTGTGTGCTTAATTAAGATCTTTTATTAGCACCGCTCTATGCTTTTAAGAAGTATAGCAATTTAACGCCTAACTTTAACCTACTTTAATTGACCTATCCGACTAATATAATTATAACTAGACTAATTGAATATATAGTGGCTAGGATAGATAATATAGTAGAGGGTATAATTAACGACTATAAGGTAAAGGTGGAGGCCCTTATAGAGGTTTATTTCGAAGTAATTGCAAAAAAAAAGTACTACGTTTATAAGAAACTAAATTGCTAGTTAACTAGGTATTCTCTTAATAAGTAAAAGGAGGTATATAATAAGTTTTGCTAAATTATAAAAAACGTTAAAAATTATAAGGTTACTACGGCCTATTTTTAAAGCTTTTTAGTTTAATATAAAGGTGTAGAAGATCTTAAGGGTAAGGTTAATAAGGCCAAATAGCTCCTTATAAATATAGAAATTAAGAATTACTTACCTAACTAATACTTTACTAAGTATAGTAAGGTAGATAGTATATAAACCGTTACTATTCTTAATAACTAATTTACGCTTTACTCTATTACGAAGTTAGATATCTTTAATAAGCTATAAGAGAGTTTTACGTTCTCATTTAATAACAGATACTTAGTAAACGTCTTTTATGGTATTATACTAGACACTAGAGCTATAGAAGTATCTATAGTAGGAGAACCTTAAGTTTAAGCCCTTTAGTAGCTTAATAGCTCTGTCTAAATTAACTATTTAACGGTAGGCTAATACACGATTTATTTTAGTAAGGGTATTATAATCTTTTTTAGTATAATTAGGGTCTAAACCCCTTTAGGGTATATTACTTTCTATATTATTTTTACAAATACCCCGTTTCTATTTTGTATTAAAAATATAGATAAATTAGGCGTTAAGCTTAATAACCTTAAGAATATACTCGTTTAGGGAGATAATTAGGTACCCGTTATGCGTAAGTAGGGTTACCCCTAGTTGCTCCTTTATTAACTAAAAAAGAGTATTACTTAAAGCTACTTAACTAAGTTAAAGTTACGTTAACTATACCGTTACTTTAGCTACCTATCTATTTACTAACTACTTAGGGTCCTTTAGCGAGTAGGCTATAAAGTTAAGGTTAAGGCGATTAAGTATCTTATAAAGTACTACTATTACTACTAAATAAACTAAAAGTTCCCTGGCCGATTTAAGTTTAGCCTTAAAAATAACTATAACTTTAACTTCTATATTATTGTTAATGTTATATATTTTAGCGGTAAGCTAGTACTCTAAGTTATTAACTTTTTAACCTTTTTCTAAGCCGTACGTTTCTTAAAGGATATATTAGCTAGGAACGTATAGGATACCCTTTAATTATATTAAATTAATGTTTACTTAGGACCCCTTAACTAAATTATCTATAATATAGAAAAGAACTTTTTATTTATAGAGTTTTAATAATAGATAAAGGCAATAGTAATTAAGGTTAAGGAAGTCCTTATTAAGGCATATAATAGTATTAGAAAAGTAGAGCGATATTATACGCTATTATACCGCGTATATAAGATTATCTCTTTAAAAGTAGAGGATGCTAGCAAAGAACTTACCTTATAAATAGCTGTTAAAGCTATTAATAATTCCGCTGGCCTAGATGGACTTATACCTATATTGCTAGTCTTTAGCGCCTACCCTTAAATAACTAATAATTCTTTACTATCTCTCTCTATTATATAATAAGCTAAGGCCGAATGCGGCTGGATAAGACAGACAGTCCACTATGTGCTGTTCCAGTGTCCAAACTACCAAAGGGCGGACTTTATAGCAAAATGCGCCTCTAAACGCCTTCAGGATGTTTTAAATAATAAAGAAAGCGCCCAAGCGGCAGCAAAATGGCTGGTACAGTCAGGTATTTTACCCCAGTTTTAGGCAGTAAAGGTAATGGATGCAGAGGATATAAGTGGATACCAGCCCTTTTAAAGCCTAGAGGACTGGTAAAATAATAAGGGTAAAAGGATAAGGAAAGAAGGGGGCAGAGTGAGATTGTCCGCGAAGCGCGGCCAGTTGGCTTAATATGCAGACTTGAAGGCAGGTAGGCGAGCCGCCGGCGCTCCGATGTCGGAACGCTGCCATCTCTTTAGCGCGGCCCGAGGTGGGGTTTTCTCTAAGTTAGAGTTTTTCCTATAGAAGGTATTAGCCTGCGTGGACCCATTAGGGGGACCGGGACGGGCGGTAAATTGAATTTATTATTATTATTAATAAGCTAAGGCTATTTATAAGGTAACAAAGGAGGTATAATATCTTTACGCTATATACTAGGTTAATAACGTACTAGGAATAAGAAATGGCCTAAATACCTTAACTACGCTTAATCTGCTACTCTAGTTTAAGGTACGCATATAACGTAAAAAGGGAGGGTAGTTAGGCCTATATTAACTTATTATAATTAATAGTTAAACTTATACTATTTAGATGCCTTATAGACCTACTTAATTCTATTTAACTGTTATTAAGCCTTAATATAAAGATAATAGTTCTAAGCCTTTATAGGATGCTATAGAAAATACTTTAGAGGAGAACTATAATTAATATGCTTTAGAAGGCGACCACAATCCTAATATAATTGTAGTAGATACGCCGCAACTATAACGCGGTAGAGGTCGCCTAAAGGGATTATAAAATCGCCAATATCTTATTAATTTTAAAGAGTAATTTGTTGCCGCTATTAAGAATAAAGTTAAGCTATTAATGGCCTTTATAATAGCTAAGGAGAAGGCTAACTTTAAACTTACAAAATAGCTCTAAAAGGAAGGTTGTATTATAACTTTAGGAGCTCCTTTTTAAGTATTTAATAAGTAGGAGATTAATAGTCTTATTGCAAGAGGAGTCTTTAAATTTAAGAAGTATAACCCTACTAAGTTTGATAGAGTTTGCATCTTTAAGTTAAGAATAGTTAATAAGATTAAGGGTAAAGCTACTAACGCCCTATTTAAGAAATTAAAGCTTATTATCTAAGGTTATAATAATAATAGTAAGGAGGTAATTTTTATATAATCTCCTATAATTTAACGAGCTAGTTAGCGAGTTATTATTACGCTAGCTCCCTCCTTAATAAAGAATAGAATAGCGGTTTATTTACGAGATATTACTTAAGCCTATACTTAATTAGAGACGCCCCTTTAGCGCTTAATACTAGTATACCTTTTAGAGTAAATTCGCTACTAATATCCCGAAGATATAATTATGGTTATGCTTAAGCTATTATATAGAATTATAGAGGTAGAAACTTATTAGTAGGCTATCTATAGCAAGCACTATAAAGAGAAGCTTTTAATAACTACTTTTATATTTAATCTATACTTCCTTATTATAACCACGGGAACTCTATTTAGAATTATTAGTATATAAACTAATAATATAATTATTTTGGGAGATAACCGATTCTTAGCTCTTAAAGAAGATAAATTAATAAAGGTAAATCTTATAGTAAAGCTAAAGAAAAAGCTTAATTTAATAACACTATTACTCTTTAATAGATGCATCCTCTCCCTAAATGAGGATTCTATTGCTTTATGCTAGAAGGGTTAAGGTAAGAAGATTAATATTATTAATATTAATTCTCTAAAGTAAGGATATATAGAGTAACGCGCTTATAGAGCTTATATTGCTTTTATCTATTAACTTAAGGCTTTATTTAATCTCTCTATTACTGCCTAATACTAGGAACTAACTAAGGATAATATTCTTACCCTAAATAACCGTTTTTTTTAGTATATAAACCATCTTAACCGGGGACTATACTACGTGCCTATTAATCTTCCCACTACTAAGCTCTTTATATTTATTAATAGATTGTTTATAAATAATAAAGATTTTAGCTCCTAGCTATTACGGCACTAGCAAAAAGCGGCAACTATAATAGACGTTATGGTAGACGCAGGGCTTACGTAACTCTTACGTGACTAGGAATCGTATATAACTCCTCGCGTTGCTACTTATCCTTTCCTTTCCTTTTCTTTAGCTTTAGATTCTCGTTTATAGACAATCCAATTATATAGGCTTGCACGTCCCTTATACTGTGCTTATACCTCAATTAACTAAGTCGCTAACATTATCTAAAGCTTAAACCACCCTTTCTTCCTAAGAAGGAACTTAAATATATCTATAGGACCACGAATAGGATAAGGACACAGAATAGGACCCTAAGGACAGAACCTAAAGGAAAAGAATAGAACCCTAAGGAAAGGACCTATAAGACACGCACAGACTAGAACCCCTAAAGAAATTACCCAGAATTACCTAATACCCTAGCACTATGCCACGAAATATAGTAGTAGGCAAAGTAGCTATAGGACCCGCAAACGCCTTAGATAAAAAAATAATTAATATTTTAACCCCTTAAGCAGAGCTCGCAGCAGCTAATGCTGAAATTAAACGGCTACGAGAACTGCTTAAAACTAGAAGCACCCCTATATCTAGCAAGGACCCATCGGACAGACTTACTATAGTCCTTAAGGCCCTAGCCCAACGTACAGCATTAGGATTATCGCGGTCCGTAAAGGTTATGGACCCCCTATTACTTACAAATAGAGCCGACCCTATATTTAATAATTAGAAGCTTTAATTATAGGACAAGCTTAAAGTTAATACGGACCACTTCCCTACTACTTAAGCTAAAATGGCCTACGTTTTCGGTCGTACCGGTGGAGATATACAGACGTATCTATGTCCGCGATACGCCCAGGACTTAGCAAAGCCCTTCCTCTCTAAAAAAGAAATAATTAACCACCTGTCTTCTATCTATAAGGACCCTTTTAGGGTACAGAACGCCCGCCTTAGCTATAAAAGTCTAAACATAAAAACAACGGAGACCTTTTTGGCCTTTTAGACCCGCTTTTTACACCTAGCTAAATAAGCCCAGATTCCCTAAGAAGACCTACTTCTAAACCTCTTTAACAAGCTTACCCTAGATCTATAGTAGGCCGTACTACTAGCTTTTACTACTATATAGACGTTAAAAGAACTTACGGACCACTGCCTAGCTATTAACTAAGGCCTCCGTTAAATTAAGGCATAAGCTAACCGGATAAAGGCTAGGAATCCCCTAAATTAAGCTATAAGCAATGTAAGAACGGCCCGCAATACCCCAGTATAACCTATAACGCCTACTATACCGGCCACTAACCTAGCGACTAGCCGTGCAGCTAGCCCTGCCGCGGGCTAAGCGCTTACTTAGCCTACCTACAGCGACCCCTGTATACAGGCCCTTAGTAATTAAGGGGCTTACTTCTCATGCGGTTAAAAGGGCTACCCTATAAGAAACTACCTAATAAAGGTAAAAGCGGACAAGGTTCTATTAATCTAGGAAGATAGTATAGAGTTAGAAAAAGAGGAACCCTAGAGAAAGACTCCTCTCTAGGGTTAAAAGGGATTAACATGTTATATATTAATCTAGGTTAGCTAGTTAGTAGAAAAAGCTGCACTATCCCTTATACTTTATTCCGTAATAGATATTAAGTTTTAACCTCTGCCTTAGCTAACTCTAGAGTAAATGCCTTTACCCTAATTAATATCTAGTATGCCGTAAAGCTGGCTGACTTTCTTAATATACCCGTAGAAGATCTACCTAAACTAATTCCTATTCGCGGGTATAACGGATGGGTAGGGCAACCTATTATAAGTATTTTACGAATATACCTCCGCGTTAATGGGCGAAGGTAGTATAACATTCCCTTCCTAATTATAGACCTTAGAAGCTATAATATAATCTTAAGGAGGAAATGGCTAGCCTATTTAGGCTTATAGCTTAATATATAAAGTAAACGGCTTATCTAGCCCAAAACCTTACCCCTAACCCCTTCTTTTATAAAAGAAATCAGCATTATAATAGAAAACCTAGTATAACCCTAGATTAATACTATCTACTAGGCCGATGCTATACGTAGAAACTAGGCCTTTAAGAAGGATATATAGCTTAACCCGCAACGGATCTATATACTATACCGCCCCCAGACTACCTATGTTACGCTACCCGCACTACAGACTTAGAAAGTTAATAGTGACCTACCTAAGTCCCCGGTAGAGAACCTAGGCCCTACGCAGCTATAATAGAAGGCTAGGAATATTGGACGGTATACTAAACTAATAAACCGGAAGGATAACTTATGGAAAATAGAACGCGAGCTAAGGAAGACTATAAACCCTATACTGTAAAATACGGCCTAATAAATATCCGTAAAGAAACCTACGGACCTCTTACCAGTTAATATCTGCTATATTAGCGCTATAGGATTCTACTAGAACTTAGTTTAGCTAAATACCGTTACCTTTACAACTAGCTTATATAAAATTAATTAAATAATTAAAGAAAAAGAGACCCTGGCCTAAGAGGAGGATAAGCTTATAGATAAGGAGCTAGTAGAACGGAAACTACCCTATTAGTACTAAGAGTTTAAGGACGTATTTTCTAAGGCAGTATCTAATATACTCCCACCCCACTAATTATACAACTATAAGATTAAGATTGAACTAGACAAGGAAAACGTCCTTAGCTATACCCCCCTTTATAAACAATCTATTACCAAATTATAGGCTACTAAGTAGTATATTATAGACAACCTAGTAAAGGGGTTTATTAAGCCTAATTAGGCCCTATTTACCTCCCCTATTCTCTTTATAAAAAAGCTAAATAAAGGACTTCGTTTCTATATTAACTACTATAAGCTTGATAATATAACCCGCAAAGACCGTTATCCGCTACCCTTACTAGATAAGACGCTGGCCCAAATAAATAGAGCTAAGGTATTTACAAAGCTTGATATCCACTAGGCCTTTTACTAAATTAGAATAGACCCTAGATCTATAGACCTTACTATATTTCGGACTTAATACGGATTATATAAATATAAAGTACTCCCCTTTAGACTGACTAACGGACCTACTACGTACCAACGATATATAAACAATGTACTCTTTAACTACCTTAACGACTTCTGTACAGCCTACCTAGATAATATTATAATTTACTCCAAAAATAAGTTAAAATACGAGGAGCACGTCTATAAGGTCCTATAACAGCTCTATAAGGCTGGCCTCTAGGCTAATTGTAACGGAACCTTGTAGCAGGTACTACGGTAGGCTCGTTATTAGGCTAGGTGTGTAGGAAATGCAAGTACAAAAGTTAACAACGTAATAATAACTAGTGGAGTGGTTGCCTAACAGATTAACTCCAATTATATTCTGAGAATTACTATAAGGAAGGAACTATCTAGGTAGGGACTAAGGGTCCTTAAATACACAACTATACTCCTATAAAATCCTTCTTGTATATAATATACGTGTGCTTTATCTACTCTATTATAGATTATATAGATTATATAGATTATACAGATTACCTTACGTGACTTATACTACTATTCCTTGTTATATGGTTCTACCGGCTCTATTCTAGACCGTGCTTATATTAACTAACTAGCTTCTTCTAACTCCTCTCTAAGTAGTCGTAACATTATACTTAAAGCGTCTATAACACTATCTCCCTCCTCTTTATCTTTATCCTTAAAGATTCCTAGCATCTCTAAGTCGTTTATTAAAGGTATAATATCTATCTAATTAATTTAGTTAATATTGTTACTTATTATACCTAAAGCAATTTCTTCTTCTTCTATAGCCCGTTGGTCTCGTACTATTACTATTATATTATTACTAGGTAAGATTATACCGTCTCTATATTCTTGTTATGCGAAAGAGGGGTTAGTTTACGTTGCGTTAGCAAGTCCTTCCTCCTAGCAACCCTTCTTATGTTTAGAGTGCACTAAAGCGAATATTTGTTCATCCTATAACGTTTACTCTATCTCTAATGTTAAGTATACGCGTCCTATAACTCTTAGTAGTTATTAAGTTCCCTAAGTAATTTATTATAAGGTCTTATATTTAATCTACTACTATAAAGCTTAATAATAAGCTCTTAGTGGCTCTGGCGGAACTTTATTATTCTTATAACGCTAAGGAGAAGGCTGCTACTGCTTAACGGCGCGCCCTTAACTTCCGTCTTATTGCGTCTGCCCAACTAATTTATCTTAAGAAAGTTTATAAGAAGGTTTATTCTAAGGAGTAGAAGCTTATAGAATAAGGTTTATAGGAACTTGGTAATAAGAGAACTAACTCTCTTCCTATAAAGGAAATAACTCTAAGTAGCTCGGCAGTCGCTCTTCCTAGGTCCCCCTTAGGTGACTTATTCTTTAGCAATCCTTCTTTAATATTGCCTGACCTATTTTCTTCTAATACTTCTATACCTTTCCTATAGCATTTTTTAAATTTTCTAGTAGTTCCTAGGTAGTCTTATTATAGCCTATCTACTTTACTTTATACTATATTTTATTATTAACGTCCTTATAACTAACGATTCTTAAAACTTGCTATTTGTCCTCTTCTTATCCTCTATACATATCTGCTTTATAGACTGGTAGCTTAATACTTCTATATACTAGCTCTAGTATTGCAATATACTATATAGGGTAGATTTTTATTCTAGCTAGTAGGTTCAACTTAAATGTGACCGGTAAAATCCTCTATATAATTTTAAAAGGTCCTAGTCTAACGTGGTCCAACTTCTTACTTAGTTATTAACTCTTAAAATTTTTATATAATAGCTATACTTTATCTATTACGGACGCTTTAAGTATAATACTACAACTACTTAGAGAAGAGTCGAAAGAAGCTAGTTGGTTAATACAAGCACAGTCCAGTATGGAGCCAGTGGAACCATATAACGAGAAATAGTAAGCGAGTCATATGACGTGCTACGTAAGGAACGAGAGGAGTAGGAGGAACTCACGTACCTTATATACAATACGTACCTCACGTACAAGGGGGATTTCTTAGGAGTACGGTTGTGTATTTAAAGGACCACAGTCCCTACTCTAGATAGTTCTTTCTTTATAGTAATTCTTAGAATACAATTAGAGTTAATCTATTAGGCAACCACTCCACCAGTTATTATTACGTTATTAACTTACTTATAATACCTACACACCTAGCCTAATAACAAGCCCACCGTAGTACTTGCTATAAGGTTCTATTACACAATTACTACCTAATTATGGTTTCAATAAGTCGAATAATATGCTACTAAAAGCAGCCACCACAACGCTATTAACGGCGGCAACTACTTTAAGGTCAGGAGGCGATACCAGTATAGCAGATACTAATTCGCAACAACCTATAACGGTTAGACAACTATAAGAGATAGTTAATTAGTTAATAGAGAATAATATAACACTTAAACAAAGGATTAATAGGATAGGCGTAGCAAAGGTTAAGTTACTATTAATTAAAAGATTCTTAGGGGAGAGATTAAAGCTTAAAGGATTTCTTATGTAAATACACTTTAAGGTAGCGCAAAAAAAAGTAAAGCTGGTAATACCTATAAATCGGATAGCTTACGCAGGATTATTCTTAACAGGAAGAGCACTTAAATAGTTTAAGCCTTACCTTATAGAAATATAAGCAAATGGAATAACGACCACTAATTAGGAGGTACGGTTTATGTTCTTAAGCTAGGAAGGATTTATGGAGCAACTTATATAAATATTTGGAGACCCGGAGGCAGTAACTATAGCGGAAAGAAAACTCTAAGACATTACGTAATAAACTTTAGTAATTAAGTACACAACACAGTTCCAAACGCTAGCTATATAAGTTAAGTGGAATAATAGGGCGCTTATAGCATAGTATAAACAGGGACTTAAGGCTAAAGTCTAGGACGCAATTATTCTAATAGAAGATGCGGATACCCTAAGGGAATTAATAGATTAAGCAATAAAGATCGATAATAGGATCTTCTAAAGGGAACAGACTAAGAGAGGTTAGGACAGGGTTCTATAGTTATATAAGGCGCAGAGCACGCAACAACAAAAGCTAAGTTAGAAACTATAGTATAGCGCAGAGCTAATAGACCTAAGTAGTACTAAAGAAGCCTATAAGAGATAGAGCAAGAAACTATAAAAACCCAAAAGTTAAGGATCTAGTGATTATAGGACCAAAAAGCAAAGGCTAAATTAGGGATCTTAGCAGCAGAAGACGTTTAGGCGGACTCCATAGTAAAGTTAATAGTTTAAAAATAGAGCTTATATAAATTGCGGGAAATAGGGTTATTTTGCAAGGGATTATAAAGATGGTTAGAGTTACTATATAATAAAAGGAACCCAATTAGTAAAAGATATATACATATAGAGGGACGACAGTGTACCGCGAGGAATAAAAGAATATTTAATTAGAAGTTTCGCGTTTTGTTATAATAACGCATACCAAATTTATAAAGACGCTAAGTATGGTGTAAGCTATTAGCTATAGGAGCTAAAATCTATAGAGTATAGAGGAACTAGAGAGTTAGATAAAAAACAAAATCGACTCTATAAGCTAGATTAAGATATTACAGTAACATACGGATAATAATTAGTAATAATAACAATAGAGTTGGAGTACTTATTAATTAACAGTAATAAGGATAGTAAAGGAACCAACTGGGGATATCTAAACCTTAATAACGCAATAGAAGTAGAGACTAAGACCGCTATAAAGCAAGGTTCAGTAACGGGTATTATAACACTATTAGATATGGCATCCATCGCTTTATAAGACAGCAGGAGCAATATCTAAAAGAGATTAAGTAAGCAGATAACTACTAGTGCTAGCTCACCACTTAATAAAGGCAAAAAGCTAAAGGCTTAAGATTCTTAAGATAAGATAAGAGAGATCTAAAATTCCGTAGATAGGATAAGGATAGCTTAAGAACCTATAACGGACGAAAACCAATAAAATAGAGCAGCAGCTTAGTTTAGAGATATACAAATAAGCTTAGGACAGAGTTTCCTATAGGCATTAGATTCTTAAGATAAGATAAATAAGATTTAAGACTCTTAAGATAAGATAAGAACACCACGGATGCCTAGTTAAACTAAGGCGGGAGCTAAGCTTAAGTTAGAAGCAAGCTTAGGATTAAAGAATCTAAGGGACCAAGAATTTGGAGTATAAATAAGAACACCCACAGGCATAAAGCAAAGAGCTTCTTTATAGATTAGAGAATCTATAATACAAACAGTAGTTAAACTAGAAGATAGATATATGGACCTAAAGAATATACTAGTTAAATATAGTGTTTAAACTAAAGATCGAAAAGTTAATACGTTAGTTAAAAAGTATAAGGACGTTAAGGATCTATTAGAAAAGCGACGACTATAAGAAAGTATGGAAGAATTTAGACGACAAATCTTCGTATAGCAGAAGCAATCTATAGAGCTAAGAATACCAGATTGCTTTAGGAAAAAAACACCTATATAAAAGGTTACTAATAGACCAAAGGTAGGTACACCTAGAGCCAAGTAGCTTACGGAACTAGAAGAAGAAGAGAATCTAGGGATTCTAACTAGGTTCCAAGAACGACACATAAAAGGCTGTTATAAAGCAGTAATAAAAAGATACTTCCTTACGGACAGATCGTATACACTTAGTAAGCTGTACCGAAAATGGTTCAGGCAACGACATAATAATAAGTAGAAAGACTTTTATATATAGTTAGACGAAAAGGTTATACTAGATTAGGCAATATCTAAGAGACAGATAAGCTATATTAAAGGAGCCTTAATTATAACGTTAAAGGATCTAGAGGAATAAGCTATAGACTAGAGAGAGATAATATGAATATTAGTACCAGCAAATAAGACAGTAACGTTTAGATTAACGTAATAGAGGTTTAAACTTAAGGACAAAGATAAATTAAGAGTTAACCCAAAACACCTAGCGCACTATACACTAGCATAGATTGTATATATAGACGATATATATAATATACACAAAAACCTAAAGAAAAAGAACCGGAAATACCCTATAAGAATATATTGGGCACTAGATAAAAAATGGTTTAGGAATACTAAGTATATACACAGCTGGCATCCCACAGAAGTTTAAGAATAAGGGGACTTAACGCTTTAACTAGGAAGATTCCTTACGGAAGAATACCTAGATAAACGACAGTAGTAGAAATATCTAGAGAATACCTATCTATAGCATATTAAAGATAAAAAGCGAACTAAGTATTAGCCTAAGTTAGACTAAGTACAAACAGGATTAAGCAGCTATTAGTTAAGAAAAGTAGAGGCCTACGGGACTAGAGGGAACTAGTAGTAAAGCCTTAGACCCTTAAAGGAATTTAAGGACAACACCTAAATTTATAAGTTAAGTAGTAAGATTAACAGTTTAAGGCACTAATAGATAGTAGAGCAATAAGGAACTATATCTCGCTAGCAGTAGTTAAAAGAATAGGGTTACCACACAGGAAAAAGGAGTGTCCTTACCTATTAGTGACAATTTTAGGAAATCCGATAGCCTATAGAGGAGGCATTATTAATCTTAAAATAGGACCTATTTAGATAACTATTAAAGGGAGATAAATTAAGATGTCTTTTAATATATTACCATTAGGGAATAATAAGGCAGTATTA
>Ga0307515_10008183_pt1 | contig 20465 bp, 25 predicted proteins | sample 17_EM_MG_FD_194513 | JGI IMG/M metagenome (GOLD analysis project Ga0307515, IMG submission 194513) | Populus trichocarpa ectomycorrhiza microbial communities from riparian zone in the Pacific Northwest, United States - 17_EM | ecosystem: Host-associated > Plants > Roots > Unclassified | place...
ATAATATCACCCCGACATTGCAACGCTGGCGACCCGCATTGCAACTTGATTGCAATCCGGGGGACGCCGTTACAACCGGTGGCAACGCCCGATCAGCATTGCAACTGTCTGGGTGTTCCGGCGATGTTTAACTCAACACTAAAAAAGACGCTATTGAGCTCCCCCTCCAGCATTCCTGTGAATTCCGGCTCCTCCCTACCTTCGTCGAGTTCTTCAGATTGAATGGTGTCTCGGAGTGATTGGAGCGCTCGGTACGCAATCCTCGATTCCGACTCGTTGAGTCCAGACGTTCGGCGCCTTTTCGCCATGATAAGAGCCAACAAGTGGTTTGAGGGGGACTGACGGACCGGTACGTAAACAGATACAAAGCGCACACTCCATTTCCGGTTGCGGTTGTAGCCGGTCGAGCGGTAATACCAACAGCTTTTATATACGTGATTCCAACTTAAAGATGGAAAGATTCAAACGTCGTAAGCTACCCGTGCACCAATCCAAGCGTATGGGTAGTTATGTTGGTAATAGTTTCGCAACGACCTCCTATTTGCTTGGCGAGGCACGGTCGCGAATGAACCGCCGATCTGAGGGACGTAGGTTAGCTGCCTTGAATGAATCAACACAGAGGGAGACGTACAACGACTTTATGATGCGAATCGAAAAAGTCTTGACTGAACCTATTATCCACCGTTGGTGACAGCCGAAGGTTTTTGGTCGAGAGGGGACTCACCCAGGGTAAAGTTTGGAAGGTTCGAAACCCTCATGATGATCGAACACGGTACTCGTCCATTCCCATGCACCCCCGTTGTGCCCCTTGCCGCCTTTTCCGGGCATTCCGGTGGTGGCACTTCATTGCGTTAGATCAATCAATAAGCAGAGATTGAAGAAATTCTGGCGCTTACGGGACAGGGTGCCAGTTACGGAAACCAACATTTGCCCCGCCTTCGTAACCGCACTCGAACTTGTCCAAGAACAACCTGAGCTCCGGCTCGGTAGGGACCCTACCCCCTTTGACGATCGCATAGGTGGAGAGATCGTCGTAGGTTGTCATGACGGGCCACAAATGTGCGACTTTCATTGGAACCGGACCGTACAAGGTGAGGACCTGTCGATGGCTTCAGTAGCGTGCCAACCTGCAACATGAGAAACAAGAACGCACGCAGACTTCGTCACCGACCATACACCAGCTCTTTGGGAACGCGACCTTGTTGCTCCCTCCCGAATTGTAGAATTGATAAAAGTCCCCATTGGAGACCGGTCGCCATTCTATCCTAAACTCGCCGACATCGACCTGGCGCTGCGGATGCTCGTTGTCCCACCCAAATTCGTGATTCTCTACCTCCTTGGAGGCATCGTCGTTTTCAGAGTCATCGTGGCCCAAGGTAATAGTCTCCGGGCCCAACGTAACTGTAGGTGAAGGAGGCAGAGGGGCTTTGTCCCACCCGTCAGCAAGAGCGCTCCACGGAGGTGGAGTGAAGCCGGATGGAGGTAATGTCCCTTGTACGACAGAACGGAGGAGCATATACAACAAAGTCTAGAATGCGATTAAGCATATCTTCGATACGATCTCATTTTCTCGATGCTCACCTCAGAGTGGAATGCTTCATGCTCCCAGGTCATGAACAAAACACGCCCGACCTTCCTAGTCATCTCGAGCTTTCCGGAGGCGACATCGCTGTACACTTTGAGCAGGCGCTGACGAACCCGAGACTTGAAATCGAGAATAGATGAGAGCGTTGGCCAATCTTCCTCGTCCTGCGGAACTTCCGAGTGCGCCTGCAATCAGATGTTCAACGTCAATTTGCCGTCAGAGTGCAGACAGTGTTCTCACATGACATTGAGTCGGATCGTCGACGTTGGGGTCGATGCCTCTCTCGAAGATATACTACCGTGAGGTCAGTGTCGGTCAAGGATCGCAACGGGCTAGAACTCACCTTGAAGTTATCGGGTTCGGTATGCGGCTCACCCAAGAGCCTTGACAAGTGTATGTCCAAGAAGGTCGGGATGTGACCGAAATAGAATAAACAGATATGCCGGAGGTCGATCGGCTTTTCGTAAAGCAAATGGGGAGAAATCATTCCCATCGTGATCGTGTCCCACGCAGACCAGATGGTCTCCCACTCAGCGATAGAAGGGACGGAGAAAGGGTTTGAGGAAGCAACCCCATCGGAAGATTCGAGGAGAGGGAAGATGAACGGCGGCCTCTCGAGAAGCCAAAGGGAGTAACGAGAGGTGGTGTCCGTCCAACGTTGGATTGGACGAAGGTTTGCCTTCGTGAACAACGTAAAGGCATCCTGTTCGCTGAACTGGTGCAGTTTTGAGTTGACGAAGTCATGGTGACGAGGCGAGAGATATACCTTATGCGAATATTCTACATTGATCAATTCCTCTGCCAAAAACTCGAACCGCTCGCCAGACGGAACTTGAACAGTTTGATTCACTTTGGAGATGTAATAGCCCTCATGCCGACCTGGAAAGCTCATCAGTTTCGTTTCGCACCGTGTGACCGCAGCACCTACGTTGTTCCTGGTTGTATTTGCCAACGTAGTCCCACCTGTCTTCGCCAAACAAGGTCTCGTCTCCCAAAGCAGCGCCGGCTGCCTTTAATCCTATTGGAGAGTGAGACGTCGTCGCTCAACGAGACTGGGAGATGTACCTTGCATTATGAACCTCCTCGTTATCCCTAAGGAGTCATTGTACGCTCGCTCGATCTCCGCCGGATCATTGTTATGATCGAGCCCCAGCAAGAGGGTGTCACCAGACGCCGGCCGCAATGTCAGACCACGGAGGAAGTTAGTGTCGTCACCTCGTGGGAAATTACCGAGGGAAGAGCCTAGGAACAAAATGTGTAATGGCGTCTGTGGCACATCTGGGGTTGATGGGGTGGTCGTTACGTCAGAGCCAGAGCCATTCTCGGAGGAGCGAGTCCCAGCAGATTCAGAGTCCCTGTACGACACAGGAGACATATCCCTCAGGCTCTCGAAAGTGAAGTGTTCCGTGAGGATCTGTGAGACGACATCTCCACCATGAATGCCGCCCTCTTGGATAAACTTGAGCCCTTCGTCGTAAGTGCCCCACATTCCTTTGGTCATGACCTTGCCTTGGAGTTTGGATCCGACGTCAGAGGTCGCTAATTCGGAGAGTGTGCGTTCGAGTTCCGGTTTCTCGAGATCGAGGGCGTGGTAAGTTATCGACGGGGAGGAACTTTTCGTGTCGACCAAGCGAGACAAGGCGAGGAGGATGTGGGAGGTCTTCCTGAGCGACCTGCTTAAGGAGGTTAGGAGACTTTTCATCCGGTACAGCGTCCCAATATGGAAAGACCGGTTGCATAGAGGAGATGACTTGCCCAGCGCCGAGCTCAACGACAGACTCGCCCTCAATGCATCCTCGAGAATGCATTGCTCGGGCGATCTCGTCCCCGTGTTTCTTCAGGATCTCTTCCTCTGCGCCAAAGAGATAATACTCTGCCGCCTTGATCGTGAGCTCATCGTAAATCCTGAGCCCAGTTTCAGAGTACAAGAGGAGGGTCGGGAGGGTCCGCTGGTGTGTGGGTTTGGATAGACCAGATATGATGGCGACAGGGGCGTTGTTGCCGACGTCGCCGGAGCCTGCACTCAGCGGGTTTTGAGTGCGTACGTCGATGATATCTGTCGCAAAGGGCATTTCCAGAAGGGAGATGGGGATCGAATGGAGCTACAGATATTTCCTTATATACCGCAAGGCGAGATGAGTAATACAAACGAGGGGACGGATCTACTCCTGATCAAAAGGGTCTTCGTCCACCTGGCCAACGTGCAACCATATCCAGCCCGATGCAGATAGCAACGTATCATACTTACAAAAACGTGCGACAACTGCGCCAAAATACCAAAGTAATTATAAAGTCCGTCACAAGTCCTTGTCTGCGTTTTGAAGGTCATCAGCCAGTTTCGCGAGCATCTCTTCTGAACGTGGGTTTCTCGGAAACCCGCGACCGTCACCCTTTCTGCAGGTCGAACGCATGGTGAGCCGAACCCCTTTGAGGTCACATTGGAAATGACATACCCGGCGCCTCCCAAGAGAAGCCTACTTACCCAACCACGCTGCCGCTCCCATCCAAAAATCTGACCCCAATTCTTCCTCCACCCCACATTATACAATTGTATCCGTCTGTGCGCGCGCCTCACCACCCGTCGCTGATTGAAACTCAACTGATGTTCTGGGGTTGGAAACGGACCATGTGGATTCGTCAAATTTGGAATTAGACGTAAGAGCAAAAATGGGGACAAGTCCTCCAGCGTTGTCCTGTTGATCCTGCGAGGAGAGTCAGTCTACATGACAGCGATATAAAAAGGGTGAGCATCCCGCACGAGATGAGGTACAAGTGATACACGAGGAAAGAGCCGACGACCGCAGTCATAACCAACCCAGCGAACCCGATTCCAAGTTCGTGCAACGGTGTGGTTTCGTCCTGTCATGATGTTGGTGACAAACACTTATCTTGACGTTATCTCACGTACGATGTCCATCGGATTGGTGAAAGCGTAGTAAAACCCTGAGATGGCCACACCACCCATGTACATGGACATGAGAACAATACAAGTCAAAAAGTGAACGAAAGCAGGATATGTGCGGTGACCCTGTTGAATGGATTAGCGCCCCGAACACGGCATGGAGTGAGAAAACTTACGATGCATTTATTAGCCATCCATTGACAATGGTGGTCTACACGTCCGGGGTCGGTTAGCGCGAGAATGAGAGGAGCCAATGCGGAGGGTCGTACCCATCTTCAACACACATCTTCTGCAAATAGAACAGTGGTGAGTTCTTTCAGGCTTAGCGGCCCAACACTTCTTGCACCACTTCTCTGGGCTATTGAAGTCAGCCGCCGCGGGCGCCATAAGGGCCTCGGCAAAGCTGGTTTCTTCGTCATCATCCTCTGGCGAAGAGACTGGTCCGGGATCGCGGGCAAGGCACACAATGAGTGACGTGCACGCGAGGAACATTAGGGTATAGCTGATTAGCATGTGGGCAGCGAGCCACCCGTATGATTTTAGCGTGAGCAGGTGGTGATGGATAAGGATAATCAACCAAGACGGATGGGGTGCGAGCAACATCAGAAGCATCACTGTAGAAGGGCGGTGAGCGAGGCGAGTCGCCAACGTTCCGGGCCCAAAGTCAAGCGTACCACAGACCGGAAAGTAATCAAACCACCTCCTTGGCGGTGAATCCTCGTCCTCCTCTTGCAGAGACATATCTCTCTCCGAAGTCCAGGGGTTCTCCCCGAGAGAGAACTGAACGAGCGGAGTCGACCTTTCCATCGTGCCACGAGAGACAGCGTCCCGGTGGGAGTGGTACGAATAGTGGAGTGAGTGTCTTGGTAACAAAAGGTGGTCAAATTGAGAAGACGCCCGCGCGATCTGTGATGTCTGGCGGGTCCGAGATTTCGAGACTGCAGCCTACTACTCTGAACACAATCCATTATTGTGCCGTCTTATACACTCATTATCGACACAAGACACATCAGTCCAGTCTTTCCATGACCAGGATCTCCCCAGTACCTCCCTCCAGGCTGGCGTCGGAAGAGTAAGCCCCTTCCGTAGGTTCCGAGACCGCCCCGCTACCGCGCCGCGATCCTATGCATCTCCAAATAACCATCACCAACCAAAACACAACATAGGAGACCCCCATCAAACAAAAGAGCGTTCCCCCGAACCTTATTCGCCATACCCAACATTCATAGGCAAATGAGCCAGGTGTAATGTAACACAACGTCGATCCAATCGCCATGACTGGGTTGCTGCCATGTACCACTCGGCGGGTGATCTGGATCCGCCTCCTAGAAACATAATGGTGGCCCTGACCGAAGGATGTGGAGGGTCGGTGGATGCGTCGGTAATAAGATTTAAATATGAGGTGGATGGTGAGGGAGATAAGGGATATCGACCAGCCAACGGCAAACGGTAACGAGATTCGAGGTTTGGGCGGGAAATTGGCCCAGGGATGGACGATAATGACCAGTATTCTGTGAGCAATTGGAGAACGTAGACGATTGACAGCCCATATTAGCGCAACCTCGCATGCAGTCAAGGTCCAGAAAAAACCCTTGAGTGTCTTCTATGTAAGCTTCCACATCCACGGTCAAGGAGATCGGAAAGACGTACCCTGAATGCGAAGAGCAAATACGCGATGAAAGACGACCTCGATCGAAGTTTGGTTATTTTCTGGTCGGATAGGGAGATATGGTTTGTGGTCGCGACGACGAGTAGTACAGGGATTTTATACCACCACATTCAATGTCGCAGTACATGCTGAAGGGACTACGCCATCCGCAGGCCTTCGGATGTGCGGATCAACTTTTATGTATGGGGCCGCCCTGGCAACGGCAATGTCTAAACAGGTATGATACAAAGGCTGATAACCGATAGCAAGAGGCCGAACAATATGCGTGTATGTGTGTGATACAATTCTAGGGTCAGAAGTCATCCGTAAAATAATCAGCAAGGCCCTCCCTAACCTCCGCAACCCTTGCGGAGGTCGCAGCCAACGCGTTCTCCTTACAACAGGGAACATCATCCGCAACAATGCCCGCAGACGAAAACTCCCCCTCAACAATCGCCTTCATGCAGCTCTCTGCCAACGTAAGCTTCCCTAACACGTCACCCGTCTGGAGAGGTAAAATTCCCGTCCCTTTTTCGAGGATCAGTCGCCAGAGTTGCGCCCAGGAACGGGTGCACCTTTGCTGGGACGTGCACCTCCCCGAATGAACCAATGGTGGAGTCTGGCCGGGCATCGACTCCCATAACTTGCTCAACGAGTAATACCCTGCAAACAGTCGCACCTTCTGGTTCCTCGTGAGTAGCGGTTCGGAATCCCAATGACTTCTCCCGTTGAGCATCATGGAGTGACAGGCCAAACCGAGCAACGGCCGCAGATTAAGCCGCTCCGCGAGGCCGATCGCAAGAGCGACGTCCTTGCCCTCCGACACCAGCCGCTTCCACTTATCTACCGCGGCCTCGAGGAGCTCGTGAATCTCGCATAGCCCAGCAAGTTCGGTTATTTGTGACAACGAAGGGGTGTTGGCGTCATCGCTGTCGTTGGTGAGCGTAGACAGTCCCTCGAACGCGCCTATACGTGTGTAATAACGCGAGAGAGCGGCCGACGCCCACGTCTCGATAGACTTGAATTGGTACTTGTGGGCTATTCTGGCGATGTGGAGAAGTTGCATACAGTTGGCATCGTCCGTCATTGCAATCATTAGTTCATTCGGTCTACGATATTGGGTTCAACAATCATCCGACGAGTAGAGCAACGAAACTCACAATGCATAAAGCGCCCACAGCAAGGCTCTAAATTCCTCCGCCGTGTCCCCTTGGAGACGTATTGGATTATCATCATTCTCGCCTTCTGGCCCGACGGTCATGCTCGAATCTGATGACGAATCGGAGGGCAGAGAGAACATCGTGTCGAACGTGGACTTATCCTTAGTCAACGTGGATCGGTGGACCTGGTTTCCCGCGTCAAGTCAAAACTCGTCGCGTTATGGGGGAGATTTCGGGGTCGTACCTTGAACAGGATGTTCTCAACCAACAGGACCGTGTTCCCATCCGAAATGTAGTAGTCGGCGTCCCTGGTAGGGATGGAAAGCGAGAGCATGCTGTCCCTCAGGAACTTCGAATTGCTCATCGTCATGAGAGTTCGGTTCAAGGGAGCCGCTCCAGCGGTGGCAGGGGGACCGGCGTTCACATTGGCTGCTTGCATGGCGATGCCGGCCGACGAAGTTCTTCGTGTGGGATTTTCGTCCTATCCACTTGCAAAGTCGGCGACCGAAGAACGGAGAGAGCCACCCAAATGAGTCGAGCCCTGTTATTCATTTCGGCCACACTTGCCAAGTGCAGCGTCCAAACGGGGGGTTTCGACGAAGCGCGCGGTGATGCCACCCACTCTTTGATTGGGCGGTCGGGACGCCGTACAGATATTCCGTAAACATCCACTTAGAACAATCCCAAACCAGCTTTCAACTCCTTCTCCAGGTCCGTAGGGGGGCCGGCCCCTCCAGGCTCATCTTCCGCGGTCAACCCTTCCTCTTTACATCTCTCACATTCACACCTGAAACTCCACTCCCGAAGCTTGTGTTGTCTGGCCGAAACCGATAAACCAGGATCTACGTAACTGATGAAAAGTTCTTCTCCTAAAGTGATGTTAGACGGAGCCTGCCAGATTCCTGCCACGAAGGAACTCACCCGCTGCGATATCCCGTTTCGCGACGAGAGAAATCTTGGGGAGGTTCGTACTCTGGTGAAGGTGGCGAACCGAAACATTTGGTGTGCACGAATGGTTCAGATGGGAATGTAGGATATAAAGGCCTCCATGGCCCTCGAGATCTAAAAGATGATAAGCAAATCGGACGGTACACACAAGGAGTGAACGCACTGAGGCTCATCCTCCCCAAATTCCGGAGGAACGCATCATAGCTGAACAACTCTTCGTTGAATCTCCTCCTCACAGCCTCCGTCTCTGCGGATTGGAGCGTCCTCTTTGACAATTTTGCCAGCCGCTTCTTTTCTGCGTCCGTGGGAGGGTCCCATAGCGCCTGGCGGTATAGCCGGAACGCTTCCTTCCACGTCGGGTGTATATGCTCGTGGCTGCCGAGCCTAGGACGTTGGATGAGCGGAGGCAAAGATACCACTGAGTGGGATGTCTCACCATGCTTCGCGATCTCCGAGACTCAGCGAGGCGAAACTATTAAACACGGCCCATTCCTCATCCAAGGAAGGCTCGGGTTGTTTTGGGTTGGGGGCGGCAGACGAGAGCAACAGCCTCGTAGTACACTGCACCAGCGCGTGGAAAGCCATCCAATGGTTTACCCTTATGAACTGAAACAATTCCCTGGCTCTTGGATTGCGTGCAGGACACAGTAGGGTGTGAGAAACCTTGGTACCCCGTGTCGAACAAAGCCTATTGCAAAATCTTGCGGGGCAATACGCAGAAGAGGAGTTGTGAGGGCATTTGATGATTAGGGGGGACGAAGGGTCGTTGAAAGGTGTCGAACAGAAGGTGCACGCGACCGAGTTGGTGGTCAGGTCGTAAATTTCCCTGAAAATTACGGGCTCTTTCAATACACCAAACTCAGTATCACCCAGCAAAACACGGAGGGTGCATTGCGAGAGACGAGGTCTCACCACTCTGGGGCAAGGGCGAAGGGGTCCTCTTTCCAGATGACTGCGCCGTCGGAAATGTCCGTTGTGACGATCAAGCCTTTCCCCTTCATCTTGTCGAAGTATTCCACTCGGAGGGCGAGACCTTTCTGAGTGTACTTGAGAGGATCGAGGCCGTCGAGAAGTTTACTGGAGGGTGATTTAAGTCCTCCGGTTGAATCGGGGGGCATACTTTTACCCGTATTGATCAAACCGAGACTCTGGAGGACTTTCCGTGTCCGTTTTTCGCTCACCAGCCATCCCGGGTTTCTCGACAACAACAACGCGTGGAGTTTTGGAACACCCAGAGCAGGGTTCTCCCCGCGCAGTGTAGTGAGAGTGTGGGTGAGATCAGAATCCGAAGGTGAAGTTCGGGTATCTGACATCCCAGACGGGAAGCGTAGATTGTATTTTAGCTGGCGATAGAGATCGAGAAAACGAAGTGAGTGTGGGAATTTGCTGATCCGTCCCTTTCAATCCAACCTCTTCGTTCGGAAAACTGTGTCGCCGCATTCATTCAACTGGTCTCGAGTCCACGCGTGACAACCTTGCCCTTCATATTCACTCGCGTCTTGGAAAACGTCATTTCATGCAAGCTGCGAGTTGCTAATGGGAGGGAAGAATGATTCGCTCAAACCCGAGGCATTTTTTCGGTCCCTTCTCGCTTTCCACGAGGAGGGCCTTTACGAGGTGCCTTACATATAAACACCACTTCGTATTATACCACATTTTCCTAAGGTGTGGATCTAGTACTTAGTACCTGTACTTCCACAACACTACATGTATCTCCAGCGTGCTTGAGTCCAAGCCCCACTTGGTGCAATAACACATGTGTCCTCAAAAACCCACCGCAGGGTGGCATAGGTCACCGCGCTAACAATATATGCCAAAGCGGCAGTGCTCTTCAAACTCGACTTGGTAGTCCCAAAGATCGAAGGAGGCCCATTTTGCCCAGCCCTGCCGATGACAGTAAGCTCCCCTTAAGCGGTGCTACACGATGCCGTTAGTCCGGAGCTTGAGCATCAAGGATGCAAGTCGTGCGGAGCCAAAAAGCACCCGGGTACTCCTCGAGATGCTTGTTGGTTGAACTTGTCCTGGAGGGAAGGCGTTGTTCCACGTGTAATGAATAGGAGGAATAAGACGCACGTTATGATCGCAATACCCTTGGAGCGGACCCAACGAGAATAACCTGAGTAGGCGTTGCCCCAAGACGCTTCGCGGCTGCAAGGACTGGTTTGTCAACTGGTCCACCAGGGTACCGGGTAATAGGAATGAGGCTACTGTAAGCTTCGAGGAGGATGTTGTGTTTGGCAGCGAACTTGATCGGATCTTGGTGCTCATTGCAGTTGTACGGGTTGAAGATCTACCGGAAGCCGGTCCGCATGCCTTAGCCATTGCAAGAAGACACACGCCTGATTTACAGCGGGGGTGACCGTTGCGACTCATGGTTTTCCGGTGGTCAACGGCGAGGTTGCTGACGCCGATGCTCTTGTGAAACAGACGTGTCAAACACCTGGTAGATGTACCAAGAAGGGCTTGGACAGACGGTAAGTCCATCCTTTCGAGTTTGCTCGAAGCCTTTCCAGATAGATGGGAGGTCGCCCCGAGGTGTATGAATGAGGAACAAGCTCAACTTCCTCAATCCCAGCCAGAACACAGTCGGCAAATAGCCGGTCGTCGTTGCACAGAAATGGGGTCGTAATGTATTGGTACACATCTCGTGTGATATTTGGTGGTGATGTAGAGATCGGGCCTGGTTTCGAACGGTTAGCCCAGTCGATCGGGACGAAAACATCACAGGGCGACCTTGCAAGCCCACTTTGCTTGAGCCCGGCACCGACGCTTTCTTCGTTCGCGTAATCTGAAAGTCGGGGATCGGGGTTGAGTCCAACGTCCCATGGGCGTGATCGGAATATACGTTACAGGCAGCTGTGCTGATGTGGACGAAGGGTCTTTCCACGTATTCTGTAACGTCCCAAAATCACGCAGGGGGCAGGCCATTGGCGGGATGACCAGGACAACCAAGGGTTTTCTGGGCTTACAGTCCCATTCCATTCAGATCCGATTCCGAGCGCAAGGACCGGGAACTGTGAACTTCCGATAAGAGAACGAACGCGGGATAGACGGGGAAAGACAAACACTGGTTCCGTATGGTATCGAATACCATACCGAGAGGGAAACGGACCACGAGAGGAGGGCGGAGCGGTAAAGGAAATGAGCCGTGTAAGCGGTCTGGATCAGCATGGCGAATGCGGGAGTGATATCTTGCGCATCATCTTTCAAATCGCTCCTCGTGGACGACGGGCATCGGGGATGCGGTTGACATTTCTCGCGTGAAGACAGGCTTGTATCATGAGTGCGTGACCGAAAACGGTGTCAACTCGCGGTGCGAAACTGCAGAGGTTATCATTCGTCTCGAGCTACGCCACTCTCACGCCAACACCATGTACCCTACCCCAAATGATGGCCGTCGGCCGTTACGCCTTCCTTTTGTTCTTGCCTTTCACCCATCTCATACTCGTGGATGGCAATTCATCCGTCAGGAGCCCAAATTCGTTGGCAAAGTCCCTCTCGGCAGGAGGTACAAACGGCGATTGGCTGGTCATGATGGACGGTCCGACGTTGTCCCCAGCGTTGGGCTTCAGGCCAGATGAGTGGTCCCGGTCAGGCTCCAACATGCTCTGCATGATGGTGTCGATGTCCCCGGTTGGAGTGAGGCTGTCCTGCCCAACCTGAGAGCCTTTGAGAATAGCTTGTTCGAAGAGTTCGTTGTCTTGAAGCTTTTTCATTTCCGCGCGGAGGTTTTGCATGAAAATCGGAACGATCTTAGCTGTGGAAACCAATGCGAGATTAGCTGTATTCCCAGTGACTGGCTTAACAGACCTGCCTGCTTGCTCGGGGTCCATCTTGTGGCCAGCGTGGTACACTGGTCGTCGCATAGCAGAGGTCTCTTCCGCCGTGGGCTCATCGATCTTGAGTGTTTTCCAGCATTTGGCATCGAACTCCTCCTGTTTAAGCACGGCGTCATCCGGATCCGTTTCATCGTCGGGTAACCTCGAACCGATGGAACTTGTGGGTGACGGAGCTGGTACCAACGCCGGTGCGTAGGTCGGGTCAATCGCTTGCATTTCGACTTGAGGAGGCATGGCGTGAATGGGATGTATTTGCCGCCCGATCTGCAAGTGTATGCCGAAACCCGGATCCGGATCCCGAATCAACGCACAACACCACGTGCACTCTCGAATGGGTCGTGTACTCAGCGGCCTCTTGTTCAATGTTGGATTTAGAGAAAAAATACAGGGAAATTTTCTGTACGCGTTCCCTGCCCGATGGCGCGTTTAGAACTTGTTCACCGCCGCGACGATGAGGCACGCTGGGTGCGAGGACAAGTGAGAGAGGTCGGCTTATCCTTGAGGCTTGTCCTGATTGGGTCGCTGGTCAGCTGATCCTGCTTATAAATTGTTCAAGCGCGTCTTCACGCTCCCTCTCACCCCCACCTCCATCTTCACTCGCTCATCCCTTCTCGTAATACCATACACCCACTACTGCGATCATGGCCTATGTCTTTAAGCGAGGTAAGCCTCGTCTTGTCTGGAACAAGGCGCGAGATCTTATCTGATTTGCCTCCGTTTGCAGATGGGTCAGTTGACGCACAAAACGCGTTCATTAGCCCACTATTCACACCAGCCTTCACCTAGCCGCAAGGAATCTATCCAGTTTGATAAGGTGCGCCCAAAATCGCGTACTCGTCGCGTTTTGCGCGTGTTGACACGTCGTACAGATCACCGCAAGGATACGCAAGCTCTGCTATGGGCTTGACACTGATCATGTGGATGCTATCGCGTACGTATCTCATCAGTGGTGTCCCACCCGCCGTATGTTTACTGGGTCAATAGCGTTTCTCAGAAGGTCATTGTCGGCGTGTACAATGGCGTAACGACTAAAGAGCTGGATGTAAGCCGCTGATCTCTAAATGGGAGGAGTGTCCCGATCATCTGATCCATTGTAGAACCTGGCCGCAGAGACCGCTGCATATTTGACGACGAAACATCCTGATTACGCGATTCTTGCGGCCCGTATCGCCGTTTCAAACCTGCATAAAGAGACGAAGAAAAGCTTCTCCCAGGTCGTCCATGATCTCTACAGTTATGGTAAACGGGGTTCCGCCGACTTGAAGCACGTCTGACCGTTTTAAAAGTGAACCCCAAGAACGGACGGCGAGCAGGAATGATCTCCGAGGAGACGTACAAAGTCGTCAAGGAGAACGCTACGATCCTTGATTCTGCTATCATTTACGATCGCGACTTCAACTACAACTTGTACGTCTTTTCTTGATCGCCCGCCGTTCTGTAATTGATTTCTGCTCAGCTTTGGTTTCAAAACCCTTGAACGGTCGTACCTGCTGAAGATCGATGGTGTCCCTGCTGAGCGACCGCAACACATGCTTATGCGTGTTGCTGTTGGTATCCACGGATCTGACATCAAGCGCGCTATTGAGACCTATAACCTCATGTCCGAGCGATATTTCACCCATGCCTCGCCCACTCTTTTCAATGCAGGTACCCCTCACCCTCAACTGAGCTCTTGCTTTTTGGTCTGCATGAAGGACGATTCCATCGAGGGTATTTATGACACCCTCAAAAACTGTGCCATGATCAGTAAGACTGCGGGGGGCATTGGGCTGAGCATCCACTGTATCCGCGCCACCGGGTGAGTACCACTACCTTCGATGTTCAACGATCCTTTGACCTTGCTGCTTAGCTCCTACATTGCCGGGACCAATGGCTATTCCAACGGCATCGTGCCGATGCTTCGGGCTTACGACGCCACTGCACGCTACGTAGATCAGGGTGGTAACAAGCGCCCCGGTGCCTTCGCCATATATCTCGAGCCCTGGCACGCTGACGTGTTCGAGTTTCTTGACTTGAGGAAGAACCATGGCAAAGAAGAAGTCCGCGCCCGTGACCTCTTCTACGCTCTGTGGATCCCCGATCTCTTGTAGGTCCTTCCCCCCCGGTATACTTGATATATCCACTCACATCGCGAACAGTATGAAGCGTGTCGAGGCCGACGGCCAGTGGTCACTTTTCTGCCCCAACGAAGCTCCCGGTCTCCATGAAGTCTGGGGACAGGAATTTGAGGAACTCTTCGACAAGTATGAACGGGAAGGACGTGCTCGCAAGACCATCAAGGCTCAAGAATTGTGGTATGCGATCCTGGCTTCCCAGATCGAGACCGGTGGACCATTCATGGTGTACAAGGACTCGTGCAATGGTATTTTATCCCTTGATTTTGACTCTACCGTCTATTAACAACTTTATCTAGCCAAGTCGAACCAAAAGAACTTGGGAACGATCAAATCCTCCAACCTGTGCACTGAGATCGTCGAGTACTCCTCCCCAGATGAGACTGCAGTTTGCAACCTCGCGTCCATCGCGCTCCCTTCTTTTGTCTCCCATGGCCAGTACGACTTCAAGAAGTTGCACGACGTTGCTAAGGTCGTCGCGTTCAACTTGAACCGCATCATCGACGTCAACTACTACCCTATCCCTGAAGCGAAGAAGTCCAACATGCGTCATCGACCGATCGGAATTGGTGTGCAGGGTCTTGCCGATACTTTCATGATGCTCCGCATGCCATTCGACTCCGCAGCCGCCAAGGAACTCAACGTTCAAATCTTCGAGACCATCTACTATGCTGCCCTTGAGGCCAGTAGCGAGATGGCTGAGGCAGAAGGTCCCTATGAGACATATGAAGGCAGTCCAGCTTCTCAAGGTCAACTTCAATATGACCTCTGGGGAGTTACTCCCACTACGCTGTGGGACTGGGCTTCGTTGAAAGAGAGAATAACCAGGACTGGTCTCAGGAACTCTCTCCTCCTTGCACCCATGCCTACTGCCTCCACTAGCCAGATTCTTGGGTTCAATGAGTGTTTTGAGCCATACACGAGGTTAGACAATTCGACCACTTTTTCATAAGTTCACCCTGACGATCGTTTCGAACCAGCAATATTTACACTCGTCGTGTCCTCGCTGGGGAGTTCCAGATTGTTTGCCCCTGGCTCCTCAAAGAGCTCGTTGACCTTGGTCTCTGGAACGAGGACATGAAGAACATGATCATCGCTAATAACGGTTCGATCCAGAGCATTTCTGGTATTCCAGACGATATCAAGACGATCTACAAGACTGTCTGGGAGATTAGTCAGAAGAAGGTTCTCGATCTCGCTGCTGATCGTGGTGCCTTCATCTGCCAGAGTCAGAGCTTGAATGTCCACCTTCAATCCCCTACCAACGGACAATTGACCAGCATGCACTTTTACGGATGGAAGAAGGGATTGAAGACCGGAATGTATTACTTGAGGACTCGACCCGCCGCCCAAGCCATTCAATTCACCGTTGATGCTTCCTACCTCAAGAGCGCGAAGAAGGCCCAACAGGAGGCAAAGGTGCCGAAGAAATCGCAACCGGTCCCCAACCCCATTCCCAGCATATCCCCGCCACCTGTTGTCGCCAAGGTTTCCACCCCAACTCCCATTACCCCCGCGTTGGATACCACGATCCCCTCTCCAGCCTCGACCGTGACAACCAACAGTGAGACCGCCATTTCCAGTGCAACCACGGACAACGCTACCACTGATGGAAAGGAGACCGACCCTGAATACGCTGAAGCTTTGAAACGTCAGAAGGAGAGAGAGCTCGAGCAAGAGAAGTTGATGTGTTCGTTGGAGAACAAGGAAGCCTGTGTGATGTGCTCCGGCTGATCCATCTCTCCCCCATGTATATGTCGTTTCTTGTTTCATTACGTCGTCTGTCCGTCTGTTCTGTTTGTTTAGTTAGTTCTTACACTGTAATCCTACGAGCATCGTCGTTGCCCTTTGGTCGCTGGCTCACAAGCCTCACCTCAAGTGGGGCGCTTGTATCAAGGACGAACCGTGGCTGTGATCGACTCGGCCACCCCAAGGCCTCACGCGCACCCTCCCACTCCGTCTTTCTCGTCATGTCATCCATTGGGGATTTGCCCGCGGAACTCCTCATAGACATCTTCGAGAAATTCTCATGGACCGCACCCCTTGCCCCTCTGACGCTATCGTTCGTCTGTCACATGTGGCATGACATCGTCTACACCAGCCCCCGGGTCTGGCAACTCATCTCACTCCAGGATATTCGCGATCGTAACGTCGTCGCCGTTGGGAAGTTGCAAAGGCAGGCCAGCATATGGTTAGCCAACTCATCACCCCTACCATTCGATGTGACGGTGGACTTCCAGGCGCATTCACAAGAACAGTTCTTGGCGATCATCTCTATCCTCATAGGCGGACTGGACCGTTGGACGAGTTGCACGTTTGTCAGAGGGAAGCAAAAGGAGATGGTAGATATATCTGGAATCGTACTTGCAGCAAGGGCGCATTCGGACTACACGGATTCGGATTCAAGTGGCGAGGACAGCGAGAGCGAGGAACAGGGAGAGCGGTCAACTTTACATGCGGGGAAGGCGGTGGTGGATCACCTGGAAGTGATAGTGGACGAGGCTGTTGGGTTGAGGTCGCAATCGGATGATGAAGACGGATTGGACTTGGAGGATTCGGATGACAACGACGACGACGACGACGACGACGACGATATGGACCTCGAAGGAAAGCTGCCGACGTTCAGACGTCTACGCACTGGATCCATCGTTCTAAATTACCCCGTTCCCAACCTCCCATTACCGAGCCAGATAAACCCCATGGGTATCACTGTCCTGACGATAACGGAGATGGGTCTCGGCCCACCAAACCCAATTCGACTGCTACGTTTCTTAACCGCATTTCCGGAGATAGAGACACTCACCTTTGACGGACATGCTCTGGAACCAGATTACGACGAGGATGATGTTCCGCCGGTCGTGACATTACCGAAACTGTACGAACTCACCATTGGGAACACGTGTTCCATTCGGATGATCCTATCGCATCTCGTCGTCCCAGGACTGACGAGGTTATACCTCCAACACCTCAACACCGACGCTGTTATCCCAAACCAACCTACCGGGGAGGACGGTGACAGCGAGGACGAGGCTCACGACTATTCCCAATCTCCTTCCAGCGATCACGCGACCGGCATGGGCCTCCGAATGTTGCAGAGGCGGTCAAACCCCCCTCTCCGGGTGCTGGATATGGACTACTCCGATTTACGCACCAAGGATTTTCTCTTTTGCTTCGACAACTTTTCCCTCCTGAGAGAATTCAGGATCGTGGCGTCCGATATGTCAGACAGGGTCATCGAGATGCTGGCACCTTACGACGGCCCAAGCGGGAGGCGGGAGATACGGCTGCCGTATCTAAAGGAGTTGGAGTTGTACCACTGCCAGAGGGTGACGGGGAGTGCGATAGTGAGCACGCTGAGGGAACGAGCATCGTTCGTGGATCGTTCCCCCATTCATCCGCAGATGGATCATGTCAGCGTGGTCGGTTGCGCTGAGGTTCTTCCTGAGCACAACCTCGCACTTGCTGCCATCTTCGGACTGAGGTTCCATTCGTCAAGTACGTCATCAAACTCAGTTACATATGTGCTGCTAGGGTCCTGATATTTGCTTCAGATTGAATACCCTCTTCGACATCTCTGGGCTCGTTGTCGAACCTTACATAAAATTCCGCTAATTGTTTGGCGACCTGGACGGTAGGTAGTTTATCGCATCGGTGGGTACGCTCCTGACCGCAATTTGATCGAGAACAGGTCCTGTGCTCTATGTTATCGAGACAATTGTTTATAATGACTTCACTGTATCAACAGATATCTACCCTTCATTCTCACGTCAGTCTCTGGTGGCTTCGAGGCCGGAGGTTAGCCCCCTAAAGGGCTATTGACCCGTACTCCAAGGGCATTAGCCCAGATGAGAGCGCCTGGCGGTCACGTATCCCAGCAACGTTCTCCATTCCTGGAGCCGTCAGCCACAACCCGCCCCACTCTATACTATATGTGAAGCACGTGCCCCATCGGATTTCCGTTTTTTTGTTCAACTGTCAGTTATCCAGTTCGCGCACTGGCCTGGCGATTCGTGCACTACGTCGTTCGCTTTTAGTGATGTGCTGCCAAGGCGTTGCTGGTATGTCCAAATGGACCTCACCGTAGCTTTGGCCAGGATAGATCTGGCCCACATCGCCCTACATATTCCGCAAATTCCAGGCTGCATGTAATCGTTCCACTGCCTTCCTAATTCACATCCATTTACAACCCTCGAGGTTAGTTGACACTGGATGCTTCTGTACCATTTTCAGCCACGCCGCGCGATATGGGTTACTAACTTTGGCACCAGAACTTGGGCCGTGTCTATTGTCGCGAAAACAGTATGTCGTGTACATAACAAGGAGTACCGTTGAGGGTCAGGTGGGGAGACGCTATAAGCAAGTTCGTCCGGTGTTACGCTACGGTGTAGTTTTGCAGCGGCAACGTACAGAGATCAGACCCGAAGTGCTTCGGCATAAACTGCAACCAAGCCTTCAAGCTTCAGCGCTCAACTCGTTTGTGGCGACCTTAAGGTGGGCGTCGCCAATGACGTGCATGAGATCCTCCGCGGTGGGGAATTGCTCGGGACTGACTTCGAAAAACGCCTTATGACCCTTCTCGCGCAAGAATTCGTTGGCGGCCAGGAAGGCGGTGCGTTTATTCCCGTCTGCAAAGGGATGGTTCATGATTATCCCGTATGCCAGCTCTGCGGCGAGCCAGGGGGCGCTTAGGCCAGACTGGTAATAGGACAGCCAAGCGGGACGCTGTATCGCAGATTCGAGTTCTCCAGGCTTAACGAGGGCGGACTTGCCGCCAATGGCGAGGGCATTGAGACCTTTGGTGAATTCTGTTGTAATGCGAGGGGCGGTCATTGTTGGTAATAGGGCGGTGGAGTCTGCTGTAGGCGGTGTAGCGAGGAGGGGTAATGGAGTCCTGATAGTCGCTACTTACCTTTTTATAGGCCGAAGGATAGCTGCACTAGGGCCTCGTTATGGGTGAACCAACGGCGAGCTGTCCTCATTGAGGGGGGTTATCGGAGCGGGATCCTAACCGTCTACACTGGATCGCGTCTGTGGCCGGCCATCGCCGCAGTGGAAGAGGTAAACAAGCTGCATTCACTCCCGCAAATACTTAACGTCTTTCTCATCGAGCTCCAAGGGGAGAGGTGGGAGCGGCGAGGTCTGCCACATCCGACTTGCCAGCGGCAACGCCGATGTGCCGTTTGGCAATGTCCGCCACCGATTCGTAGACTTCCCCAACCTTCCCTTCATCCGCTAGCCCGGGAACTCCCATCGCTCGCAAGTATTCGTTTGCGAGGAAAAATGCTGGAAATTTGAGTACGTAAGTGATTCAGTGCGGAGGGGAACTTACTACCTGTACGTTTGTTGCCATCCTGGAACGGGTGCCCTAGGAACGGGTGAACACAAGCAAACGAAGCGGGTACAAAGGAAAATTACCCTTTATGATTCCGTATGAGAGTGTCGCAGCAAGGTAAGCTGCTGGCCGACCAGGTTCATAAACCGCAACGTGGAGGGGACGACTGAGCGCGGACTCCAATTCATTGGGCTTCACTATCACAGATTCTGCAGGGTGGATTATCTGGGCATTGATCCTTCGAGCATACTCTGGTGTGAAAAGTCGAGCAAGACGGGCAGCGTGAACTGACATGGCGGTGGATGTCGGTTTGTGATGGTTTGTGGGAACCCTAGGCCTTAAACCCGCAAGCCCGACGCTGTGTGAGCACACCATGGCGAGGAATTTCGCCTTACATACAGCGGCGCCGAGCGCGGTGAGGATTTATACACTCGTTTCGTGTCACCAAAAAATTGTGGTTAGGAATGGCGAGTTACAGAACATGGTCACCTTGCCCGCCAACTTGAATGAACCCGTGGAACTAATTTTCCGGCTAGTAAGCTACTGCGGCCAGGAACAGCCACATAACTAGGGCTCCGCATCCGACTGCTTGAGGTAAGAGAGGACTTGTTGGACTCGAGGATTTTTACTGCTCTCCACTGTTGCTTGGGCCAAAAGGTCTACCATGCCAGCGTGTTAGGGTGGGTCCTCTCAGATTTAGACGGTTAACCAGCACAAAGTACATACCAGGTTCAGTGTTCGTTGGAGTTATGACGAAGAATTTTGGTTCCCAGCCGCTGAGGTGCAACGATACGCCCTCGGTACTTGTCCCTCATCTGGAAAAACCTACGCGACTAAGCGGGGCTATTCGACGCTAACCGGGTACTAGCCGGGTCTATCCGCATAGGCCGTTTAGTTCACGCATAGCAGTCCCACTATGCAATCGCGCCGTCATAGT
>Ga0307515_10008184_pt1 | contig 20465 bp, 26 predicted proteins | sample 17_EM_MG_FD_194513 | JGI IMG/M metagenome (GOLD analysis project Ga0307515, IMG submission 194513) | Populus trichocarpa ectomycorrhiza microbial communities from riparian zone in the Pacific Northwest, United States - 17_EM | ecosystem: Host-associated > Plants > Roots > Unclassified | place...
TAAACTCCGCCACCCGCCCCTGATCTAACTTCCTTCTATGTTCTACCCCCAGTTGTTTCAACATGTGGTCTACCATCTACTCCCGTTAGTCCTTTCCCCTCCCCTTTCCACCACTATCCCCCCAACTCCCGCCCCTTCAAGCCAGCCAGCCCAGTGGCTTGCTCCCGTACCCTTGGAAAAACATACCGGCAAGTATTCATACAACACCCATGTCCCCGCCGCACCGGTAACCGCATAGCGTTTCCTCGAAAACGCAATCCGCATGGCAACATCCCATTGCATCTCCTCCCTACTCACGTTTACGTCGAGGTTTCCAGAGAGCCACGCTGCAGCCCAGAGCGCCGTTGCTTCGGCACATCTACGTTTGTCAGCCCCCCTTCATCTCGCTCCCCGGGGACATACATCGCCGTCCCGACCGCCCCCACCGCGCCGACGAAGGCAAAACTCCTATCCCCTCTCTCCACCATCTCCGGGGGCACAATCCGGTTATACAGCCTGAAAGGATTCGGGTTGGGGACTTTATAGATCGTCGGGGCGTCACGCAACCGGGGAAAGAGCCGGAGGACTTCCTTTTCAGCGCGGGCATCGAGGGCGATGGATGCGGGTGTTGGATCTGGAATGGCGGGGGAGGGGATGTTGCATGTTGGGTGGTATCCTGTTGCTAGTATTACAGCGTTGGTGGTGATGGGGATGGGGGAAGGTGGTGAGAGGTGTACGGTTGTGTCTGAGAGGTGTGTGATACATGCGCGGTGGACGGTGATTAGGTCGCCAGCGTGGAGGAGGGGGATGAAGTCGGGTTGGTTTGCGAGGGAGGCTGCGGGGTGTTAGATTTGTCTGCCGTGGGGAGGGGAGGCAGACCAGGGAGTGAAGCCCAGAAGCCGCTGCTGTTGTCAGTACGCACAAGAGGGGATGGGAGGTGGCGAACCCATGATCCATAACCTGCGGTTTGAGCTTCTTCATATTCTCACTCTTATCATACCCGACGAAGTCCAACATCTTCTTACTCAAATACCCCCACCACGTCCAATGAATCCACCATCCCAACCTCCATTTTCCGGAGTGAAAAAATCGATAACTCCAGTCTTGCAGCAAATCGAGACACGGCTGCTGCGCGGCAGCGAATCGAGACGCAATCGCATCGTTTCCTGTCTTTCCCAGTAGCATCGTTGGATACAACCCCTCCGCACCGTTCCCAACCGAATCCGGGCGGATAATCCATTCTACTTTCTTCCCGTGTTCTGCGCAGAGGTATACCGCGTCCTGTGCTGATTTTCCGCCACCGTAGACCACCACCCGCGACACCTCGTCCGAAACAAGCCACTCGTATCTCTCTCCTACATCCTTACTATGAAACACCTCCTTCGTAAATCCCTCCCTCGGAATCTCGGGGACCACAGGGGTAGACGTCAGCCCCGTTGCCATGATCAGTTTATCAAACTTCAACCGCTCCTCGCCAATCCAAACACCCCACCCCTCGCCATCTTTCTCCACCCGTGTTACCGTAGCATTAAACCGCACCTTCTCCGCGACTCCAAATGTTTCTGCGTAGGTCTGTATACATTCGTGCAGCTTCTCCGAGGGGATGAAGGTATGTTTTGGGTCCTCAACGTCGTCGGCGGGGATGGGAAGGTCCGCGAACTCGTATGCGCCGTATTGTTGTTGCGCGAGGAGGTGCGGATGGACACGGGTGCGGGACCACGTACCGCCGATGGAGGAGGATGATTCGAAGATTGTTAGAGAGATGGTAGGGTCGATTTGGAGATAACTGTGGGAAGTTAGTGGGGAGGGGAGAGGGGAACGAGGGGAACGAGGAGGGGGACGTTTTAGCGGTGACAATGCCAAACCAGCCTAGCGGTGTTAGCTAGGAAGAGGGGAGCGGGAGGGACGAACCGGCGCCGACTATGCAGACGGTAGTTTTGGAGGGAGAGGACATCTTTGTTTGAATCAAGGTCTGGGATAGAGACACATTATAAAAGCTGACGTGCTGACGACGGTGGGCTGAAAACAGGAACTTGGCGTTGGGACGTCGTATCGTCATGCAGGTCGTGTTGCACAATCGATTTAATTGATCATCTGGTCGATGTCAGCCCCACGTTTGCCTGACCCCGAGTACGCGGATCCCCAACATCTGCAGATCTTTGCATCGAGCACTACATTAGTAGTTTGGCGTTCCAATTGCAATGTCGGTAGTTACTTCTTTCATAGATACAGTTGGGGCACTCGAGTATAATTAGATATTGGAACGAATTTATGTAGATGTCTCCTTGGGTAAAGTCAAGTGATATCGTGGGCTAAATTGCCTAATTTGGTGAAAATAGAAGGCCTTCGCCTTAGTCTGAATTCTCTCAAACCTCACGAGCTCGGTTGTGAATAGAACAGTTTCACATTTCACAAGCATTTCAAAACTTTATCCGCTTCTTTATCAGGCGACATTCCGTAAAGCAGCGACATCAGTGCATCTATTCGTCAACAATCCTTGCATATACTGTCCTGCAAAAAGAAACCAGCCGAGATTGTAAGCAAAATACGAATCACTGACAGTTCCAGCTCCCACTTCTCCATTCCTCGAGGATACACTCACACGCTCTCTCCGGAGCACTCCATACCGGTATGCCCGATTAGCAACTGGTATATCACTCTATGAGTAAGCAATCGGGACATGCAAACGAGAAAATCTGGAAGCCATACCTCAAGCACCCTTATAGGCCTTATCTAGCCCCTCGACGCTGATCTTAACCATCTCCATCATCGCCGCCTGGCACCGGGTTCTCTTTTCCGCATCCGGATCCGTTAGGTAGCGACTAAGAACATCCGGGATGATCTGCTAGACAAGTCCGAAGCGATCCTTCAACTAACCGCACTGCATTGGCTTTCCACCGTCGGCGAGGAGGCAGTCCCAATAGTAGTCGACCTCAGCCTGGTCAGCACACGAGACGAAGAGCGAAATCGCTTCGTTGAAGGTAAACTGCGGGCCGCCGTTGAGCGCCTTGAAGTGCTGGCCCTCGAGCTCGAAGTTGGCGGAAAATACTTTGCCGTCGGGACCACGGTGGATGTTCTTGACGCTCGTGTTCTTGAAAATCGACGTGTAGAATGGGATTGCGTCTTCAAGTCCGGAGTCGAACCAGAGGAATGGTGTGATCTTGGACATGTTGCAGGTTTTCTTCGAGGAGAATAGGGTGAGGAGCGGCAAAGAGATGTGAAGTGGCGGCGAGATGGGAATTGGCGACGCGATGGGGTTTTAAACCGACGACGTATGACTCGACCTCCGCTTGCTCTCGTACTCGTGTCGTATCGTGCATAAGGGGGTATTTCTTTTTTTTCTGGTTTCAGTTGCCATCATGCCAAGCCACTTCCTCTCTGATATCATATGAACTGTGGTTTAATATTAAATCTCACTAATCGTTAAATGATTGACGACATTCCCTATATGCATGAACTATACTTTGATTTTATTAAAGTATTTGATCTTTTCTGGACTAAAGGAAACCTACATAAATGCTTTCTGCAACACTCAGGGGCGCCACAGTAGAGAAAAGACGGGATGAGGTTGTCAGTTTCACCGTGCATACTTAAGAGTCAGCCTATAGTTCCAATGATTTATGTTAACGCGTCTAATCTCGTCGACATACAGTTCCGGTAATCACAACCTAAGTGCTTCCCCACTCCATCCAGCCCTCTTCATGATCACATCTAGCCCTCTTCATGATCAATTCCACAAACCTCGAGCAAAGCTACCCAATCGAAGACTGTAGGTTCCAGAAAACCCTAATCCACAAGGTCCCTTAACTGACCTCCTTTCCCCAGATTTTTGGATGGGAAATTTTTGACACGAAGCTATGGCGCGGGAGGTCGCAGTGTATATAAGTATTTATTCACCGTCGATCACCAAACAAGGTCTTCTTAGATTAAGATAACAACTAACATCCCGACACCGACCTCCCACCTCGGATACATTCTGACAGTGTTTAGCTGTAGAAAATATGTGGAAGGAAACAAGTCATGTGAGTTAGTAACAAAGGAAGAGGAACTGATGGAACACCCCAACGCAGATGACATTTGGTTAGAAAACTGCTCTGGAGGCAAGGAATTGAGGAATAATAAGACCATAATGCCTGAGAAATTGCTCTCAAGACCATAAAAAACCCTCCTAAGACCTTCGAACAATCCACATGTAGGCATAATTAGGCGCATAGAACTTTTATAGGCCAGCAGTTCTAACGCCTTGCAATTGGCGGTAGCACACCGAGAGCCCTCAGAAGCTTGCCTTCGTCAATCTCATGGGGTGCCCGTCGACCTTGCAAAAGTTTGATAATGTTGTCTTTAGAAACGATATAAACTCTTTGATTGGGCAGACCATATCGCTCGAGGTTGGAATTGGCATCCATTGCGGTTTCGTAGACGTATTTTTGCTCTGCTTCATCTCGGATACGGGCCATGCGAAATCGATTATTGTCGTCAGGATCATAGCCCATGTCGAGGGCAATGTTGAGAATATTTTGGTCCGCCTTCGAGCGGACGATGAAAGTGCGCGGAGGACTGCCAAGCTCAGGACTACTGGGCCCGCATTGCTGGAAATTCTTCAAGATTTTGGCGTCCAACTGAAGCTGTCAGCAGATTGGAATAACAATGCAAGGACAAAAGTTGGAACCTCAGTGAACCGGGTATCATACGACACTATGAGATGATCAAAAGCATACAGAGTCTGATTCCGAAAGTACTGCCAATCCGAAACCATCTGAGTTCCCGCTCCGGGTATGTCATACCAATTGTAAAGAGAGTTACCGCGCGTGCAAGGGTACGACGTTGGCTTCAGCGTTGTCTCTGTAGCGCCAGTTGGGGTAGCACCGGGGTCGTTGTTTCTCAATCCACGGACGGCATTTATGAAAGAAGACTTTCCGCTGCCAGCGTTTCCGCAAACGGCAATGTTTCGTCCACCTTCCCGGTAACGGAGCCGTGATCGAGCTTCAGCGATGTCGTCTGAAGTTGGGATAAACTCGGGCTCGATTCCGCTTTCTGGGTCAGCTGACTTTCTTAGCTTCGATTTTGTGCTAGTTACCTTTCGCGGGATTGGCGTTCTTTCTCTTCCCTTCTTTCAGCATCTTCACGGGCCTGTCTTTCTTTTTCCTCCCTTCTCATTGCTGCCTCCTCTTTTCTCTGTGCTCTCTCTTTTGCTTGACATTCTTCTGCTTGTTTTTTTTCGGCTTCTTCTCGGGCCTGCCTTGCTTCCTCCCCACTTTTCTGCGCCATTTCTCTTGCTTGACGTTCTTCATGCTGTCTTCTTTCGGCTTCTTCACGGGCATGTTGCTCTTCACGCGCCCTCTTCTCTGCCGCCTCTCGAGCCTGTCTTTCTTTCCCTTCTCTTCGCTGCAATTCCTCTCCTGTGTGACGTTCTTTATCTCGATTTTTTTCAGCTTCTTTACGAGTTCGTTGCTCCTCACGTTCTCTTTTCTCAGCCGCCTCTTGAGCTAGTCTTGTTTCCTCCACACTTCGCTGTAACTCCTCTCTTGTACAACGTTCTTTATCTCGATTTTTCTCGGCTTCCTCAAGGGCTTGTTGCGCCTCACGTTCTCTTTTCTCAGCTGCCTCTCGAGCCCATCTTGCTTTCTCCTCACTTCGCTGCAACTCCTCTCTTGTACGAAGCTCTTTATCTCGAATTTTTTCGGCTTCTTCACGAGCACGTTTCGCCTCACATTGCCTCTTTTCGGCCACCTCTCGACCCTGTCTTTGTTCTTCTTCTCTTCTCTGCGCCTCTTCTCTTCCTTGTCGCTCTTCCTCGTATCTCTTTTCGGCTTCCTCACATCTCCTTTCGGCTTCCTCACATCTCCTTTTGGCTTCCTCACGAGCCTGCTGCTCCTTCCGTCTCCACTTCTCGGCAGCCTCTCGAGCCTGTCTTACTTCTTCCTCTCTTCTTTGTGATTCCTCTCTTATACGGCGTTCTTCTTCCTGCCTCCGCTGCGCTTCCTGATGCGTACGGCGCTCTTGCTCTTGTCTTCGTCGGGTTTCTTCACGGGCGTTCCGCTCCTCTCGCTGCCTCCTCTCGACTGCTTCACGAGCTTGCCTTTCTTCATCTTTTTTCCGCGCCTCCTCAGTTGCGCGGCGTTCTTCGTCTTGTCTTCTTTCGGCCTCTTCACGGGTTTGCTGCTCCTCGTTCGCCCTCCTCTCAGCTTCCTGTCGGGCGGCCCGTTGTGCATCCCCGCTAACAAGCGCAAACAAGAATGCCTAGAATTTATTAGCAATTATTAGCAGAGTTTCTCTCGCGCCTCCCACAGCAAGAGCAAAGTTCACCATAGCTGCTTAGGAGAAGTCGATCGAGTGATTTTCCGTGGTTTGTGGATAGTGCTGGTGAAAAAATTGATTACTGGAGATATGGAGTGACAACAAATGCTGAATACTGCGGTAGTGAGAGATGGCTATATACTGCAACTTTATGCACTGCAAACTGTACCTTAACAGACGTATCGTCTCTTTCTTAGAATGTTCGATATGGTGGAGGCTCAAAATTGCTGCTGCCTAGTTTTCCGTGTGCGATGTTGACGTATCAAAATCGCTACATCAATATGTACGTCTTGCAAATCATCTAACACGATGCCCATATATCAGTGATTTCATTTGATATTCAACAATTCAACCGCTTCAAGAATCTTCGACATCTCACAATCGAGACAGAAAGATGCTATTATCAAACGCTAGCCGGTTTGACACGTAGATATCAATTCTGTGTGGTATATTCCTATGATCGAGGAGGTTAGAATTCATTGGATGTGTGTTGTCGGATCCCACATCATACATCAACTATTCTTTCTATGATACTACGTTGACGTTAATCATTGGTTACTTAATGACGTTACTACTGGTGAGTTCCTCTAAAAGTGGTGTAAAGTCGTCCAACTTTCTTCGTCCCCCCAAATAAACTGCACGGAACTCAGACCCCACCCAAACATTTACTATTCTTGTTTTAATCATATTGAATTTTGGCTGCCTGCGACAATCTCTAGAGTCCCGGCCTTTCCGAACCCAATAGCTGTGCTTACCTTAGTCCGGAGATCAGGGAAGAAATAAACGAGCAATCTGCCACTATACAGCCCCAGCCGGTCTTGCCCCCGGGCACTTGCATACCCACGCCGACAACCCATCATACTTTTCTGCCTAACCATACCCATTACATCCTTCCGGTTAGGCTATACAGGCTCACCTACCATGGTGACTGCTAGTTATAGTAGTTCGGACATCAGCAGTCAGAATGGTGTGTCCGAAAAAGATTTTATTGTGGATTTGACCGGTTTTTGCTCATTCGGGATTGAAAAAATCTGTCAGCATAAAAAAAGTGTCGGAGCCTCTGTAGCCAGTACAGTATTCCATCAATCACCAGCCGCCAAATATCATTCAGACGTGACCAATCCGCTAGGTGCCTGGCACACCACATTCCACAAAACCTAATCATTACCGGAGTAAAACAATAGAAACCTAAAGAATCCTTTTGAGTCGCAGTGGGACCGTTTTCGTTCATCGTCGGTGCCGGTAGCAAGTTCGCAGAGCCTAATTTTTATTCGCTGGCGTCATTATGATGTAAGGACACTGCTGTGGCCTTCTCCGGGAGAGTGAGGTCGACGCTGTACACTTCCCAGAGGATAATGAAAACAATACCGAAAACCATTCGACCTCTATCTCAATACCGTCGACAACGAAACATGACCTTGGTATGTGCAACTCAGTAGGAACGGCGAACCAACAGCTTAAGAAGCCTCAAGCCACTCTGTACGGAAAACGCTAGAAACATACCAGCTCTCATAGGAGACCCAAAAACGCTGGGAGTCGCCGGCAATAAAGTAAAGTGTACCAGGACTCCCCAGCAGAAAGCAGCACCAATCGACATCGGGTAGTAAGAGGATACCGGACTCAACGAAAAGCGGGCACCGCTAATTGTGAATCGCAAGAAAAAAGCTGACGGAGACTCGGAACGCGGACATCTCTAGTGAATTTCCTATCATGATATGATACAGACCAGAAGCAAACATTTCGGCCATACGACAGTCCTTGTATCCAACTACTCGACCGGCGTGTGCGGTTAGGGTTGTTTGGGGTTTCACAGCGGCTGACACAGGTTGTAGTTGCGTGGTTGCTGGGAAGCTGGACGTATCATTGCAGCGACTTGACGTCTCTTGTCATAGTAATGCTATGGGAATGAGATACCTAAGGTAGGCAAGACATTGGAGGGAGATAAAAGTTACTCTGGTGAGCGGGTTAAGCAGCGTGGCTGCAGAGGAGGATGTTTGGATCGTTGTTCGTTCTTGCGGTTAGTTATGATAGTGGATTGAGAGTGGAAATATATGATGGATGGAGGGTGTATGAGCGATGCTGTGCAACCGGCAGTACTGGGCAGAAATAATTCGGGGTGCAATTTGATGACTCGTGAAGGCTTTCCCCCATGATCCCTATTTTATACGGATGGTCTGGCGGAAAGCGGTAGTGTCTTCGTTGACCTCTGACAGTGGCGATCACACTGGCCAACACATGCTAGTGACTGAACTTGATCATAATTGGTGAAATTGCTCACCCGCATCCACGTAATCTTGTCAAGCACGAACGCCTCCGCAATCCTCGTCTGGCACGAATAGAACCTGCCCCCCCGCAATCTTGTAAGGCACGAATAAAGTTCGTTACTAGCATTAGTACCATCACGGGTTGTAGCACCGTCACTCGCGTAGCACCATCACTGGCGATAGCACTAATACTACTAAGTAATTCAGTTCAACTCGGCGAACTACGATGTTCTCTCATTAAATCAGTTGAGATTAAAGTTCCCAGCTATCCTGGAAGTGTCTTTTTCGCTCCTTATTATGCCGCAAAATGAAACTGTTATCCCTGTTTCGGTATCAGCATAAACCTCACCGCTGGCGCCGCCCTCGGCCAGGAAAAGGGGAAATGATGGTGTAAATCTCTGTTTCTCTGTGAACTCTGGTGTTAGGTTTGTTTGAAGCCTCACGCGCTGGAAAGAAGAGATGCCCAACGATTATGTCCGGGTCTACCTGCGGATTTTGCTTGTTGCAGATGTCTACGGATGTCGTCGCGTATAAGCACCCGTTGCAGCGAAACATCGCGGCATTGGTCAGAAAATCAATGTGCCGGTCAAAAAGCCTTCGCCCTCAGTCGCTCGGTCTCTCGCTCGGCACTGTCCAACTCAACCTCCTACTGCCGTGTACTTCTACGTTTTCTTCAGGCGGTAGTTGCACATATTTTATTATATGTTGATATCTATTGTTTGGATTAGTCTCGAACCTCTGTCTAGCTTGACACTTGTGCATGCTGCATGCAGAAGAACTTTTGGCATAGTCCCTAAATCCTTGGAATTATGTAAGAGCCGCTGAGAATCCGCTGAACAGGTCCGACCAGACTTCCATAGATTTGGTACTTGGGCAGAGAGTGGATTCTAGATTGCCGCTTAGATATTCAACCGTCACAAATCATGGAGGACATGTCTTACGCCAAGCTGGTTGGATACCTCTCGTCTCCATGATGTGGTGTTGCCTCTAGGAGATTTCCGTATATAATGTGAAGAATAAAAGCCACACGGTTTTACCAAATATTAGACAGGGTCGGAGCTATATATAAGATATAGTGTAGCATAACGATTGCGATTGGCTCAAAGAAACGACAAGCCAGTACTCACCGACTCTTTGAAGTCTAAAGCGAACCGAAACCGAGTTGCTTTCTCCTCCTACTTGGTGTCCGAAACGATGAGTGGCACGGGAACATGAGAATGAACTAGCAGGTAGTTTGAGAGAATTTTTGGCGGTTGGACTTGGTAATTCAAGAGCGAATTTACACATGCTGGAGAGTAGGAAGATGTCAATATCTGTGAAGCCGAAGAAACCCTGTCCATGCGGGAGCTCAACTCCAGAGAGCAACATGGATCTCGAGGGATCGACAACTACTTGTTCTCTCTTGTGATTGACGCGATACGTATCCATCCGCCATATCATGATATCAGCCCCACAGGACTGCACGAACGCATGCCCCATGATCAACACAACGGTCGCGATGAGGGCGTTTTGTGGGGCTCGATGCAACAGGGATGTGCTCGAAGCTGAAATTCCCTGCAGCATGTTTCGAAATCCATGCCCTGTCTGTCTCGGTACCAAGATCGGGCGCCCTAAATCCCTTGGCAAAACACCGTTTTCTCACCCATGGTCCTGATGTGATACACAATCGGCATGTAACAATCTCCGGCTCCGTGAGGTTCCGTACCTTCCGGGGAACGGTTTCTTTTTCGGTTCTCTGCGAATACTCGAGAATCTACCGACTGCCTTATAGTTCCACAGCCAGGAGCGGTGGCGAGTACCTTCAGGACGACCTAGAGAGAAAAATACAGTATGTTCTTCCGATGCGCACTTGTTGTCGGTACCGAGTAGCGACATAGAGTATACGTACGGACTTTTGGAGTATTGTCTGGCGGAGCCCGAACGCCCCGCTTCCGGTATCGCGGTAATTTCGAAGGACCAAAGCCGCCTAAACACACCACGAGATGGACTCTACGATTGCACATCGAAATGTTCTTTTGTGACCGCCTTCATGCCAGTGCTGCTGCTTTTTCGAACTCTAACTATCCTGCAGTGACATGGCATACTAGCGAGAATATCTGCCGAACACCTGGGACTATTTGCAGATAGTAGCGCCTGCAGGCTGATGCAAAGGGCGGTGGGTCGTACGATGGCTACATAGAATTCTTCTGGTTTATTGTCGTACAGAAATTGATGGCGATATTCCCTGCGGGTTCGCAAGGATTGGCAAATTCCGACAAATTGGAGTATGGAAAGTTAGAACAAATCAGACAGCAACAACGGCCGTGTTTCTCAGTTGATTGCTTGGCATAAAAATGACCTGTCAAGAGGGGGAAGAACGTTGCACACTTGTCAATTTGATCAGCGAAGTTGTAAGTAGGTATTTGCAATTCCAACGGCTACTTGTATAGGCTAGGTAATGCTGAAGAAAGCCGATCGAAACAACAGGGAAGACGTCCTATCCTATAGATTTATTAATATTAAGGGTGATCATCATCATACCTCTCGTGGTGCAGAATTCAGCTTGGCGAAAATCGGCCCGGGGATCGGTACACAGAAATGGTTTGTAAACCCATATGCCAAGAAGCTGATGCCAGTACCAATCTGTGCCTGATTTTGTACCTTCAATTGCCATTTGGTTCGTACACATGATGGACTCAGCAGGTTTAGTTATCATATGAAATGCTCTATCGCTCGCGGCCTGCATAGACTTTCTTGTAGCAGAGACCTGTTTCGAAGTGCATATATACAATCGTTGCGGGAAAGTACAGGATTGCGGAGTGTGACGCAACCGTTTATTCGGCCCTTTCTTACGTACTCGGTACAGGTTTTTGGAATGACAACAGCATGAGCACTTTTGAAGTACCTCTTACAATAACAACTACCAAAACGTCCAAAGGCCTGTACCGAGTACATTCACTCAAACACCTTACGCGTCCGGATCAGCACACCAACAACGGTGATAGGATCGCTTGCCGCCTCTTTTCTCAGTGCAGCCCATATTGGCAGGAAACCCGTTCACACATCTATGGGAAGCGGAGTAGCTGAAAATTTTTGAAAAAAGCAAATCCAGTCTTAATAAATTTCGCCAAAAAGGGGCGCTGCTTTCTTTTTCTGATCCTGGTTTACCACGCTGACTGCATGTGGCTTATTTTGTGTTCCCAAGGATAGTTACAACAACTTTGTATCTGGGACCCAGACATTCGGTGCCCAGCATCGGATATCTTACAAACCTGTATTATAGATTAAAACGTAGCGTACCCGCAAGCTTCTCTCGCTTGCAGACCGTTTGGAAGATACATGGGAGAACCTAGGGGATTGACAAGGACATTCATAAAGTGCATATCTCCTCCGCCCATCGATGGTCGTCAAGTAGTTCGTCAAAATAATGGCTCCACCCTTCGTCATCCGGGATACCAACAGCACCAGTCATGCATCGGTGCCGACAAAAGCACCGATGTTAATCGCTGTAGACGCTACCCTGCTCACGGCCACCTTCCTCGTTCTAATCGGCCGATTCTACTCACGGTACTCAATACTGAAGCGTGTCGGCAAAGATGACTGGTGCATACTAGGCGCTGCTGTATGTACACACGTCACTACTAATGTCGAATTCCACGATCTGACCATGTTTTTCTCTACAGATAGGCATGTTCTCCTCAGTATCTCTTCGCCTTCTCATGATAAAGTACGGATTGGGTCGGCATGTGTGGGATGTCACACCCGACCAGATGCCCAAACAATTCACCATTGGAACCATTACTCGAATTCTATACCTCCCCACCGTCGCAATGGTCCGCATTTCGATTCTATTATTCATGCGCCACTTATCCCCACACACCACAATGCAATACGCAACGGCAATCTTGATCTTTGTGAACCTCGCGGCCGCGTTAATTTGTGCGCTCTTACTGCTGTTCAACTGCACACCAGCCCGAAGCTTCTTCGTTTTCCCACCTCTTCGGCCTCCAGGAAGAAAGTGTGTGGGTGATGACCTAGCGATAGAGAAGGCGGTTCCCATAGTGAATGCGCTGTTGGATTTTGTGGTGTGGCTTGTGCCGGTGACGATGATGTTGAATGTGAAGTTTCTGGGATGGAAGCAGAAGTTGTTGCAAGTGATGTTGCTCGGTCTCGGTTTGGTGGCGTGTATACCCAGCGTGTTGAGGTTACCGAATATCGACTCTATGAAGAAGGATATAAGCTGGCACGGGGTGGTTGTGAGCTTGTGGATGGAGTGAGTACTGTGTTTGACTGTGCGCATTAGAGCATTACTAATCCGTACATATGGCAGTGTCGAGATCAGTGTGGGAATCATTGCGGCGAGTGTTCCGGCACTCTATCCGCTATTTGTCATGTTCATGAGACAGTCCTTCGAATCTTGGGCTCCAAAGTTCACCTTTCGGAGCCACAGTACAAATACTCCGATTAACGATCAACCTGGGAGGAGTGATATCTTGTCGAAGAATTCGGTGCCTTTGGAGGATATGCGGGGTGATAATGATGATAAAAAGGTGGTAGTTTGCACAGTGCGGAGACATTCCAGTGTTGAGCCATTGTACCCACCTAGTCTGGGGCCTAGTATGGTGGATGACAAACGGAGCTCTGGGGAGAATTGAGACGAAACTATTGTCTTGTTACGATTCCTTATATCGGTGTTTGTAATGATGGTTATGCTTTGATTTCTGGGGTGGTGTCCTGACATTCCTGTGTTTGAGGTTTGGTGTTTTTTACTATGGAGTTGCGTGGTTAGAACAGTGTGCTGCTTGATCGGAGTCTATGTATCGAGATTATGCTGAGCTAAATTTATTCGTTATCTACTGCGGACTTCTAATATTTTTGTTTACCATTTTGGCCTATCACAAAACTTTATTTGCCAGGGCTTTACGCCAGCTTAAACCACGGAATTTTGGTGTGGCCTGGTGGTGGCTGGTGGTACTCCTTCAATTCTTGTGTCATCAGATTGCATTGGAGTGATTGTGACAACGGAGAAATCGAACGAATTCTTGACGCCGCTGACAAGGCGGGATAATTGGGGTTATATATCTTCCATCCCCCACAATTATCTTTCCGGTGGACGGAGGTTATGATTCGGGTGTGCATGTGCGTGCACATTGTGGTGGCTATCCGAAGTCGAAAGCTGTCAGAAATAGCACTAGTTATTATAAGTGTGGGCAGAGGCTGAGACATTCAGACAGCCACCCATTATAGGATTTGTGGCACTGTAACTGACCTCAAAGCTAAATCGTCCTAGACTTGCAAGCAGTTCCAAATCGAACGCTTCCTATTCCCAGTCGAAGCATGAAAGAAACTGCTGCTTCAAAGACCCACAAAACTGAAACTAAACTAATTCTCCGGAATACATTTAGTCAAACAGGGAATAGGCATGGGAAATATCGAAGTTACACGTTACTACAAGGTTATAGCCTGTACGCAACGGCTCCGGTCCAAGGGTCGTTCACCGCCGGATTAACTAAAGAGTAGCTGTGAACCTATCCCGGACATATCCGCAGACACCTGCGATTAAGGGACCACTGAAGCGAAAGAACGTGCAATGCAAAGATATGTGCGCAAAACAACACCCTAAACACCATATCGGGGTATCCTTGAATATAAAGTCTCCCAGATTCTCAGTATATGAGTCTGAAACCATAGTACATAGAGTATCCTTGAGAGTAAGGTCCTTCTACTTGGGAATATTTACCTCTCTTACTAAGTCTATCCGTAGAATAGTCTAGGTCGGTTAGATGGTGAGCGTTAATATTTGAATAGTGACAGAGGTTGCGGAGATTGCAGTCTGCAGGCTGACATCGCCGCCCTCAAGCTCGTGGCAGATTGCCAAATCCTCATCAACATTGAACAGATCTTGAACTCGAAGCACTCAATGTACAAAGATAATGATCTGCATTCTGGTGGCCGCTCTAAAGTTATACAGACTTAAGCTCGAACGCCACATACATCCATTCATTATTACACGTAACACTAGATATTGACTCCCAGAAACCAAGCGCTGATGCTATACGCGGGGTATCCTGGATTATCGTGGAGGGACAGCTACCAGAGGAAAGGAAAGATCTGATCAGCAAGGCGGCTGGCGGTATATCTTGTGGCATGTGCCGGGGCGTGTTCTCGGAAGAATACCGAGCGCAGCTATGGTACGATCGGACATGGGGTGTAGGGTCAGAATCAAGTAGGTGTTTGCCGTTCCGGTTGCCCATACTTGGAGCGATCTCATTACTGTTTCTGAGCAGCTTTAGGGTGGTAGATGCATCTATGAAACGCTTGCGAGGATTGTACTTAGGATCCATACGTGTCCCTAGTTTGGAACACCTTCCCCAGTTCATTTTGGCGGTTGATCATATGTAGATTATGTATTGTGTTGTATCATAAAGCATTCAGTTGCTTGGTTCCATGATTTAATATCTATTTTGGATCCCTTGCTCAAAATGCCATCTCGCTCTAGACCAACGAAAGCCTGTAATGGTAGCGGTAAGAGTTATTTCATTCGTAATCATGATGGCGCGAGCCGCGACTGAGTGCACAACTGATCACTAAATACGCCACGAGAAGTGAAAGAATGTAAAAAACCGATGATGGTTATTATTAAACAAGCTGTGTAACAAAGTAATTTCATCGCATCAAGTGGCAACTCCGGAAACATAATACGCAAACAAAACAGCAATGTTAAGCGGCTAACTTGGGATTCCAGCCCGCCGAGTAGGTAAGTCGGAAAGATAAAGGTGATTCGGGAAACTGAGCTATGGTGTTGTTAAGCGAGCGACAGAGGACGGTAGTGAGAATAAAAATATACTATGGAATCATCGGAACAAGTTGTAGATGTGGCGATGGTGAGAAGTGGAGTATAGGGCCAGAATAGTAGTCGAGGCATGGGCGATTATATATATAGTCAGATAGAAGTGGACCCGGCAGCTCTGACGATGGTTGATAGTACTGAACTCTTTAGCAACTAAAAGGTTCTGAAGGTTTACTAATTCTGTTTTAGGTCTACATCCCCCATTTAACTGCTTGGCCTACGAATTTAGCCCTGGCAGGCCAGTTCGATACCATGAAAGCCAGCTGCCTGGGATATAACGCTGCCTGACTGGACAAGTCGGTAGCTTGGTCTTGACACTGACTTGTTAACAAAGAATAAAGGTCTACCATTTCCGTTATTCATTATTGCGGGCTCCTATATACTTCTAATACGCAGTGTCCAGGGCCATGTTCCAGGCAGTTCAGTGATGCTAGGAGTTGAAAACAGGAGTAAAACATGACTGCGGAGCAGAGTAGGAAGATGGAAGCAAAGGGAAGGTACTTAGTGGACGAGAAGAGTAGTTTCTCGATGGTATGCCCTGCCAAGAAAGAGCAGCTACCTCGGCAACAAGACTGTTACATATCGCTTCGTTTCGCTCAGCTAAATGCTGGGAACACGATGATCAAAACGCACTGTAGGCTAGCGGGGCCTGCCAGGAGGTTATTGACCTGAGATCTGACCCCCATTTTCGGGAAGGGTTTATTGCAGAGGTCGGCAATTTATTCGCTACCACACTGGACATAAGAGAAATAGTTCTCCAGCTTCGTCTATATTAGACTGATAATGCCATGCCACTGCACCTGCGTACTCTGCACCCAATGAGAACAGCGTTCTGACTTGGTAAACCAATAACCTTCTAGATGTCTCTTACCAGCTGTTACCCTAGCTTTCTTTCCCTCCTCGTTTTCCCTCTTCACCACTGCTCGTTCCTGATTTCCGATTATCTCAGACATATATGATCTGCAATCAAGCGTCTAATTGTATCCTAGCAAAAAAGTATCCGCATGTGGATACTGAGAGTGTCCAGTTCTAGCACCCTTGGCGTCCTATGTTGGAGCCAATTCCGCCATAACAGAGACTTACCTAGGTAGTAGTTTTTATATCTGGTTACTCATTTTGGCACAATTTGTATGGTGGTTAGCCCTTTTGTACGTACCATAAGTATCACCGCGGGTACCCACACAAAGTCCACCAGAACTTGATCATTTCTGTTGGGAAAAAACTATTAGAAACAGCCTCTCTGATAACCATGATATTGCTTCCACCGCTTCTGGTAAAGGGAAAACACTCTTCAGCTATCAGAAAGGAAACCTACCATTTTACATTTGTTGTAGCTATAATTCCACAGAAAAACAACTTGTGTCTGGTGCATAACGAAGTCATTGCTAAGGGCATGTATAAACAGTTGTATAGATTATTGGCAGCATTCAGTGCAATAAATAATTAGAAGAGCCGACTAAGATTTTAATTGAGAAAATGACACGATATCTGGAAAAACTAGTATGCGGTACCGAACAAAAATGGACAAGATTTTCCTACCCAGTAAAGTTCTGTAGGCATGCCAAGTACCCTTGTAGCCGATGTCTTCAGTTTACGAGAGGAGATGGCAAGAAAAATGTTATTGTGTGGTAATATCGATGATACCTTGAGCAGTTAGTCTATGAACTATCCTCCTATTCTAGCTGTGGTTGTAATAAAAAGCCAATTTTGTCACCGAGTCATATTCTCCAGTCATATTGCCGGTGGTCAAAAGTATGCGTGTTTTGAGTGCTCTGCAACCGTGCTCGACTTCCCGTTTTCACAAAAAAAAAGCTCCACAAACCACGAAATTCCACTCCCACCCACTTATCAGGTCAACAAATGATACAGAAATGTTCACCTTAACAGTATTTAACAACTAAATCAAATTTGGGGTTGATACTGCAGGGAAAAAAATAGCTCTTTATTATCCAACCAAGACTTTGTACAATGTCTTTTGGCTTATCTTTTTTGACTGCAATTGTAACTGCATTGTGGGTAAGATTGAACACATGTCTAGCTCATAATTAGCAACAAACTTACATCCACTTTGACTTGTGGGAAGGTGATGGTGGTTGTGTTTATTTAGTTGAGCAAGAGAAATAGTTTCGAAAGTAGGTGTCAGGCATGGCTGCACAGCACGCATACTTTTGGCCACTAGCAATAAAGCTAAATTGTTGGTGCGTAACCTGATGGAAATCTGCTTGACCATGGGCCATAGTACACTCCGGTCTATTAGAAAGGAGTACAATTCGCGATGTTACAATAGTGATGGATAGAGAAGCTTGATTGTACTATCTAAGAGGGCCACAAAGGCCATATATATACGGTAGTCCAGCACAAATGCGTACGTACACATCTATGTATAGAGTCGGCTGAACACCGTCAGCACAGCCCAGTAAGCCGTACGAGGGCTGAGATCTACTTATGCATCACTCGAGTCAATAACCTCTCCGAGTGATACTGTGGTGAATAGGCATCCAATCTCACACATTTTACCTTGATTTGGCTTAACACCCCCAAATACAAATGAACCCTCTGAGAGAAATTTAACTGACCGCCATAATATATGGTAAATATCTTAGTTTCACTACAGAGGGCTCTAGTGTGGCAGTTTTGACAGGGCCTTGGGTACTCGGGAGTAAATATGTGCACTACTGAAGCGCATGGGTTCGTTCTTTGTCCACTCATTGTGACCTCTGTTCCTTCAATACTGATATGCTAGAGACTACAAAATCGCTGTATAAGCAGAGTCTTGCCATATATCCCTGATTTGCTGTTGAAAATCAAGCTTGTACCCGCACACACGTCCGCATACACTATGGTTTCAAAGATTCCGACTAGCGAAATATTAACCGTGTGGGCATTACTAAGACTAGTTTTAATACTGTCTACAAGTCTTGGTCAGTAGCCTAGCGTGTTAGAAAGTTCTGCAGCTCACCTTCCCCAACTCCATCCGCGGGCTGCTGCACCAGGACAAGCTCCATGACTACCCATTTAACGGGTTGGCTCTCCTGTGCCCTTCGCTGATAATGCGAGAATCACTGGGTAAGAGTACCTTGCAATGCGATGGTTTGTAATACTCCCATACGCTGCGGAGGGTGGGACAGGGTCTGGTGAGTGAGACTGTAGAGCGCAGATCGCTGAGTGAGGCAAAGATCTGGAGTTGGATCTCGCACGGGAAGCTGATGGGACTCGCTATGAACAAAGCCGAGCAGGAGTTGGATTGAGTTGGTTGCTGAGAGCGGGGGGCTGGGGTTGGGGATGATGTTTGTTTGATAGTAGAAGATGTGTCGTAGCGAGGAAGCTGGGAGTGGTGTTTGCACAATTATTTCAGTGACTTGTCGGTTGACCCTGCCTTATGGGTAGAAGCTTCTGCCATTGCTCGCAAGCTCGTATGTCAGTCAGTCGGGTATTGGCCCCTCGGGTATGCTCAATTTCCTTATCTGCATGATAGGGATGAATATTGTAGAAGGAGCATGGTCTCTTCGTTAAATCCCCTCCAAACCAAACAATCACAACACTTATCCCGCCCAAATTTCAATAACCACCTACTCGTTCATCCTCCACAAACCACCGCGAAATTCTATTCCCAACCCATCGCCTCGTCCTCTCAACTTGCTCCTTCTGTAGGACCTTCAACTCCCTCTGCCTCATCTCTGCACGTTCCTTAACCCCCTCCATCCGCCTCACAAACGAATCAACCTCCGAATATAACTTCATAAAATCCTGTTCTTTCACTTGCCCCTCACTTTTACTCCCTATAAACCCAGGGGGTGATAACTCACCGAGCTCTATCTCTGCCGGTGTGGGGGATACAGGGGCGTCTTTAGGGCAAGAGAACGCCATTAGTGAAAGACAAAACGCAGCAATGAGGGTGAACAAAGGGAGAGTGAAGAGTTGGACGTAGGATGACTCTGGGGTTATGATGATGGTATCAACGGCGAGGAGGGACGAGAGTGCAGTTACGGAAAAGAAGACGGAGGCGCTGAGTGAGAGCTTGAGGAGCAGCATGACTGAAGAATTTTTGGAGGGAGGAGGGGAGAAATGGTAGCGGAGGAGCTTATTTGTTTAAAGAAAGTAATAAGGATCATTGTATTGGACTCTGGGCGGTATATTCTAAGTTGGTTGCTGCATATCTGGTGGTGGTGGCAAAGTTGGAAAAAGGCCGCGCAATAGTTTGTTTCTTTGTAATCATACTAGTGCTGGAGACGGCTTCGCCGCCTTTGTAGAGATTAAGGTATTTGAAATACATTTTATTCAGCCAGCTCCCAACCAGAGCTTGAGTTTGGCTCGAAAGGAAGCAGAAAAAGTAAGGAGCAGGGAAGAGGATATACACAAGGTGAAGAGTAGTAGGAGTCAGGTAAGCAGCAACTTTAGTATCTGTCTACCCACCCCCACACTTCTGCATATACTGTCATCGGCAAAAGTGCAAATCGACTATAGGCTGCGCTACGCGCACACGCGCACACACGCAGCTCATAGCAAGCTTCCCGTGGACCCCTGCGCGACGTGCAGCCTATCGTCATCTATAGTTGATTCATAGAGATGTGCGCGTGGGCCTATGGAACTATATATGGCTGCCGGCCAGAGATAGACCTATACTGGTCTTTACTGCCTGCAGTCTTCGCTGATATACCGGTACTGTACACACTATCGCTGCGTGTCCGCATGACAGCCGGCGATTGAAAGCCTGCTCTAGAGCCTGCTTGAAAGCCTGCTTGGTAGCCTGCTAGAGAGCCTGCTTGAGAGGGCCGCGTTTGAGTGAGCCGCGCTTCGGGAGGTAGAGTTTTCCACGGGAAGCTTTTGGCCTATGGCAAACTCTGAGTTTGTGGAAGCTTTGGCTAATAGAAGGCTCTAAGTCTGTGGAAGCTTTGATGCTAACGTTGACGTAGCCAACCTACTTGTCTAAGTGCTTCTGGTACTATGATCACCATCACCGACACCATCACCATCGCCATTATCACCATCGCCATTATCACCATCGCCATTATCACCATCGCCATTATCACCATCGCCAACACCATCAGCACCGGACCAAATGTGCACACATACACCCACAATTGGTGGGAAGCGGG
>Ga0307515_10008185_pt1 | contig 20462 bp, 15 predicted proteins | sample 17_EM_MG_FD_194513 | JGI IMG/M metagenome (GOLD analysis project Ga0307515, IMG submission 194513) | Populus trichocarpa ectomycorrhiza microbial communities from riparian zone in the Pacific Northwest, United States - 17_EM | ecosystem: Host-associated > Plants > Roots > Unclassified | place...
GCGCCACGGCGATCTCCGCCCCGGACTGGTGATCGACGCGCACCAAATCGGCGGTCAGGCCCGGGATGCTTCGGTCGACGACCACGGTGGGCACGCGCGCCGACGCGAGCCGCGCGACCAGCGGCTCGGCCTCGCCCGCTGCGGCGGCCAGCAGCAGGCCGTCGACGCGGCGCTCGAGCAAGGTTTGCAGGTAGCGCGACTGGCGCGCCGGGTCGTCATCGGAGTTGCACAGGAACACCGAGTAGTCGGTCTGGCGGCAGCGGTCTTCGATGCCGCGCGTCAACTCGGCGAAGAACGGGTTGGTGATGTTGGGCACCAGCACGCCGAGGATGTAGGTCTCGCTCATCTTCAGCGCGCGCGCCACCGCGCTGGGCGCGTAGCCCATCTCGGCGACGGCCTGCTCGACGCGCTGACGCGCCGAATCGCTGACGCGGCGCGTGCCGTTCAGGACGTGCGAGACCGTGGTGAACGACACCCCGGCGCGCGCGGCAACATGTTTGATGGTGCTCAAAAAAGCGAGCCCAGACGACCCAAACTCAATCCGAACTCAGTACTTGCAGGCGTTGTCGGCCATGTAGTCGGCGACCTTGATCTTGCCGCTGACGATGTCGGCCTTGGCGGCGTCGACCTTCTTCTTCAGGTCGGCCGACACCAGCTTCGCGTTGTAGTCGTCCATCGCGTAATCGACGCCGCCTTCTTTCAGGCCGAGCACGGTCACGCCCGGCTTGTAGGCCTTCGCGGCCTGGTAGACGGCGACGTCGACGCGCTTGAGCATCGACGTCAGCATCGTGCCTGGCTGCAGGTGGTTCTGGTTGCTGTCGACGCCGATCGCGAGCTTGCCGGCATCCTTGGCCGCCTGGTACACGCCGATGCCAGTGCCGCCGGCCGCCGCGAACACCACGTCGGCACCCTTGCCGAACTGCGCCTTCGCGAGCTCGCCGCCGCGCGCCGGGTCGGCCCAGGCCGCGCCGGTGGTGCCGGTCATGTTGGCGAAGACCTCGGCCTTCGGGTTCGCGTACTTGGCGCCCTGTTCATAGCCGCACTGGAACTTGCGGATCAGCGGGATGTCCATGCCGCCGACGAAGCCGACCTTGCCCGTCTTGCTCGCCAGCGCGGCCATCACGCCGACCAGGAAGCTGCCTTCCTGCTCTTTGAACACCACCGACTGCACATTGGGCTGCTGCACGACCATGTCGATCAGCGCGAACTGCAGCTTCGGGAACTCCTTGGAGATCTTCTCGATCGCCGCGGCCTGCCCGAAGCCGATGCCGATGATCGGGCTGGCGCCGCGCTCGGCCATGCGGCGCAAGGCCTGTTCGCGCTGGGTTTCGTTGGAGATCTCGAACTCGAGGTAGGGCTTGCCGGTCTCTTTCTTCCAGCGCTCGATGCCGTTGTAGGCGGCCTCGTTGAAGGACTTGTCGAACTTGCCGCCCATGTCGAAGACGACGGCGGGCTCGGCCCGGGCGGACAGGCTCGTGGCCACGGCGAAGGCGAACAATCCGAGACGGTGGGTGATGTTCATGATCTCTTTTCTTTGGCAAGAGTGGGGACGCATATGATGACGCGGATCGCGCCCACTAAGAGGGCGCAAACGTTTGCCGGACGCATCCTATGCAAAACTCAGGCCCGCCGCCTCAGTGATTTCTCGGGGCCATCCGGCCAACGAGACGGTGGTCCGAATCCTGCGATTCGTCCGGCCCTGGCGCCATGCCGCTGCGCCCCCGACCCAAAGAGAATCCACATTGACACCTGCCACCTCCCTTCCCGACTCTTCGTTCTGGAACGCGCTGCCCAAGGCCTTGCTGCATGAGCACCTCGACGGTGGCCTGCGCCCCCAGACCCTGCTCGAACTGTGCCGCGTCCGCGGTCTCGATGTGCCGGCACAAGATGCCCCGGCGCTCGCCGACTGGATGCACGCGAACGCCTACTCCGGCAGCCTGGAGCGCTACCTGCGCGGCTTCGCGCTGACGATCGCAGCGATGGCCTCGGCCGAAGCCTGCGAGCGGGTCGCGCTCGAGGCCGCCGAAGACGCGCGCCTCGACGGCTGCGTGCTGGCCGAGTTCCGCATGGCGCCGCTGCTGCTCGAAGCGCACGGCCTGCGCGGCGAGGCCGTCGTCGAGGCGCTGCTGAGCGGCCTGCGCCGCAGCGCCCTGTCCTGTGGGCTGATCGTCTGCGCGATGCGCACCGACTCGCCGCAAGAAACGCTGCGCAGCGCCGAGCTCGCGGCCCGCTACCAAGACGCCGGCGTGATCGGCTTCGATCTGGCCGGCGCCGAGCGCGGCTACCCGCCGGCCGCACATGCAGCGGCGTTCGCCCGCGCCCGCGATGCCGGTCTCGGCCTGACCTGCCACGCCGGCGAGGCCGACGTCGGCTCGCGGGTGTTGGAGGCGGCGGCGCTGGGTGCGACGCGCATCGGCCACGGCGTGAACATCATGCGCGGCGCGACGCCGGCGCAAACGGCGCAGTGGGTCGAGCAAGCCCGCGAGTTGGGCCTGCACTTCGAGGTGTGCCCGAGCAGCAACGTGCACACCGGCGCCGCCGAATCGCTGGCGGCGCACCCGATCCGGGCGATGGTCGAAGCGGGCCTGTCCGTGTCCGGCTCGACCGACAACCGCCTGATGTCGGGGGTCACGCTCAGCAGCGAGCTGCAGGCGCTGCACGAGCACCCCGGCCTGAGCCTGGCGCAGCTGACGCAGCTGATGCGCAATGCGGTCGCGGCATCGTTCCTGCCCGCCGCGGTGCGCGATGCGGCGCTGGCCGCGATGACAGCAGCGAGCCCGAACCGCCTCGACAGTTGATGCCGTGGGGCGGCGCTCAGCGCGCCGCCAGCGCGCGCTCGACTGCTTTGATCAGCCGCTGCATGTCCAGTGGCTTGGTCATGTACTCGACGAAGCCGGCCGCCAGGCCATGTTCGATGTCGCCCGGCATCGCGTTGGCGCTGACCGCGATGACCGGGATCTCGCGGGTCGCGTCGTCCAAACGCAGCCGCCGCAACACCTCGTAGCCGTCCATCTCGGGCAGCTGGATGTCGAGCAGGATCAGGTCGGGGCGCTCTTCCCGCGCCAGCCGCAGGCCCAGCGCAGGCAGCGCTGCGGTGATCACCTGAAGACTGTCGATGCGAGCCAGCATGGCCTCCATCAGCAATATGTTGACCGGGTTGTCTTCGATGTAGAGCACCTTGCGCGGGCTGAGCGCGCGGGCCGCGCCGCGCTCGGCGCCGGCCGGCGGCATGCCGGCGCCCAGGCCGAAGGCCGGCGCGGTGGCGCTCGGGAGCCGGATCCAGAACGTGCTGCCGCGCCCGACCTCGCTGTCGAGACCGATCTCGCCGTGCATCGCGTCCATCAGGTGCTTGCTCAGCACCAGGCCCAGGCCGGCGCCTTCGATCGGCGTGGCGCCGGCTTCAAGCCGCTCGAAGGCCTGGAACAAGCGCGCCTGCTCTTCGGCGCCGAGGCCGGGGCCGCTGTCGCTGATGGCGATGCGCACGCTGTCGGCGTCGGCCGAGCAGGCGATCCGAACCTCGCCGCCGCGGCGGTTGTACTTGATCGCGTTCGACAACAGGTTCAGCAGCACCTGCTTCAGGCGCGTGCGGTCAGCGCGCACCAGGCCATCGCACGCGGCCTCGTCGACCAGCCCGAGGTCGATCGCGCCTTCGAGCGCCAGCGGCCGCAGCAGCGACAGGCACTCGTGCAGCAGCTCCGAGGTCCGCACCGACTCCAGCGAGATGCGCAGCTTGCCGGTCTCGACCTGGGCCAGGTCGAGCACCTCGTTGATCAGGTCCAGCAGGTGCCGGCCGCCGCGCAGGATCTCGCGCACGTGCTCGCGCTGCGCCTCGGCCAGCGGATGGGTCGTGTCCGCCACCAGCAACTGGCCGAAGCCCAGGATCGCATTCATCGGCGTGCGCAGCTCGTGCGACATGCTCGACAGAAACTGCGACTTGGCCTGGTTGGCGCGCTCGGCCTCGTCCTTCGCCGTGGTCAGCGCCAGCTCGGCAGCCTTGCGCGCGCTGATGTCGATGCCGAATGCGTAGGTGTTGCGCTGCCCGTCGTTGCCGGTGACGCCGACCGCGTACGTGACCTGCAGCCAGGTCGCCTCGCTGCGGTGGCCGCCCGCCGGATAAAGCGTCTCGATCGTGATCTGCTGGCCCGCTTCGACCTGCGCGATGTAGCCGAGCAGACGATCGAGCCCGGCGTCGCCGACGATGTCGCGCACCGATCGGCCGACAAGCGCCTCGCGCGGCGTGCCGAACAGCGTCGCGACGCGTTCGTTGGCATAGGTGTAGACCTGATTCGCGTCCATCACCGCGATGTAGCCGGGGAAGGCGTCGAGCAGCGCGCGCAGCTCGGCCTGGCCGTTGCGCAGCGCGCGCTGGGCCTCGAGGTAGGCCGTCACGTCGGCGAAGGTCCGCACCATGCCGCCGTCGGCGAGCTGGCGCGTGCGGACCTCGACGAGCACGCCGGAGCGCGTCTTGCGCACGTACTTCTCGGGCGAGTGCGCGCGACCGCCTTTGAAGTACTGGCGCATGCCGTCGGCATCGATGAAGCTCGCGTCCGCGGCCAAGTCGCCGCGCGCGACCTGGTAGCGCACGACGTCGTCGTAGGTGGCGTTCGGGCCCAGCAGTTCCTCGGGCAGGTCCAGCAGTTCCTGGGCGCGCCGGTTGAAGACGCGCGTGCGACCTGCGGCATCGAGGCTGACGATGCCCTGCGAGATCGTGTCCAGCGTGTCCTGCAGGGCCTGCGTCTTCTGCGCCAGCTGGTCGCTGGTGGCGCGCAGCTGCTGCTCGACGCGCTTGCGTTCGGTGACGTCCTGGACCACGCCGTTGATGGCCACGACCTTGCCGTCCACGAGCTGCGGGTGGCCGATCAGCCGCACCCAGCGATGGCGGCCGTGCGGCGTCGTCAACGGCAGTTCGTGATCGTAGGACGTGCCCTCCGCCATCACCCGCGCGAGGCCGGCACGCATGTGCGCCTGTTCCTGCGGGCCGTACAAGCCGATGAAGCCCTCGAACGTCGGCCGCTCCATCGGCGTCACGTCGTGGATGCGAAAGGCCTGCGTGGTCAGGCGCAGGCCCATGGTGGCGAGCTCGAGCTCCCAGCCGCCGACGCCGGCCGTCGCGCCGGTGCGTTCGAGCAGGCGTTCGCTGTTGCGCAAGGCCTCGGCCTGCAGCGCCTCGGCTACGCGCAAGGCCTCGTACTTGCGCACGACGCGATGGGTTCGGCTCACGGCCAGGCTGAGAAACGTCAAGGCGCCGAGCACCGCCGCGCCCAGCATCCAATAGGTCGGATCGGCTTGCGAGAACAGCCGCAGACTCAACAGGCCGCAGATCGGCGCGCCGAACAGCAAGGCCGCCGCGAGGTCGAAGGCCGTCACCGCGAAGCTGCTCGTCATCACCCCCGCGAGCACGATGACTAAGACGGCCAGGTGAAGCGGGTCATTCGCGCGCATCGGCAGCGCACTGCACACGCCCCACACGATGCCGTGCGCAAGGAAGCCGATGCGCAGGCGCAGTAGCCAGGCCCGGTTCAGCGCCACTTCATCGCCCCGCTGCGGCGCGAAGTGCCCCACCATCGTTCGCGCGACGAACACCGCGATCAGCAGGGCCAGCCAGGCCAGCAGCGCACCGTCGGGCACGGCGCCTCGGAGCATCACCGCCAACACCAGCGCAGCGCCCAGCGAGCCGAGGTGCGTCATCCGCATGTTGTCGCGGTGCATCTGGACCTTGCGCGCGAGCAAGGTCAGGGTGACGGCGTCGCCCGAATCCCCGGGTACGGCGGGTTCGGGCTCGTCGCTCATGCGCGGCTCATCCACCGATTCGCGGGGCCAAGGCGCCGCGGCGTCATCGCGCACGACCGCCCAGCAGCAGGATCGTCCCGAGCACACCGGCGACCAGCGAACCGCCCAGCACGCCGAGCTTGACTTGAGTCTCGTAGGCCGGACCCAGCCCCGCGAATGCAAGCCCGCCGATGAACAGGCTCATCGTGAAGCCGATGCCGCACAGCACGCACACACCGAAGAACTGGCGCGTACTGGCCTGCGCCGGCAAGCTCGCGCCGGTGAGCCTGATCAGCAGCCACGACGCACCGAACACGCCGACCGCCTTGCCGAGCACCAGCCCGAGCGCGATGCCCAGCGGCACGCCTTCGGCGAGGGTCGCCAGTGACACGCCTTGCAGGTTCACGCCGGCATTCGCGAACGCGAACATCGGCAGCACCGCGAACGCGACCCACGGGTGCAGCGCATGCTCCGCGGCCTCGAGCGGCGAGCCGCCCTGCCCGTCGTTCAACGGGATCGCCATCGCGGTGGCCACGCCGGCGAGCGTCGCGTGGATGCCGGACTTCAGCACGCAGACCCAGATCACCAAACCGATCACGACGTACGGGCCGATGTGCATCACCTTGGCGCGGTTCAGCAGGAACAGCAGCACGATGCCGCCGCCCGCGGCGAGCAGCATCAGCGGCGAAAGCTGCGCGGTGTAGAACAGCGCGATCACGACGATGGCGCCGAGGTCGTCGATGATCGCGACCGCCGTCAGAAAGATCTTCAGCGAGGCCGGCACGCGCGGGCCGAGCAGCATCAGGATGCCGAGTGCGAACGCGATGTCGGTCGCGGTCGGGATCGCCCAGCCACGCAGCGCGACCGCGTCGGCATGGTTCAGCGCGACATAGATCAGCGCCGGCACGACCATGCCGCCGAGCGCCGCCGCGGCCGGCAGCGAGGCTTGCCGCACCGACGCGAGCTCGCCCGCCAGCACCTCGCGCTTGATCTCCAGGCCGACGAGGAAGAAGAACACCGCCATCCACAGGTCGTTGACCCACAGCAGCAGCGGCTTGGACAACACCAGCCAGTCGTTGGCGATGCGCAGCTCGCCGCGCAGGTCGATGAACTGGCGGTACAGCGGCCCGAGCGTCGACGAGTTGCTGACGATCAGCGCGACGATGGCCGCACACGCGAGCGCGACCCCACCGGCCGACTCCGAAGCGATGAAACGGCGGACGCTGCTGATCACGTGTGGTGGCCCCTGGTTCAGTAAACTTGAGCCCCGCAGGCCCGACGACTGCCCGCATTGTTCCCCAGCTTCTGCCTTCACCGAGAACTTCTATGACCACGATCCCCACCGTCGTCCGATACGCCGACCTCGTCGAGAGCGTCGCCGGCGCGCTGCAATACATCAGCTACTACCACCCGGCCGACTACATCGCGCACCTCGCGCGCGCCTACGAAGCTGAAGCGAGCCCGGCCGCGAAGGACGCGATCGCGCAGATCCTGACCAACTCGAAGATGTGTGCCGAAGGCCGCCGCCCGATCTGCCAGGACACCGGCATCGTCAACGTGTTCCTGAAGATCGGCATGGACGTGCGCTTCGAGGGCTTCCCGGCCGGCATCGAAGAGGCGGTGAACGACGGCGTGCGCAAAGGCTATCTGAACCCCGACAACGTGCTGCGCGCCAGCATCGTCGCCGACCCGCACTTCGAGCGCAAGAACACCAAGGACAACACGCCCGCCGTGATCCACATGACGCTGGTCCCCGGCAACACGGTCGACGTGCAGGTCGCGGCCAAGGGCGGCGGCAGCGAGAACAAGAGCAAGTTCGTGATGATGAACCCGAGCGACTCGCTGGTCGACTGGGTCATGAAGACGGTGCCGACGATGGGCGCCGGCTGGTGCCCGCCGGGCATGCTGGGCATCGGCATCGGCGGCACCGCCGAGCGCGCGATGCTGATGGCCAAGCAGAGCCTGATGGAAGACATCGACATGTACGAGCTGAAGGCGCGCGGCCCGCAGAACAAGGTCGAGGAGCTGCGCATCGAGCTGTGCGACAAGATCAACGCGCTCGGCATCGGCGCGCAAGGTTTGGGCGGCCTGACCACCGTGCTCGACGTGAAGATCGCGATGCACCCGACGCATGCGGCGAGCAAGCCGGTCGCGATGATCCCGAACTGCGCCGCGACGCGCCACGCGCACTTCGTGCTCGACGGCTCAGGCGCGGCCTACCTCGAGCCGCCAAGCCTCGACCTCTGGCCCGACGTGAAGTGGGCGCCCGACTACAACCAATCCAAGAAGGTCGACCTGAACACGCTGACCAAGGAAGAAGTCGCCGCCTGGAAGCCGGGTGACACGCTGCTGCTGAGCGGCAAGATGCTGACCGGCCGCGACGCCGCGCACAAGCGCATCCAGGACATGCTCGCGAAAGGCGAGAAGCTGCCGGTGGACTTCACGAACCGCGTGATCTATTACGTCGGCCCGGTCGACCCGGTGCGCGACGAAGTCGTCGGCCCCGCCGGCCCGACCACCGCGACGCGCATGGACAAGTTCACCGAGATGATGCTGGCGCAAACCGGCCTGATCGGCATGATCGGCAAGGCCGAGCGCGGGCCGGCTGGCGTCGAGGCGATCAAGAAGCACAAGAGCGCGTACCTGATGGCGGTGGGCGGCGCGGCCTACCTGGTGTCGAAGGCGATCAAGCACGCCGAGGTCGTGGGCTTCGGTGACCTGGGCATGGAGGCGATCTACGAGTTCGACGTGACCGACATGCCGGTCACGGTCGCGGTCGATTCGAACGGCGTGTCGGTGCACGACACCGGGCCGAGAGAATGGCAATCGCGCATCAAGGCCGGCGCGGCCGTGATCCCGGTGGTCACCGCTTGAGCCGTCGATGATCCGGCGACTGCGCCTCGCCTCCGGGCAGGTGCTGTGGTTCTACATCGCGTGCCACTTCATCAACCACTCGCTGGGCCTGATCTCGCTGGCCGCGGCCGAAGCCGGGCTCAAGATCGCTGCGGCGACCTGGCAGAGCTGGCCCGGCACGGTGCTGCTGTACGGCGCGTTCGGCGTGCACCTGACGCTCGCGCTCGTCGGCCTGCACCAGCGCCACACGCTGCGGCTGCCGCCGCTCGAGCTGATGCGCATCGCGTTCGGGCTGACGATCCCGCTGCTGCTGTTCGGCCATGTGGTCGGCACGCGTGTGGCCTACAGCCTCTATGGCGAACCCGCGCAGTACCAGCGCGTGGTGGCAGGCTTGCTGAGTTCGGGCAACACCGGCTGGCAGCTCGCACTGCTCGCGCCGGGCTGGCTGCACGGCTGCATGGGGCTGAACGTGGCCTTCCGTCACCGCGCGTGGTACCAGCGATCGCACGCGCTGCTGATCGCCCTGGTGATCGCGCTGCCGCTGTGTGCCGCCGCGGGCTTCTGGGCGATGACGCGCGATGTAGCGGCGCTCGGCGTCGCCACCACATCAACGGCGATGACCGCCGCGCAGCGCGTTGCGCTCGGCGAGCTGCGCGGCCACCTGCTGACGGCGTACTTCGCGCTGCTCGCAGGCGTGCTCGTGTCGCGCGGCTGGCGCGATTGGCGCCGGCGCGGAGCCGGCAGCGCGCCTACGGCCGGAGGCGGCTGATGCGCGTGCCCCAGTTGCCCAGCGTCACGCGCGTTCCGGCGCAGCTGCCGAACGGCGCGCTGACGTAGGTCGCGAGCGAACAGGTCTGCGCGATGTACTCGCTCGCGATCCAGACATCGTCGCCGTCGACCACCGCCGCACCGTAGTCGCCCCAGCGCGCATTGCCCGTGCCCGGGTTGTACGCCTCGTAGCCTGTGAAGCCGTCGGCCGGCCCCTTGCCGGCCGCAGCGACGCGTACCGGCCCCTGATGGCCGTTCGGCCCGAGCCGCACATAAGCGCCCGACGGGTAGTGATCCGCGCCGACCAGCGTGAAGGCGATCACCCCCGTGCCGTCGGGCCGCACGGCCATCGCCGGGTAGTTCACGTTGTTGCCTGCGACGCCGATCTTGCCTTCGTTCTCGACGATGCCGATCACCGAGCCGTGCTGCGCATACGGCCGGATCGCGTAGTAGGCGATGCCTGCCTGCTGCCCACCAGGCAGGTTGACGGCGCTGTCGAGTGCACCGTACAGACGACCGCCGGCGAAGAACACCTGCTGCATGCGCGAGTCGTTGCTGTCCAGCAGCTCGGGCGTCACCGCGGCCGGCGGCTGGCTGTCGAACAGATAGTTCCAGCAGCCGACACCGAACGGCGTCACCAGCGTGGTGTCGTTGATGCAATCGGCAAGCGGCGTCGAGCCCGCCTTCTGGTTCGACAGCGGCGGGACGGCGTACTTGCGAACCTTCACCGTGCTGTCGACGAGCGAGATGTCGGGTGTGTTCGTGTTCAACGAGCGCGTGTTGCCCAGCGCCCAGACCCGCAGCCGGTTCTCGTTGCCTGAATCGGTGAACACCGCCAGCGAACTCAGAAAGTACTCGGTGCCGCGGTTGGCGCTGGCGAAGTCGCCGCCCGGCGACACGGCCGGCCAGACCGTGAAGCCCGGGTTGCCTTCGAGAAGGTGGTCGTTGGTGTCGAGTTGCACCAGCGTCACGTTGGCCGCGCCGCGCACGAGGTCTTTTTTCGACAACGCGTAGATCTGCGCACCGTTGAAGCCGCCAGCGAACGGGAATTCGTTGGTGGTCAGGTAGATGCCATGTTCATCGGCGCCGATGTGCGGGTAGTCGCCCAGGCACGGGCAGTTGGCGTGAACCGGCGTGCCATTGGTACCGTCGTCCTGCACCGGGATGCGGTAGATCGTCCACGAGCCGCGCGGGTCGGCCGAGCCGCTGACGGCCAGGTCGAGATGGTTGCCACCGGTCGCATTGCCGGTCGCCGGGTCGACGTCGATCGTCAGGATCACGTGGAAGAAGCGCCTGACCTGCGGGTCGTAGTAGCAGGTCGGGTCGGTGAGCGACGGGCCGAAGGCGCCGGTGCTCCGGTTGATCGCCGGCGCATAGCCGTAGAACGTGTTCAGGTCGACCACGCCGGTGAGCGGATTGCCCTGGCGGTCGAAGGCCCGGATCACGTCGTTGACCGACTCGAGCACGAAGCCGTTGCCCACGCACAGCGCCTGGTCCGGCGGCTCGACGGTGAACTGGTTGCCGCCGTTGGCGAGCCGTTGATCGCGCAGCGTCAGGCCATCGAAGCCGCCGAGCAGTTGCGACCCCGCGCTCTGCCGGTCTTCACCGGCGATCCACTCGCCGCTGCCGCGCTTGCGCGCGATCGAGCGATTGACCAGCCGACTGCGCGCCTGCTTCAGCGACGCACTGCCGAGCGTTGCCGCGGCACCGGAGGTGTTGGCGGCATCCGGGCCGTCTTGCAGGCCCGGCGCATTCGCGAAGGTCGGTGCAAATTCGGGCGCTTGCAAACCGTCGCGGCCCGGCGCGACGCTGACGAGCTGTGCGCTGCCAGCGCTTTGCACCGATCGCACAACGGTCGCGGCCTGCGCGCCGGCGCTTACGACGGCGCAGCACGCAGCTGCGGCGACGAGCCTGAACCAGGGTGATATTGACATCATGACGCGGTCCAATCTTGAGTCTTGGTTGAGGAGTGACCGCGCCCATCACGCGGCCGCTGACACTAGCCCAGCGGCGAGTGCAGATCAACCCCCACCGCTCAGATCGCGCGTTCCCCCAGGGCATGCCTTCGCCGCTCAGGTCGTCGCCGGCTCGGCCTCGCCCACTGGGCAGCAGCGGTACTCGTGCGACTTGTCGAGCAGCTCGATCTGCCGCTTCAGCAGCTCGTTCTGCAGCCGCTTGTTCTCGAGCTCGAGTTCGATGGCGGTGTCGAGCGAGGGCTCGCAGGTGTCGCAGTCGTCGAGGCAGCCCTTGACCAGCGTGCCCGGCGTGGGCAGCGAGCTCTTGCGCTCGAACGAGAGCTCGGTGACGATCTGATCGCTCACCTGCCCCCTCTTGTCGATCAGCCCCTGCTTCTGCAGCGCCTGGTCGACCTGCGCCAGCGCCTTGGCCTTGAGCGCCTCGGGGATGGGCGCCGAGTCCGCAGCCACGAAGCGCGCCGCCGCCGCGCCCGAAGCCAGGCCCGCGGCCGCGTTCGCATCGGCGCCGACGCGCGCGGCTTCGCTGGCGCGGCCGATCTTCTCGATCGCCAGCCGGTTTGCGTCGGTGGCCAGCACTGCGTTCGGGATCGCCGATACATCGCCGTCGTTGACGAACGGGTTGTTGGTGATGCGCGTGTCGGCCGCCGGGTCGATCACGCGGCGCTGGATCGCGACGATCTTGAAGCGCACCGTCTGCGTCTTGTTGATCTGATAGAAGAAGTAGGTCACCGCGTGGCAGCGGTTCGGGTTCGAGAACTCGCGTGACGACGACTCGAAGTGGTCCTCTGATTCGCCTGCGGTGTGGCTGCGCGTCGAGACCTCGCCCACCGACACCGAACTCGCCGCGCGCGTGCCGACCTCGGCGCGCCGGTCGCTGCTGGACGCATGCTGCGAGAGCTCGCGCACGAACGCGCTGGTGGACGACGCGTCGTACGAGCCGCTCACGTCCACGCTGGCGCCGCCGAAGAACGACTGGATCGCGCCGCTCGTGCCGGCGTGGCCCTTGGCCGAGCCCTTGCTCGAGGCCGACGACGAGCCCGAGTCGCGCACCGACACGTCCGACATGAAGTCGTGCACGCTCGCGAGGTAGTGGCGCTCTTCCGAGGTCTGCTCGTTGCGGTAGCTGACGTTGCTGCTCGTGTCGAGACTGAAACGCGTGCGCCGGTCGCTGGTGAAGAGCCGCACCTTCTCGCCCGGGAACAGCGTCGTGCTGTAGACCAGATCGCCCAGTGTCAACGGGCCGGGGCAGCGCTCGAAGCGCGCGTGGATCAGCACCTCGACCTGCACGCGCCGGTTGCCCGAGACGACGTTGGTGTTGTGCGTCTGGCGGTAGTGGAAGTCGAGCACGTCGCAGACGTCGTCTTTCTCCAGCACCGGGCAGCAAGGGGGAATCGTGCTCTCTGTTGTCGCATCCATCGTTGGTGTCTCCGTTGAGTTCGCCGAGCACATCACTCGACCGACCAACTCTAGGAGCCACCGCTGCGGGCGAACAGCGCGAAGCTAGGGAGCGTCGCGCGTCTTAGGGGGTGCGCTTGCGCTCAGCGTTTGCGCGCCAGCGTCAGGCCATCACCGATGGCCAGCAGCGACAGGTCGACACGCTGGTCGCCATGCAGCTTGGTGTTGAGCTGCTGCAAGGCCTGCGTGTTCGCATCTGTCGCCGGTAGCGCGACGCTGCCGCCCCACAAGGTGTTGTCGATCGCGATCAGCCCGCCCGGGCGCAGCAGCTGCAGGCAGCGTTCGTAGTAGGCGTCGTAGCTGGTCTTGTCGGCATCGATGAACGCGAAGTCGTACTGCCCGGCGGCGCCGGCCGCGAGTTGCGCGTCGAGCGTCTCAAGCGCGGGTGCGAGGCGCAGGTCGATCTTGTGCGCGACACCGGCCTGGCGCCAATACGGCTGGCCAACGCGCGTGTACTCGTCGCTGATGTCGCAGGCAAGCAGCCGCCCGTCGTCAGGCAAGGCCAGCGCCACGGTCAATGCGCTGTAGCCGGTGAACACGCCGATCTCGATCGTGCGGCGCGCACCCAGCAGCTTGATCAGCAGTGCCATGAACTGCCCCTGATCGGGCGAGATCTGCATGCCGGCATGCGGGTGCGATGCGGTCGCCGCACGCAGCGCCGCCTGCGCCGGATGCTCGCGGATCGATTGCGCCATCAGGTAGCCGTAGAGCGCTTCGTCGACGTGCAGGCTGCGGTGCGGCATGGGTCACTCTCCTTCGCGCGATCGGTTCACCAGGTGTTGCGCAACTCGCGCAGCTTCACGAACACCGTCTTCGGGTCGGGCTTCTCGGGCAGATCAGGAAACGCCTCGCGCAAGGCCGCGATGACGCTGGCGCTGGACAAACGCAGGAAGGTGTTGAACTGCTTCTCCTCGCGCAGCGTCGTGATGGGCATCGTCGCCGGGTCGTGCCCCGCCACGTTGGGCAGCAGGCTGCGCGCGGCCGCGTTGTCCGGCTCGCGTGCGAGCGTGAAGCGCAGGTTGTTCTCGATGTAGTCGTGGCCCGGGTAGACGCGGGTGTCGTCGGGCAGCTTCGCAAGCTGCTCGACGAAGGTGGTGTACAGGTCTTCCGCATTGCCGCCGTTGTGGCAGTTGCCCGCGCCGGCGTTGAACAGCGTGTCGCCCGAGAACAGCGCCGGCTGCTCGGTGTGCGAGCGCAGGCAGATGTGGCACATCGTGTGGCCGGGCGTGTCCAGGCATTCGAGCTCGACGGTCTTGCCGACCTTGATCACGTCGCCGGCCTTGACGCCGCGGTCCACGCCGGCGATGCGCGCGCCGGCCAGGTGGTGCGCAATCACCTTCGCGCCGGTGGCCGCGACCACCGCCGCATTGCCACCGGTGTGGTCGTGGTGCTCGTGGGTGTTGAGGATCTGCGTGATCTGCCAGCCCTTGGCCTTGGCGGCGGCCAGGCACTTCTCGTGGTCCAGCGGATCGATCGCCAGCGCCTCGCCGCTCTCGGGGCAGGCGATCAGGTAGTTGTAGTTGCGGTAGGCGTTGCCTGTCCAGATGCGCTCGACGATCATCACGGGCTCCTATTGGCCAAAAAGCCATTGTAGGAAGTGAAGCGTGTCGTCCGCGCTTCGACCATTACCCTCGCGGGTGATGCGCCGCGTGCAGTTGCTTCAGCCGCTCGCGCGCCACATGCGTGTAGATCGTCGTGGTCGAGATGTCGGCGTGGCCGAGCAGCATCTGCACCGCGCGCAGGTCGGCACCGTGGTTCAGCAGATGCGTCGCGAACGCGTGCCGCAAGGTGTGCGGCGACAGCGGCACCGGAACAAAGCCGCGCACGGCGTGCGCCTTGATCAGCTTCCAGAACATCTGGCGCGTCATCGGGCCGCCGCGCCGGGTCACGAACAGCGCGTCGCTGACCTGCTCGCCGAGGATCGCGCCGCGGCCATCGGCGAGATAGCGCGTAATCCACGCATGCGCCTCTTCGCCGAACGGCAGCAACCGCTCCTTCGTGCCCTTGCCGGTGACGCGCAGCGCGCTCTCGCTCAGGCTCAGGTGCACGCTCTTCAGCGTGACGAGCTCGCTGACGCGCAGGCCGCTCGCGTACATCAGCTCGAGCATCGTGCGGTCGCGCAGGCCGAGCGGCGTATCGACCTCGGGCGCGGCGAGCAGCGCCTCGACCTGCGCCTCGCTCAGCGTCTTCGGCACGCGCAGCGGCTGCTTCGCGCTGCCGAGCCTGAGCGTCGGGTCGGCCGTGACGAGCCGTTCGCGCAGCGCCCATCGGAAGTAGCGCTTGAAGACCGTCAGGCGCCGGTTGCTGCTGGTGGCCTTGCTGCCCGCGTGGCGCGTGACTCGGTAGGCGAGCAGGTCGGACTCGGTCGTCTGGTCGAGTACGCGTGCGTGCGCGGTCGCGAGCCACGTGGCGTACAGCGTCAAGTCGCGCCGATAAGCGGCCAGCGTGTTGGCCGCCAGGCCGTCCTCGATCCACAGCGCGCCAATGAAGTCATCGACGGCGCGCTGGCTCGCCTCGAGCGCCGCGGCCTCGGTCACTCCAGCGTCAGCTTCTGCAGCGCCACGACCTTCTTGTAGACCGCGTACTCGGCCGCGATCTGCGCAGTGAACTCGGCGGGCGTGTTGGCGACGATCAGCGAGCCGGTCTCTTCGATGCGCTTCTTCACGGCCGGGTCCTCGAGCGTCTTCTTGACCGCGGTGCTGACCTTGTCGACCACCTCTTTCGACAAGCCTTTGGGCCCGTAGATGCCGTAGTACGCCATGCGGTTCACCGCCTCGAGGCCGACCTCCTTGAAGGTCGGCACGTTCGGCAGCTGCGACAGGCGCTCCGGCGCGGCGACGACGATCGCGATGAGGCGGCCGTCCTTGATGAAGGGCAGCGCCGACGGCAGGTTGTCGAAGATCATCGGCACCTGGCCGGCGACCGTGTCGTTCAGCGCCGGGCCCGCACCGCGATACGGGATGTGCGTGATGAAGGTGCCCGAGAGGTTCTTGAACAGCTCCATCTGCAGGTGGCCGATGCCACCCGTGCCCGAGCTGCTGAAGCTGTACTTGCCGGGGCTCTTCTTCAGCTCGGCCAGAAAGCCCTTGTAGTCGCGCGCCGGAAAGCTCGGGTGCACCGCGATCACGTTCGGCGTGGCGGCGACGTTGATGATGGGCGTGAAGTCGGTCAGCGGGTTGTAGGCGAGCTTCGGGTTGATGGCCGGGTTCGCGGCGGTCGTCGAGACCGTGGCCATGCCGAGCGCATAGCCGTCGGGCGTGGCCCGGGCCGTCTCGGTCGCGCCCACCGAGCCGCCGCCGCCGGCCTTGTTCTCGACGATCATCGGCTGGCCGAGCGCGAGGTTCATCTTCTCGGCCAGCACGCGCGCGACGATGTCGGTGGTGCCGCCGGCCGCGAACGGCACGACCAGCCGCACCGGCTTGTTCGGGTAGGCCTGGGCCCAGGCGCCGCTGGCCACGCTCAACAACAAGGTCGCGGCACAGGCGGTGATCAGGAATCTGCGTTGCATCAAGCGCGCTCCATCGGTGAAGTGATCGGGTGGCGGCGAGTGTAGAACCAGCGCGCGCCGCGGACCCTTCGCAAAACCCTGAGCCGCCACGGCCTGCCGACGCAACCCGCTGGCACACTCGACCCATGTCGACCGCCCTGCTGCTGCTCCCGGATTTCCTGTTGATCGTGCTCGGCTTCGTGCTGTGCCGCCACACCGCGCTGAACCGCGGCGTGTGGGACGCGGTCGAGCGCCTCGTGTACTACCTGCTGTTCCCGGTGCTGCTGTTCAACTCGATCCTGAAGAGCCCGTTGCAGCCCGGCCAGACGCTGAGCCTGGCCGCCGCGAGCGTCGGCACCGTGGCCTGTGGCATCGCGCTCGTGTTCGCGATCGGGCGCTGGCCCGGCGTGAACGCGCGGCTGCATGCCTCGGGCGCGCAGACCGCGTTCCGCTTCAACTCGTTCATCGCGCTGGCCCTGGCCGAGCGCCTCGGCGGGCCGACCGGCCTGGCCTGGATGGCGCTCTGCATCGCGCTGTGCGTGCCGCTGTGCAACGTCGCCGCAGTTTGGCCGCTGGCGCGCCACGGCGGGCATTCGTATGGGCGCGAGCTGCTGCGCAACCCGCTGATCCTGAGCACGGTGGCTGGCCTGATCGCGAACCTCGCCGGCCTGCGCTTTCCGGAGGCGATGGCGACCACGCTGCAGCGCATCGGCCTGGCCGCGTTGCCGCTCGGGCTGATGGGCGCAGGCGCGAGCCTGCGATGGGGTGGGCTGCGAGCCGCACCGGGGCTGGCCACCAGCTTCATGATGATCCGCCACGCGATCCTGCCGGCGGTCGCGATCGGGCTGACCGCCGCACTGGCCTTGCCGCCCGGGCAGCGCACGATCGTCGTGCTGTTTGCCGCGCTGCCGACGGCGTCGAGCGCCTACGTGCTCGCGTCGCGCATGGGCGGCGATGGCGCGTTCGTCGCCGGGCTGGTGACGCTGTCCACGCTGCTGGGCATGCTCAGCGTGCCGCTGTGGCTGGCGCTCGCAGGCGTTGCATGAAGAGGCTCAGCAAGCGCGGCACGTCGGCCGCGAGGCACACCTGCGCATTCGGCACGCCGGCAACTTCTTGCGTCGCACCTTGCGCATCGACGGCGATGCGCAGCGGCGTCGTCGGGCACAGGCTCGGGTCGATCGCGTAGGCCACCGGCACGACGTCGAACAGCGTCGGCGTCGCGCTCGACCAGGGCTGGTAGGCGTCGACCCACTGGTGGTAGAGCAAGGTCAGCGCATCGGTGAGCGGCGTGCCGTGGGCGAACAGCGCGTTGCGCACGGTCTCTTCGAAGCGAATCTGGGTCGAGTCCAGCGGCATCATCACCAGGCTCACGCCGGAGCCGAACACGGCCTGCGCGGCGGCGACGTCGGACACGATGTTGTATTCCTTGTCCGGCGGGCGCGGCGCATGGAACGGCGACTTCACATAGCCGCTGCGCACCGACCCGCCCATCAGCACGACGCGCTTCAGGCCGCGAAACGTGGCCGGGTCGCGCGCGATCGCGGCGCCGAGATTCGTCAACGGGCCGAGCGCGAGCAGCGTGATCTCGCCCGGGTGGTGGCGGATGCTGTCGAGCAGGAAGTCGACCGCCGGCACCGCGTGGTCGATGGCCGGGCCGCGCTGCGCCCAGCGTGCTTGCGTGAACGGCGTCTGCGACGGCGTCGCGGCCCCTGGCGCGACCGGGATGTCGGCATGACCGGTCTCGCGCAGCAGGCGCTGCACGAGCCGCGCACGCAGCACCGTGTCGCCCCAGCCGGTGGTGATGCCGACGACCTCGAACTCGGGGCTGGTCAGCACCAGCGCGAGTGCGAACGCGTCGTCGATGTCGTCGCCGATGTCGGTGTCGACGATGACGCGCTGCGGGGCGGCTTGCGCGTGGATCGCGAACGCGAGGACTAGCGCGAGGTACAGGCATGCGCGCCAACCGCCTCTCATCACGCCAAGCATCGACGATCTCATCGCGACGGTGTCGGCCGGTTCATCAGCTCGATCATCAGGTGCGCCAGGCCTTTCACTTGAACGTCGCGAACCACTGTGGCGGCGCGCTCGCCCAGTCCGGGGCCATGGCCCGTGGCCCACGACAAGGTGTTGCCGTAGCCGGCGGTGAAGCTCGTGTCGACGTCGACTGCGAGTTCGTCGGCGCGGGCGATCAGCGCCGGGTCCAGCCACACCGCGGTGGCGATCTCGTCCCACATCGGGAAGCCGGTCTCGCTGTAGCGCTTCAGGTTCTGCGCCAACGGCGTGCCGACGCGGGTCATCGCGGTCAACAACTCGGGTGTCAGCTCGGTCGCGGTCGACGGATCGGCCGGCACCATCACGATGCGCCGCCATGGCGCGCGCAGCGCGATGCTCGCGGCCTCCGGGTCCCAGCGGAAGTTGAACTCGAGGCGCGGCGTGTTGAGGTACTCGCGGCCGAACTGCTGCGCCGACACCGACGCGAGCTTCTGCTGCGGGTTCAGGCTGCCGCCCATGTAGATCAGTTCCTTGGCGTTGGCCGCGAACTGTGGGTCCAGCCGCTGCGCCAGCGCGAGGTTGGTCAGCGGGCCGGTCGCGATGATCGTCACCTGGCCGGGGAACTCGCGCACCTTGCGGATCAGGAAGTTGGCGGCGATCTCGGACGAAGCACGCGTCGTCGGATTGCCCTCGGGCAGGTCCGGCACCTTGTCGTGGCCGTGGTACAGCGGCTGGCTCTGCAAGGTGCCGGCCGGCCAGGACTCGTTCATCCACGCGCCCTTGTAGACCAGCTTGCCGTACAGCGCTTCCCAGCGCTTGGTCGCCGCCTCGGTGTTGACCAGCGGAAACGCCGAGCCGGGCACCACCGGGATGTCGGTGCGGCCGACGATCTCGAGCATGCGCAAGGCATGCGCGACGCACTCGTCGCGCCAGGCCGAGCCGCTGACGATGGTGATGCCCAGCACCTCGGCCTCGGGCGACTGGATCGCCATCAATGCGCTCGAGCGGACGCCGGTGACGTCGTCGTCGACGATGACCTTGCGCCGGCCATCGGCCGCGAACGCAGCGGCCGACACCAGCAGCCACAGCGCCAGCATCAGCCCGAGATGCATGGCGCCGCGGTGCTTCTTCAGAACTGCGCCTTGAACTGCACGCCGAAGGTGCGCGGGTCGTTGATGAAGCCGGTCAGGTTGTTGAAGTCGATGCCGCCGACCGCGACGATCTTGTTGGTGATGTTGCGGCCGAACGCGGCCAGCTCGTACTTGCCGCCGTCCCAGTTGTAGCCGACGCGCAGGCCGCCGGTGAGCAAGGGCTTGCCGGTGAACTCGGCGGCCTTGTACAGGAAGAAGTTGACCGAGCTGCGATACGACCAGTCGGTGTAGACGAAGTACTCGCCGCCGCTGGCCGTCGGGATGCCGTATCGCCCGGTGACGTTGGCGATGTACTTGGGCGCCTGCGGCAAGCGGTTGCCGTCGATGTAGAACTGGCCGCCGCCGGCAGCGGTGTTCTGCATTGTGCAAAGCCCGCCGCAGCCTGCCACAGTCAGGTTCGGATCCTTGATCTTGGTGTCGTTGTAGCTGCCACTCAGCGTGACCAGCAAGTTGTCGGTCAGGTAGGCGTCAAGGTTCAGTTCGACACCCTGGCCAGCGGCCTTCTTCGCCACCTTCAGCGTGTTCGAGTTGCCGGCGCCGCCGACCTCGGTCAGCTGCAAGTCCTTGACGTCGTAGTGGAAGACACTGAACGAGACCCGGGCGTGGCGGTCGAACAAATCTGACTTGACGCCGGCTTCATAGGACACGGTGTTCTCTTGACCGGCGATCGACTGCGGGCCGAACGCCGATGCGGGCTGCACGCTGGAGCCGCGGTAGCCGGTCGCAACCCGCGCATAGACATTGGTGTCTGGTGTGAGCTTGTAGGTGCCGCTCAGGTCGCCGCTGGGCTTGGAGTCGCTGAGGTGAGCCGAGGTGCCGTTGGTCGTGACAATACCGGCGGTCGGATCGCTTTCAAGGTCTTTCTTGTCCCTCGTGTAGCGCAGGCCGGCGCGCAAGCTGAAGTCCTTGGTCAGGTCGTACTTCAGCGAGCCGAAGGCGGCTATCGAGGTGCTCTTTTGCTCATCGGTCAGTTTGCTGGTCTGCACCCCACCACCCAGGCTGTTGTAGCCA
>Ga0307515_10008186_pt1 | contig 20462 bp, 11 predicted proteins | sample 17_EM_MG_FD_194513 | JGI IMG/M metagenome (GOLD analysis project Ga0307515, IMG submission 194513) | Populus trichocarpa ectomycorrhiza microbial communities from riparian zone in the Pacific Northwest, United States - 17_EM | ecosystem: Host-associated > Plants > Roots > Unclassified | place...
TTCCACTTTTGACTAAAGATGTCGTCATGAGGATGAACCTCGTAAATGAAAGGCCCAAGAAATCATGTGGTCTCGTTTTCTCTAACAGAGTCTTGAAGTATCGTCCTTCATTTTATGTAGTTGCTCTTATTGCTGTTTGTTTTGGAGTATGCGCCATTGTTCTGCACCCACGTAAGGTTAGCAAACTCGCAGTATCCATACGCAGGTGCTTGACAGACAGATTTTAGATGTTAAATAAATCCAGACTAAAATGCCATCTCTTGATCACTGGCTCTGTACATCCCCTTTACACTGTTAGATTAAATTGACCCCCCTGAAGCTCAAGGATGGGGTTTGATTCCTGACTTTGGAGTGTCCAAACTGCTATTTCTCCATGCTGCCTTGATCTTGCCCTTGTAGGAGTGTCAAGATAGAACCGCGGCCTTCCCAAGAGTTGGAGATATCTGCTGCTTTTTTCCAGTTGGATGAGAATTCTTTGTAGGCAATGTCTAATATTCTTGCATCTTTTGTTTCCTCCTTGTACTGACAACAGCTTTCACCCCTAAGTTCGTGTTTTATCTTTTTTGGCAATGATAATGATGGAATAAGTTACTACGGAATCTCTTTTTCTTCCTTTGCTACCGAAGTGAAGGTGTGATCACATTAGAATGGCTCTGAAATATATAGCTCCTTAGGTATCAATTTTTTTTAGTTTTTGGTTCTGTTTTTCGAAAACCAAAGACTGTTTTATATTTATTATTTTTTTGAACATAGTTTATTTATTTTAAAAAAGATATACGATGTGAAAATTCTTATACCAAATAAATATAAAAACATATTGTTACTTGAAAATATAAAAAGTAATGTCATGAATCTAAACCATGCACATAATCCTAATGCTATGAATGTAACTCTAATTAATCAAAATCATTTTAGTTGAGATAAATACAAAGAAATTTTATAGTTTAAAGAAAAAAATAGATACAAGGAGAGAGAAGTCTTATGAAAATATATTTTTATTATTTTTAATGGGTTATATATATATATATATATATATATATATATATATATATATTTGTTTTTTTGGTTGTACATGTCTTTTTTAAAAAAAATAAATTCAAATAATAACTAATAAAATGTTACTGCTAACTCTTGTAACCGTAGAAATTTTCGAATAAGAACCTCGAGGGGTGTAGTTTAATTGGTCAGATTTTAATTTGCTCTTCAGAGGTCACTAGTTCAAGTGCCACAAACTTTAGGGCCACTGGAGGCTTACGTGATCGTTAATTTCAGGGTCTTGAGAGATTAGTTAAGGCGCGCATAAACTAGTCCAGACACTCATATTTAAAAAAAAAAAAATCTCAAATAAGTAGTTAAAACCCATTGCGCGCGCCTGTGTGATATTCTCGGACTGGATTTTTTCTCGAGATCTACTCTAGTTATTTTGATCAACACTTTTAATAGACGCAGTTTGTGTGAGGAAGATCATAAATGATTTACTCTACCTACATTAGCAGCTTTGTAATAATTACTAGTCTCTCTATAATCTATTATAAACAAGTCAACAACACACTTATTACAGAAAAAAGATTGTTTTAGGAAACAGTTTTTTTTTTTTTTTATTCAAGCTTGAAATAATAACACGTAATTAACTATAATCTAAAATCTAAGCTGGTCTCAAGAAGTATCTAATGAACTATCCCAGGAGCCACGAATGCATATAAGCTGGTTGCGTTGCTGCATTTTATTTCAATTATATATTTGAAAGTGCTTGCCACGTGTTATGGTTTCATATGATCTAAATTAAAATTAAAATATATATATATAATTTATATTATTTTTAAATTTACTTTTTCAAACTCTAACTTAAAAAAACGTACCATAATGACAAATACCCACGCTGGACAGTTCGTAACCAAAAGGGTTTTTCCATGTACACTTCCTTGTCTTCGGTCCCCGTCTGAGTAATGAGATGCTTGCCAATGCATGGAAATTGAATGATATTATTTTTTATAATGCTACTCAACAATCAACGTACTCGGCTGACTCACATACAGCTGTCTACAGTTTATTTTTTATTTTTATTTTTATTTATTACTCCTTTGTCTGTTGCTTATTATTCCTTACTAATAACAATGACAATAATATTTTACTTATTTATAATTATAAGTTATTAAATACAGTGTTATTAAAACCCACTTGTTGAAGTCTGGATTTAAAAAAACTAAGGGGGGATTTCACTTGTTTATAATGGGATAAGTTAACTCGGGTTAATTAACCCAACTCGTGATTAAGCCTTTAGACAAATCATTAGATAAGTCTGGTTTTATAATTATGATCAATAGTACATGAAAACTTTAAGAGATTAATATAATGATTTAAAAGTTTATTTTATTTTTTGATTTTATGGTTTTGAATCCTGGAACCAGTATTTATAGTAATTTACTAGGTTATTACCCGGCTACACTATGGGCCAAACCAAAAATTTCTTGAAAGTAAAAAAGGTCTAGGTTGCAAGGTATTCTTTGGCGTTGTCATAAACCCAACTAAGCGAGTCACACTTCAAACCTTCTGACTTGAGTCCTTCCTAACTTAGTATTTAAATTAAATCGAAACAAATAACGAAGACTAATTCAAATTAAATTAGAAATTGTAAGATGAAATTGAAAAAAAAAACCAATAATTTTTTTTTTATATAAAAATCCAATGTTAAAGAATGTAATTGAGAAAAAAAACAAATGACAAAAAACAAAATCCAAGCCAACGGGCCTTCTAGCCTAGGCCCACATGCGCGGGCTCGATTTATTTATTTTTGGATTTGTTTTACCTAAAAATCAAATTTCCAACCTATTTTCATCTAAAAACAATCAATAAACACATTTAGAACCATCAAAAACCAATTTATCAAACCAAAAAACCCCTCAAAAATGAAAAAAAAAATACAAAATCAAATCAAAAAAAAATTTCTCTCTCTCAACTCCAATAAACTTTCTTAAGACAAGATGAAACTTCAAAAACACCTTAATGAAAACCTAATAGTCGAATGAAACTCGTTTATACCAAGATCAACTGTTTTTGTCCTTAAAATGTGGCCAAACAACGACTTTCTCTTTCTCTTTTTCGTTGTAGTCTGATGTCTTTTTTTTTTCAAACACTGAGATTGAAATATTAAGAAAATTAACTATTGGATCAAAATTGAAGTTGAAAAAATTGAAGGGACTACATAGCAAGGTGAAGTACATGGACTAAAAAGAACCTTTTCAAGCAAATTTGTGATTGTCCATGAGATTTCTCCTTGTTTTATACTTTTGTCCTTCTTTTTAATTGGTTTTCTCCTAACAAATTTTGATAAACTTGTCACTAGAAAACTGCAATTGAAATAAATAAATAAATCGGAGAACAAAAAAAATATAATAAAAATGATTATTGTTCATTGCTACAACTACAATGAATTCTCTCGATGTTTTAGTATTCATTTAAAAAAAATATTTTGCTAGATATACAATACTAAATATAAAGAATATATTCTTAAATTTCTGTGAAAAGAAATTTAATTTCAAATTATATATAAAAAAGCAGAGACATGAAAACAAACAAGACCAAAAGACAGCTGTGTTGTGTGGATCTTTGAAGGATGGTTTGATGTTTCTCATGGCTCTCGTGAGTCACATGATAAGACAAAAGGTTTTTAAACAAACGACACTGCTTTTATTAACTTTCACTATTAATTAGGTTTTCCACATGTTATTAGCGGTCAAGCAATATTAAATTAAAAAAAAAACTAAAAGAGGTTAGGAATTTATTGTACAAACTTAGTGTATTGTGGATGACAATAGTATATTTATGATTCTGCCTTAAAAAAAACTCATTTATATTACTTTTGGGGTAGAATTGTAACTTTACAGGGACTAATCGGTTATTATCAATTTGATTAGGGTTTAGAATGTATTTCTCTTTTTATATTGCATAGGATAATGACTTGGATGCTCTTGACATGCCAAAAAAATTGCTTTGATTGAGGGACGATTTTGATTTTTTAATTAAAAAACACATTGAATTAATTTTGTTGTCCCTTTAAACAAATATATCTTAACTAGGGTCTAAGGGCTTATTTGTATTTTTTGTTTGGTCTTATTGTAATTATTGGTTCAAGATAGGGACGAGTTAGCCTTTTACTTTTTAAATGAACAATAAATTTACTTAATTACCCCTCAAGTTAAGATTTTTTAAACTAGGGTCGAAGGGCTTATTGGTCCTTTTATTTTGTTTTTTTTAGTTGTGGGGTCAAGATAGGGGAAATTAGGTATTTTTCAAAAACATATTTAAAGAAGAAATCCTAGTGGAAGTTTTGTTCACGTGCCAGCGTGTTAAGCCACTCTGCATGTTTCAAGCAGCACGTGCAAAGAATTTAGGTGGTGAAAATTATCCATCTACGGCGACGTTAGAAAGATCATGATGTTCACATCCAAATGAGGTGACGCGTGTGGTGGTCCAGTCGGCGGTTTGGCTTTAGCGATCTTTTTTTTTTCCTCTCTCTTTAAATTGGAAAGTATGCTTTCCAATTAGAAAATCCAATGTTTTCATCTTATTTTGTCTTGGTATTTGATTCAATCCTCTTGCTTTTGATTGTATGGTTTTTGTCTTAATTTCTTTGTAAACTTTAAATTTCTTTTCAATTTCATCCTTGATTGAAATGTTATTTGTCCTTTTATTAAAATCAATAGAAGATAATGGAAATAAAAATAAATACAAAACTTATTCAATAAAATAAAAAGAAAAAGACATTATGCAAAGCCAAACATATAAGAAATATTATTTCAGAATAAATATTTTTTTTATAAAATAAATCTCACCTTTATAAAAAAAAGAGTTATTCAAAAATTAAACACAAACAAAATTATTTTTTAAAAAAAATTTATTAAAAAAAGGTCTACAAAACCCTTGGCCTAGACCATGAGAACATGATAAATCATAGAGAAAAGATTAAAGATAACCACAAAATCTTCAACCAAAGGATGAAACCGGAGAAAAAAACTACAGAAATTTATGATTAAAAGAATGAGGGAGAAATTTGAAATAAAAAATAAATTAAAAGGCGTAAAAAAATTAAACTGGAGGGTTAATTTGAAAACAAATAAACTTTAATAAGAGGAAAATTAAATCAAAGGAATGAGGGCTAAATTGAAAATAATAAAACAACATAAACTTTGATTGAAGGATGAAATTAAAAACCAATAAAACTTGAACAAAAGAGTCAAGGGAAAAAAAATCATATATAAAAAGAATAAGGATTGAATTTGAAAAAATAATATATGACAAATTGTAATTCAAGGACTAAATTGAAAACATTTAAAACTTTTATAATAGAACAAAGGATGGAAATGAACAATAGAAAACATAAGGACTGAAATTAACAAATCTAAAGATAAGAGGACAAACATGCACTTTCTCTAGAAAAGAGAGAAAAGAAGGAAGAAAAAAAAGAAGAAATGACCGTCGACAGCAAATCGACCATCATCCATCGCCACACACCACCTAATAAGGATGAAGACACAATAGTGCATCTAATAACATAATGGAAGGGCATGTTTGGTCACTGAATGGTACCACACGCGCCACCTAAACACCGTGGACAACATCCACTCGCTAGCGTGTGAACGTCACATTCCAGTAACTTTTTCAAATAAAAAATAGTATCCCAACTTAAAAAATACCATAATGCCCTTCATGAATATGAGAATCATAAAAAAATCATCATGAAAGTACACAAATACCCCTAGACACATGCGTTGATTTTTGTCTTTTGCAAGGGTATAATAATTATTCTACTATATTTCAAAATGTAAAAAACTAAAAAAACCCTTGGTCAACAACTCTAGTTTTTTTGACCTCAAGGGTAAATAAGTATTTTAACTATTTTAAAGTTTTTGAAAAGAATAAATCACCCTTTGCCAATATTTCAAGAAATTGTTAACTCTAGGGGTAAAAATCATATTTTAATTGTGCAAAAAACATTAGAAAATACAAACATACCCCTAAACAATCTTTTAGTGACTAACAAACCTTTGAAAAAGACTAAATTACTCTTAGGTGCAAGACACTTTTTATTTCAACTCAGGGGTATAAGGATAATTTCACTATAGTAATTCATAATAAATTATGTCTTGTGCTACAAAAAAAAAAACCAACATGCTATGTATTTTTGTTAATTGGATACTTACAAATGGATGGATATTAGCTTCTGGAGCACCACATTTCAAGTAGACATTTATATTATAGTTTTAAACTTGACTCAAGGTTAACTCATAGTAAGGCTTAGGTTACAACTTATGAGGATTGACTCGAGGTGCCTGTCTCGAGTTACCTCTCTCTCTCTCTCTCTCTCTCTCTCTCTCTCTCTCTCTCTCTCTCTCTCTATAATCAAAATCTTTGCTTTGATAATTGTTTTTTTTTAAGTCAATGGGTTGATAATCGAGTCGTCTGGGTCAAATTTTTGTCATTTTTTATTTTGTTGACTCGGATTAGTCTCTACTTGAGTTAGTCATGTTCACTAGGTCGATCAAGGTTTTAAAACCGTGTGTGTGTATATATATATGAGAAAAGTTTTGTTTAATTATAATTTATTATATTTTTTACTATATTTCATATTAAGGAGTCAATAAATTATAATTAATTTTGGATGTAATAAATTTTTATGATAATGCATATTGAAGAGGCTAGAAAAATCCCTAATAGAAAGTTTGGAGGCGCTTTCCATGAGCTGATAAAACTAGATCCAAAAGACTTGGTGAGGCAGACGACACTTGCAAGAAAAACACTCTGAAGCTTAAGTCAATATAGTGTTTGTTCAGGTGACAGAGAGAATAAATATTCTCTAGACTTAAATGTTTTTTAAGCCTTCTTTAAATCTTGTATTGGATTTGTGTTTTTTAAGACATGTTGTCTAGAGAGATAGAGTCTAGAGAGATGAGCTTTAACATATATTTCATCTACATAAATATTTAAACTATAAGATATTTAATATAAATATCTAGGATATTTATGGAGATATGTACATTATATAAAATATATGTGAATTTGTTTTTGTATCATTACATATAATTTGTTTAATTTTTTTTTCATTTTCCTTTCTTTTTATTTTCCCCGTTTATTTTTCCTTTTCTTTTTCTTTCCTCTTCCTCTAATTAGCTATGTATAGATGAAAAAAAATAGCAAACAGAGACAGGACCCGTGTGTGTGTGGCGGGGTTGGGAGGGGGGGTTTAGAGAAATGATGGTTGGTGGTGGAGATCAGGGAAATGTGGCTGGCGTGGGCAAAGCCGGAAGGGAGGGAGGGAGGATAAAGGGGGAAGAAAGGAAAACAAAGAGAAAGAAAATAAAATTATTTTTTATTTTTAAATAAAAATAAATTATTCATGACATTATAAAAATATATCACGTGTATAAAATTAATCATTCTTTGCTAAGTTTTTATCTAAAAAACATAAAGAGTCATTAAAAAAATATTATAAAAAGATATAATAAATTTTAAAAAATTCATAAAAATAAAATGAAATCGTGTGTGAGTTGCTCGACATGACCCTGCCCAGTTCAAAGACAACCTAGCCAACTGGTAAAAAATGTCCGATGATGAAATTGATAAAACAGGATGAGATTGACAACAAAAAACCTTTTGACCTAACTCTTTTCCTTGTCCAGATTTAAAATTAAATAATGTGAGAGTTGCCCAGACATGACTTAATCAACTAGGTCGGTTTAAAGGCAACCCGACTGAATGGTAAAAACTATTTGAGGATGAAATTGAGAAAAAATAAAATTGACAGGAAAAAAACCTCTTGACTCGACTCCTTACCTAACCCGAGGTTAAAATTAAACTATATGAGAGTTGCTTCGACGTGATTCATTTGACTTAACAGGTCAAAAGACAACCTAAACAACTTAAAAAAAGACCTGAGGATGAAATTGACAAAAAAAAAAATGAAATAAAAAAGGAGCTTCCCTATTCATATGAACAACAAAGTTGTATAAAGAATGTTGTTTTTTTTTTTATAATAGACTAGCTCGAGTTTAAAATGAAACTATGCGGGAGTTGCCCTGACGTGATGCAGTTAACTTGAAAAATCTTCATTGTAATTTGTAAGGAGAGAGAAAAGAAAAGAAAGAAAAAAAAAGAAAAAGACATTGGAAGTACACCAAAGTCCTAATTACGATATAAGAAAGATCTATACAGGATGAATCAAATAACACCAAAGAAAATCACCAACGGTGATCTAGGTGGACCACATTTGTCGCTAAAAGAAAGGAGGCCACACTTGCAGCCAAAAGGCAAATGAGCCACTTGCCACCATTTAATGATAAGTGTGACATACTCGAGTCACCATTGGTGATCTTTCATGGTATTGTTTGATTCGTTTCATCGAGATATTTTTTATAGTACTAGTGGTATTATAATTGGAGCTTCAATGTGCCTTTATTATTATTTTTTTCTTTATTTCATATCTCTCCTCTCTTTTCATGTGCAAGCCTATTTCATATATTTTTTTTAAAATGTCGCTATTTTAAATAGCGACAAGTTATGAATGTCACGTTTTTCAATCGCGACATGTATAAATTATGTTATTTCATTGATTCTTTTTCAAATTGTATTATTTTGTCTAATAATTTTTTAAAAAACACGCTAATAAGAAAAACAATAGCCAACATTTTTCATTTTGTGCCTTCTTTTCTGCTTGCTGGATGCTATGTTACTAATGTTGGTTTTCTGCGTCAACTAGTTAGAAGATTATGCTGCGGTGCATCTCCAGTCTGGTCATTTGTTGTTGATGTTTGACCTCTGTCTGGCTACTGCTTTACTAGTCTTTGTTTGAGAATGATGTCTCTTAGCTGATTCCATAGCCCTTGTTTGCTGATCTTCATGTGATTACCACTGGTTGTTGGTTGACCTAGTTGATTTGGTGATTATCAAGCTACTCTTTCTATCATGTTGGCTGGTGGTGGTGGTTTGATGTTTGTGATGCTCCTTCTGTCATTTGTTGAAGTTTTGTTGCTGGACTTTGTCAGCTTGGATTGTTCGGCTTTGCTTTTGGCTCCTTCAGAGACCGAGTTTTTGGTATGGGTTTTGGATGCCTCGTGTTGCTGGTTGGGTTACTTTAGACACCTCCATTCATCGTGTGGTTTCTTTTTTAACCTTTACTGTACATTATGGGATTTGGCCTTGCATGGCCTGTTTTTTGCAGGGAGCTTGTTCCCTCTTTGTTCTTTGTGTATAAGATATAGGCTTCTCTCTGCTACCTGGATAGTTGGTCAATGTATGCATGACCTGGCTATATCTAGTTTTGTTTTGATTGGGAGTCTGTTCCATTTTGTCTTCTTTTCTTTCTGTATATGTATATAGATTTGCTGGTTCAACAGTGTAGTTACTTTTTATTTTTATACATACTTATATTCTGAGAAGAAAAAAAAACAGTCCGCACCACAGTACAAATAACTTATTTTAACATTATAGTCCCCGTCACTGCGGCCAACTTATTATAACCTTGAAGCCAACTTATTTTTAACATTATAGTCCTCGAAATTATTTATTTTAACATTATAATCCCCGCTATTGTGGCCAATTTATTTTACAAATCATAGTTTCTGTCATTACGATTGGCTGGTTACAATTCATTTTCCCGCCTCGAATGTGTTTTTTATAAGGTGTTATTTTCTTACCTTGAAGACATATTTTGATACCATTTTTTAACATTATAGTCCTCGATATTATTTATTTTAACATTATAATCCCCCTATTGTGGCCAATTTATTTTACAAATCATAGTTTCTGTCATTACGATTGACTGGTTACAAATCATTTTCCCGCCTCGAATGTGTTTTTTATAAGGTGTTATTTTCTTGCCCGGAAGACATATTTTGATACCATTTTTTAACATTATAGTCCTCAAAATTATTTATTTTAACATTATAATCCCGCTATTATGGCCAATTTATTTTACAAATCATAGTTTCTGTCATTACGATTGACTGGTTACAAATCATTTTCCCGCCTCGAATGTGTTTTTTGTAAGGTGTTATTTTCTTGCCCTGAAAACATATTTTGATACCATTTTCTTGCCCCAGAGACATATTTTATAAGGTATCATTTTCCCTCCCTAAAAGCATATTTTATAAAGGTATTATTTTCAAATTCGCATAACATACTTAATTTTACCCATTGTTTCCACATTTACATATCGTACTTGGTTTATTCATCATTTTACTCATTTTTTTCATGTTTGCGTATTGTACTTGGTTTATTCATGATTTTCATGCTAGTACATCGTACTTAATTAACTCATCTTTTTCTCACATTGGTTCCTCACATCGAAATCATATTCATATATTCACCTTTATTTTTTAATCGCTTACTCACATCGTATTCATATTTATATAATTAAACAAAAATATTTTTTAAAATAAAAGAATGAAAGGATCAACACCTACTTGAAGCTTCTACAGAATGATCTCTTTTATGAGTCTCGTTTCCAATAACACTCCTGAAATTTCTAATAACACATCCCGAATCAATACCCAAGCTTTTTGGTCCATTAGCACACTTATTCACATCATCATACATTTTCACATTAACTTTAAATATCTAAACATCTCATCATTTATTTTCATAGTTCATTTAATGTCGCTATATTTCATCCACTAAGTTCAATGTCTAAACTTTTTGTCAACTAATTCCATATCCCAATTAAATGTCTAAACATTACATGTAATCATTTTCCATAATAAGATTCAATATCCACACATTGCATTAATCATTTACATAATCTAATTCAATGTCTAACTATTTCGTCAACTAAATTCAATATCTAAACTTTTTAACGACGAAAATTTATGTCTAACATTTTATCAAACACATGGTGGGCATTGAGTTTTAACTATCATATACTTGATATTTGGACATACTCAACCTTCCCAATCCAAATCAATAATAACTCAATCACATACTAACTCATTTATAAGAATCACAATCATCTTAAATCTATAAATCAATATCATCACATCCAAAGTACACAAATTTAAATAATTTTCCACACTTTTATCATTCCAAAATGTAACAACAATACTCAAACTTTTAACAATCCATATTACAACATTCAAAACCAATCTTAAGCATCCCCAACATTATTACAACATCAAAAACCATAAAATTTAATCAAATTCCCATATTTCATAAAAATCCCTAACCATGGTCGGCCACTAATGTCTTAATTTTTCCATAATTGATTTTTAATCTATCCACTTAAGTCTATAATCATGTAATCTAAACCACAATTAACTAATAAGTTTACAATTTTACATTTCCTTGCACAAATACACATAAACCCTAAAAATTGACAATTGGGTATTTTCAATTCCTCATCAAAATTCAAGAATAAAAGTGCATTTAATGAAAAACAATATCTTACCACTATCAACTAACCCAATTTAATGAGCCTCTAGCAATAATTCCCAATAATTTCTTCATTCTCTTCCAATTACAAGCTTTCTCTCTCTATTCTCTCAAGCTCTCCACCCCTCTTTCTCTCTCTCTCTCATAAGTTTTTTCTAGTTTAATTTGGTTTTCTTGATATAAATTTCTTACGTCTCCACCTCTATACCACACAATTTGAGAGAAAATGGTGAAATTGAAGGAGGAGAAGAAAATTTTCAAGTGCTCTTCCTCTCCAATACCATTGGGCGCACCATTTAAAAGAGGAGGGAAATTTTTTTCTTCTATTTATGGCAATGTCACTCGTTAATTGTTCCACTTGTTATTTTTGTTAAATCTATAATTGTCGGTATTTTTCACATACATATTTAATTTTATTTCGTTTAAGATTTTATGCTAATTAACTAGAGATTTTCACCCTTAGCCATAAAACTTTTCCTCTAACTTTATTATTTTCTGATTAGAAATTACATTGTTTAATACAAGGACACTATTTAATATAGGGATTATTTTCCTCTAATTATTTGCTAATTACATTGTTTCGTCCAATGTTTCTCACTAATCTTATCTGGAATTTTTCTACTTTCCATAATAAATTTCTTTCTCTAAATATTTTATTTTTTGGTTGGAAAATACATTATTAAACTTGGAGTTTAAATTTTGGGTTGTTCTTTACAAGATATTTGTATTAAGATTTAATTTCTTTAAAAATATATTTTATTAAACCAATTATTTTTTCTTATTCATGCATTTTTTTACTAGAATATTTTCTTATTAGTAGCATTTTTTTTAGTTAAAAGTAAAAACAAATATAATATTTTTTTAAAAAAGTATTTTAATTATTTAAAATAAATAGGAAAAAGTGTATCTCTTTAATCTAAACTGCGTTTTCTTGCTAATGTATTTCATTTTTTTTTTAACAAAAACATGTTTTATTTATTAGAAACATTGTTTTTAAAATAAAAAGAAATTATCAAAATGTAGAAAGCAAATATCAATTAAAAAAATAGTAAAAATCATGTCTCAGTATTTTTATGCAATTTGAAGGGGGAAAAAGAATAATTAATGCGAAAAAAATTTGTAAGAATTTATAACAAAAAAATAAAAATAATATTTTTTACTGAATATTCAGGATCAAACATTTTAAAAAATTCACATTAAGTTCAAATATAATAATTAACTAAATGATTGCTAATATTATAAAAAACATTGTTATAAACTTATTTGAAAACAAATACAAAATTAATGAAATTTAATAGAATAATATTCTCTATATGATTTCAATTATTTTATTAGTATAGAATTTTAATTAAAATTTCAAAAAAAAAATATAAAAAGCTATTTCAATTTAAGTTAAACAATTGAGCCTAAAAGGTTGGACTCGTGCGCCTAGTCAAAGAAGCCCATGTGCATATCTGGCCTTCTTGCTTTTATTGTTTTGTTTAATAGGGTGGGAAACTATTTAAAAAAATATACATAAATGACGTTTTGTGTAATAGTTAAGTATTAGCCACCTTTAGCAATAAAAAAGTCAAGGTTCGAGTTTTTGGACCCAAAACCTTAATTTTTAATTATTTTTCACATAAAAATATCTAAAAAAACACCTCAAGTACCACAGTGAACCCATTTCCAACCTCAAAACGCATTTATATTGGTAAAAAAACTAAATAAATATCTTTCGAGCCCTTATCTAAATTTTTTAGCGAAATGAAAGTTTAAAAACATGTCTATGGCACTCCTCATGTGAAGAAAAATCTAATAACATCAAGATTGATGTTTTTGTTGCCGAAATATGGCAAAAGGACCACTTTTTCTTTACTTTTTTATTTTCATGTGACTTTCTCTTTTCTTTATCAAAACTCAGGGTTTGAAATACAAAGAAATAAAACTTAGGACTTAAACATAAAAAACTTAAATAAAAGGGGTAAAAAAATGAGTAAATAGAGAATTTTTGGATGAACAACTTTTTTGTGTGAACTTGAAAAAAAAGTCTTGTTATCTTTTTTTTTTATCCTTTTCCTTTTAATTATTTTTTATATTAGAAATTTAAATACTATTTCATCAAATTGGCATCCAATTCAATTATAAAATTTTAGTGAACATCTTGAATTGTTAAGAACATGGAAAGTGAAGAAAATATCAACACATAAAATATTATAAAAATTATGTGGAAAAATAAAATTGAAAAATAAAAGTTTAATGATCAAATTAAAAAAAATAAAACAAATTGTTTTTCAATGAACAATGGCGTCCATACTGAATCATGTCGTTTCTATATGAAAAGTAGTGAAATTACATTTCTTTTAGGTTTATAGTATAATAATAAGTTGAATGCCAAAATGTGGCAGAAGTGGGTGTGGGTATTGGATTCTCATCGAGGACCATATGCCACGTAAATAAGAGTTTGAATGAGTAGCATATCTAAAGAGCGGGGTTTTTTTTTACATAGCATAGATAGATTATGAATACTGTTAAATTTAATTTAAAATTCAATTTAAATTTAATGGATATCAAACCAATCTAAATGAGGTTTTTTTTTCTTTGAATAATTATCTTATCCGATAAGTAACAGATATAATATGAATATTATCAAATTTAATAAAAAAATCCAACTCAATCCTAACATATATATATATATTGTTTATTATTTCAAAAGAAATAATAAATAATAGTATGACATGATATGAATGTCAAAAATCTGATTTATAAGATATAAATATCTAAATTTCTTATCTAATAAATAATGTATATGATATAAATATAGAGAAATTTAACCTATAGGTACTAGTTATCATATATATTAAGAGACTGTTTAAAAATAGAGTAATATTATTCTTTTTTTTTTTGAAAAAACAAGAGTTAGAAAAAAAAAAAAACTAAGACTTACTATTTAAATGTAATATTTTTTTGAAAAAAAAGAGAAAAAAAGTTGTTTTTTTTTTTTATAAAAACACCTAAAATATCTAAAACTAAAATTTGATAATATTGTTACTTGCCAAAATTTTATTTTCCTTTTGAAAAATTGATGGAGTTATTTTTGTACTTTGGCTTTTGACTTTTCTTTAGTTTGGACAAGGAATAAATGAGCTTAATTTGGAATCTTTGTATCTTTAGTGTATTCAATGAAATAATATCTTTTTAAATATTAATTTAATACTCAAAATAGAAAATAAAAAAAAATAAAAATGGACAAACTTTCTTCACCAGTAAACCTATGTCTAGGATTAACTTTTGTTTTACTAGTCTACTAAAATTTAAGTGTAAAAGTCAATCTCCCAGTAAATAAAGTTGTAATGGGATATGATAAATAGGCAAGATAGTGTCTTTTGCATTTTATTTAAGAAAATTTATAAATTATAATTTTTATTTGATAATTAAAGTTTCAGAGAAAATATTTAGTGAGAATCGTGCAAGACTTTGGTATATATTAATTAACCAAACACTTTTAATATTGTCATCAAAGCTAAATATAATTTCAATCATATCACACTACAAACAGATCTTAACGAAAAAAAAAAAGAAGGTAAAATGACTCAATTCATCAAATTAGTAGGAGGATGACTCAATTGATTAAATTGAATAAGTAGAGAGATGAAGTCTGTCATTAACCACACATAAGACGATCATGTTGTTTATTATAGTGGAATGGGTGACATAAACAATGATCCTTACATGTTGAAGAAGAATATCTCGTGACCCTACATGTTTCTAGTTGATGATGTCCTAAAAAATCCAAGTAACTTAATAGTAAAGCTTATGTATTGAATAATCGGTTAATATTTTAGTTTTAACAATTTGATTCATTCTCTTTAGTAAAGATAGTTGGAGGCTGGTACCTATAAAAGGTCTCATTTTATAGATTTTAAAATTCTCATATACTTAAGTAAATATTTTTTTTAAAAAATGTGAAATGATATTTTAGAGAAAGATGTTTTGAAAATATATATGCAGTTGAGTATAGAGATTGTGAACATTAAGTTTTGAAGAATTTATGATGTATTTATAACTTATGAATTTTGTTTCTTTATAAAGGAGGAGTTAAAGTGTAATTTTACTTTGATAATTTTAATGAGGGAACATATCTTTGATATATGTATTAATGAGGAATAAATATCCCTTAGATAAACATTAATATGATGAAAATATGATAAGCTCTTAAAGAATTTTATACACTATCTGTTACACAATATTAATATTAATAAAAATATAGAAGAAACTTAATTTTTATATATATTTTTAAGGATGTAGAAAAATATATGATACAAATTACAGTTGAGCCTATGAGAAGTTTTTATTTTATTTTTTTTAAGCTGAGTTTTGGCTTTTTTTTTAAGGCTGGACTCATAAGGATTCAACCAAGGTTGTTAAAATCGCGATTCAACTCGTAAAATCATATATTTTTATGAGTTAATATAGGCTTTATGTGCTAAATCGTTTGTAAAACTCGGAAATGGGTAAAATCGGGTCAAAATCGGGTAAAATCGTTAAAATCGGGTGAAATCGCGTAAAATCACAATTTCACTACCGATTGAACGAGTTTAGCCGTAGGAAATAAAAATGCAATGTTGCTGCCATGTGTCGACCGCCTATTGGCTTTAATAGATCAAATGCAAATTGTCAAATTCACCGAATCAGTCTTCTCTCTTCTCTTCACATTCACCATTCACGTTCAGAAGAATCAGAACATAAAAAATCCCTAAATTGAAATCCCAAATCTAAATCCTCACTGAGGATTCCTCAGTGTCTCAACTCTCAGTCTCTTAATCTCTTTCTCTCAGCCAACAATCAACCACCATCCACCGGTACTCCACAACAGCCCTTGCCGGCTCGCCCCTCATCTTTTTTATTTTTCCATCATCGACGGCCTCCTTTTCACCAGCCACCATGAGAACCAAAGTCCACACAACCTGAACGGCGTCTCTCCAGTCTTCACCAGGTAAGCTACTCTATTTATCTTGTTTCACCTCCTGCAAAAATTAACTGGTTCTCTCTTCTCTGTTGGTAACTACCAGTGTCAGGGGTGCTTTTTTTTCCTTGTCCGTTTCTTACTCTGATGTTAATATTAGTTTGATTGGATTCGCAGGCTCCAACTTTGACTGCAATATTGATCTGCTCAGCTTCAGTGCTCACTGCTCAGAATAGAGGTAAGCTTCTTAGTTTCTTACCATGTCCGTTTCTTTACAGTTTAATGATGTTAAAGATTGAGATTTTGATTCAAAGTTTCTGTGACTCTGTCTATTATTGAGAGTTTGCCTGCGAATTTTAGATTCAAATTTAACTCTGTGTGTGTGTGACTCTATTTTTTCTTACCCTGGATTTGGATTTATTGTAATTTAGAGTGCTACTGCTGCTGAGTTGTGAATTGTGATGAATGGATTTATTGTAATTTAGAATGCTGCTGCTGCTGAGTTGTGATGAATGGATTTATTGTAATTTAACTGTGATTTGGGTTGTAACTTGTGATGAATAGATTTGGGTTGTAAGTTGTAATTTAGAGTGCTGCGTGACTGTTTTTATGATGCCTTTGCTAAGTTGTAAAGGGTTGTAACTTATAAGTTTGTAACCTGTCATGGATAATAATATAGAAGATAGGTTGTTGACTGTTATTTTTTTGTAGTGTGTAGTGTGTACTAAAATCAATTATCTTAGGTTTTCTGATTGGATAATAATATAGAAGATGGGCTGTTATGTATTATGATATTTCTTTTTTAACAAAAATTTAATTACAATCATAAAATATTTGGATTGATTACAGGGCTGATTTGAATTGATTCTTGAATTGTTGAACTTATGGCATCTAGAAAAAATTCTTCTAGTAATAGGCTTGATGTGGGATGGTAACATGTGATAGATATTGATAAGAATTCTAGAAAAGTTCAGTGCAAGTATTTTCAAAAAATTATCAGTGGAGGTATTTTTCGTTTTAAACAGCATTTGGCTTGCACTCGTAAGGATGTTGAGCCATGTCAGCAAGTACCAGAAAATGTTAAGTAGATGATTTTAGGTGTTTTGGTGAAAAATCTAGAAGCAACTGAAAAGAAAAGAAAGACCCATCAATATAGTGTAAATGATGATGATGATGAAATAAAAGAAATTAACTCCAAGAACAAAGGAAAGAGAGTAGCTAGTGGGAGTGGAAGTACACAAACAACCCTAAATCAATTGCTAAAAAAGGATATTAGAAAAGAAGCATATCGACAAATTGCAAGGTTTTTTTACACTAGTGCAATTCCATTTAATTGTGTAAAAAACCCTGAGTTTCTTAAGGCACTTGAATTGATTGCAAAGCATGGGCCAGGTTTCAAGCCTCCATCCTGCTATGATATTAGAGAGAAGTATTTGAAGTAAGAAGTGGATCAAACAATGAATTTGCTTGAGGAGTACAAGCTAGAATGGAAAAAAACTGGTTGTTCAATAATGTCTGATGGATGGACAGATAAAAAAAGACATTGTATTTGTAACTTTTTGGTTAATAGTCCTAAAGGGACGGTTTTTTTTTGTCATCGGTGGATACTTCTAATATGTCCAAGACTGCTGATAAGGTATTTGAGATGTTAGATGCCATTGTGGAGAGGATTGAGGAGGAAAATGTTGTCCAAGTAGTCACCGATAATGCTGCAAATTATAAGGCAGCGGGACAATTATTGATGGAAAAAAGAAAGAGTTTGTTTTGGACACCATGTGCTGCCCATTGTATTGACTTGATATTAGAGGATTTTGAGAAGAAGTTAGAGGTTCATCAAGTAACTATTGCTAAGGGGAGGAGAATCACCTCATATATTTATTCAAGAACTATTCTTATTTCCATGTCAAGGCACTTTACGAAAGGAAGGGATTTGATTAGGCCTGCTGCCACTCGGTTTGCTACTGCATATTTGACTCTGGGATGTTTGAATGATCATAAAATGCAGGTTATGACCATGTTTACTTCTAAACAGTGGAGTTCATGTAGGTTTGCAAGAATAGAAGAAGGGAAACAAATTCAAAATTGTGTTTTGGACAACAGGTTTTGGCATGATGTTACTATATGTATTAAGGCAGCGGTTTCTCTAATTAAAGTTCTTCGATTAGTTGATTCTGATGAGAAACCAGTTATGGGTTTTATATATAAAGCAATGGATGAAGCAAAAGAGAAGATACAAGTGAATTTTGGTTATGTGAAAAAAAGGTAGATATCTTGCTCATTTTTATTTCAAATGTTGTCATCTATTAATATGAATGTCTTTAGAGATACTTTCAATTGAGATATTCCTAGAGTGTAATGATATTTTTATTGTTTTTTTATATAGTTATATACCTATATGGAATATTGTTGATGCAAGATGGGAACTTCAACTCCACAGACCCTTACATGCAGCAGCTTATTATTTGAATCCTTATTATCATTATAATCCCAATTTTAAGGTTAATGCCAACATTAAAATTGGATTATATCAATGCTTAGAAAGGATGGTGTCTAATGCAAGTGAAAGGTGCAAAATTGACTTGCAACTTGAATCATTCAAGGATGCAAAAGGGTTGTTTGACATTGAGGCTGCCAAGACAGCTAGAGATAAAAAAAACTTCAGCTCAATGGTGGGATTCTTATGGGGATGAATGTCCAGAATTACAAAGGTTTGCAATCCGAGTTCTAAGCTTGACTTGTACTTCATCTGGATGTGAGCGTAACTGGAGTGCATTTGAAATGGTAAGCTTTTTTTTATTTTTTTTATTTTAAATGTTGAAATATTTGATAAAAATCTTATAAATTTGAATTGTTTATTTAGGTTCATACAAAACGAAGAAATCGTTTGTACCAGAGAAAAATGAATGACTTGGTATTTGTAATGTGCAATCTGAAATTGAATAATAATAAAGTAAAAAAGCAAGCTGATGATTTTGGTGTAGAAGATGATTTTTCATCTGATGATGATTGGATAACCGAGGGAGAAAAACATTCAAACATTGATTTGCTTGGTGCTATTGACAGTGCAACACGAATAAAAAATGGTAATGAAGATGAAAGTGATGAAGAAGAAATTCCTAATGATGCTGAAATGGAGAGTCATAGTACTGAAGATGATTTGGAGATTCAAATTGATGATATTGGTGTTGGTACTAGTAGCAGCACCAATGCTTATAATATTGGTGTTGGTACTGGTAGTGACACTAATAATCCTCTTGATGCTAATGATATTGATGAATGTCTGAGGAATAATGAGGAAGATGAAGGCAATGAAGCTGGTTTTAGTTTACATGACACACCAGCAGATTATTTGTTTTAAATTTGTTATTTATTAGCTAATGAAAAGTTATTTAAATTATGTATGAATTTTTATTTGAACAATGTATTTTAAGGTGCTTAAACTATGTATGGATTTTTATTTAAAGCATGTATTTTAAGGTGCTATGAATTTTTATTTGAAGCATGAATTTTTTTTAATGTATTTTAAAATTCCTTATGATTTTATGATTTTATGATTTTACGATCCGTTTTTACGATCCAAATTTATTTTGTACTTTCCATACCGTATCAAAATCGCAATTTTAACAATCTTGGAGTCAACTTTTCTTTTAAACTGAGCAGTTGAGTTCTTTTCCATAACTGAGTTTATAATACTGGATTCTTTTAAGCTCATGAGAGGGTAAGTTTTTTTTTCTAGATGGAGCCCATGAGTGCTTGGGCTCTATCTATCGGAGCTGGGTCTGGAAACGTTGAGTTTTTGAATATTTAAAAGGTGTTTTTTTAGTTCAGTTAAATTTAGATATATCACTGGTTAACTGGGACTGCTTCTGCTCTTATGACTTGTGCCAGTCTTCCTTATTTCAACTGCTGAATCCTGATCATCAAACACAAAAGAGACAACTACAGTCCTACTTATAACTTGTTTAATATTTATTTTACAATTTATTATCTCAACTAAATAAAGGTATTGAATTATTTTTCTTCTCCACTTCATTTATTTTTCATTTGATTTTCTCTTACATGCATATTGATTGATTGATTGCCAATATGAAGTGGGAAT
>Ga0307515_10008187_pt1 | contig 20461 bp, 18 predicted proteins | sample 17_EM_MG_FD_194513 | JGI IMG/M metagenome (GOLD analysis project Ga0307515, IMG submission 194513) | Populus trichocarpa ectomycorrhiza microbial communities from riparian zone in the Pacific Northwest, United States - 17_EM | ecosystem: Host-associated > Plants > Roots > Unclassified | place...
GGCGTCATGCCGTTGTAGCCCTGAGTGTTGATATTTATGTTGTCCCGGTGGAGGAAAAGCTTGACTACCGCGTCGTGCCCATTCTTGGCTGCCCAGGAGAGCGGAGTCAGGCCGTAGGCGTTGTTGGAGTCGATATTCATGTTGTCCCTGTCGAGGAGAAGCATGACCACCGAGTCATGCCCGTTCCTAGCTGCCCAGGAGAGCGGCGTCAGGCCGTCGTCATCCTTGGAGTCGATATTTATGTTGTCCCTGTCGAGGAGAAGCTTGACTACCGCGTCGTGCCCGTTCCTAGCGGCCTAGGAGAGCGGCGTCAGGCCATCGTTGTCCTTGCACTCGATATTTATGTTGTCCCTGTCGAGGAAAAGCTTGACTACCGCGTCGTGCCCGTTCTCGGCTGCCAATGAGAGCGGCGTCAGGCCGTTGTAGCCCTGAGTGTTGATATTTATGTTGTCCCTGTGGAGGAAAAGCTTGACTACCGCGTCGTGTCCATTCTTGGCTGCCCAGGAGAGCGGCGTCAGGCCGTCGTCGTCCTTGGAGTCGATATTCATGTTGTCCCTGTCGAGGAGAAGCATGACTACTGAGTCGTGCCCGTTCCTAGCTGCCCAAGAGAGCAGCGTCTGGCCTTGATTGTCCTTGCAGTTGATATCCACATAATCCCTATCGACGAGCAGCTTGAGTACTGCATCATGGCCGTTCATGGCTGCCCAATAGTGCAGCGTCTGGCCTTTGTTGACCTTGACGTTGGTATGCACGTCATCCTTGGCGAGGAGACGCTTGACTACCACATCGTGCCCGTTCTCGGCTGCCCAGGAGAGCGGCGTTCGATGCTTTCTATCCCTGGAGTTTACATTCACGTGGTCTCTAGCGAGGAGCAGTTTGACTACGGCATCATATCCATTCGCGGCGGCTAGAGAAAGCGGTGTTTGATGGTTGCGATCCTTGGAGTTGACATTCACGTTGTTCCTTGCGAGGAGGAGCCTGACCACAGCATCATGCCCGTTCCCTGCTGCCCGAGCTAGTGGCGTCTGGTCAAACAAGCGGCCCTTAGAGTTGACATCCACGTCGTCTCTTGTGAGGAGCAGCTTGACCACAGCATCACGCCCATTCTGGGCTGCCCAGCAGAGCGGTGTCTGGCCGTATACACGGTCGTTGGAGTTGATATCCACATCATCCCTCGAGATCAGGAGTTTGACCACCGCATCATGCCCGTTTCTAGCAGCCCACGACAACGGCGTCCCACTATTTGGGTCCTTAACATCACACTCCAACCCTTCTTTTGCATTTTCGAACAACGAAATGAAGCCGTACGAAGCCGCCACATGAAGAGGATGAATGTTTGTGAGTTCCCCAGGGCCACAATACATGCAGCGACCGTTGTGAGGTGGTTCAAACTCTGGGAATATTGCCTTCCATTTTGGAAATGCAGCGGCCGATCCTAGAAAATGTGGCACTAAATCGTTCAATAGTAGTATTGTTGACGAGTCGGTGTATCCATCTACAGCAACCTCTGAAGCGTGGAGTAACCAGTGGACAACAGCGTAGTAGTGAGGTCTCAAATGAACCGGCTCCATATGGCAATTAAGGACTTGCAAAGAGAGCTGCGTAACTGTGGAATCAGTTAGCTGTCTGGACAGAGAGTAAATAATCTGGATTGTACATACTACATGAAAGCGCGATTTCGGTATGTGCTTGCGGGCTACAAACCAAGTATGCTTTTATAGCTTCATTTTTCACGCCTGACTTTTCCAGCGATTGACATAGGAAATCTTTCACTGAAGCGTGGGTGAATCGGAGCTCGTTGTTGTTGGATATGTCTATTAATGAGCCACATGCACTCAAAATATCTTCAGATGTAGCTAGTCTTTTATTGTTGGGATCAAAATCTTTCTCCCCCGCTTTCGTTGCACAAGCATATGCCATTTCGTCTACCCTTACCGGTCTATAGACTATCGCAACCCAGAGCAATATGGTTTTCCGTAATTGAATTTGTGCATTCCTAGGCTGGCGTTCATGCAGGCGAAGAAGTATGAGCTCATACATTCCATTTAGGCCGTCTGGCATGTCACCAAGAACATCAGCGATATCCTTCGTCGAAGCAAGATCCAATTCGTTGATCATGAGCGCGGCATAACGAAACATCCCTTCGGATTTTTTCGGCACTGTTGAGATGATGCGTTCCTTAAAACCCTGCAGTTGGTGACACAAAGTCACCCGTCTCTGCACAAATTTTTGGATGTCGTCATCCACTTCCATTCCGACAGATAGTACTCCAGCGATGCTAGCGAAAATCTTGGAAATATCGTGTTCGACACGACTTGTGATCAGAACCTGTGTGCTGACCTCCGTTAGAGTACTCAACAGCCCTGCTAGTTTGTGGCAGTTGCGATCCTGGCATTCATCGAGAGCATCCAGTAGGATTAGAACCTTGACTGGAAAGCCTCGGAGCATTTCGAAAAAAGTAGTACGCAGTTTATCAAACGACCTACAACATTCCGAGTTGTCATTGTCGCGGCTATTTTTCAATATCGTGATAAGCCGTGCAAGGTCTGTCTTCAACATAACTAGTTGATCAATAAGGCTTGCAAGCATGTCGGCTGCGGTTGTTTTGTCGCTGTCTCTGAAAAAAAAGTACAAAATATGCACTCTTCGCGAGGAGGCGATTTTCTCGATTATCGCAGATATAAGAGTTGTTTTCCCAGCTCCTACCGAACGTCAGTATCACTCTAATATCGTAGCGGCGAATGAATACAATCGCCATTGTGCTGTTAACCTGGTTTTCCTTTGATCCAAAGGTGCATCTTCTCCGATTTGTCCCATTCTTGGTATATTCCGTTATCAAAGATCCAGGAACAGGTTCCCTCTGTTCGATGTTGCAAGTTCTTCTGATATTCAGGTTCTGGGTCAATTGCTTTGAGCCACAATCTGCACTTGCGCAAATCTTTTTTGAGAATATCTTCATACTGTGAACCTTCTAGTGAATGACTAGCTAAGGGGGATCTTCTCACCATCTATCCGCCTCTGTTCAGCAGGTGCATGACCACCAAAGTCTACGTAGCCATTAGCTCTGCATATAGAACCAACTATCTCGATACAATAAGGCGGCCAGAGCAGAAACCATCAAACTTACCCTTCACCACTCTCGCCGTCCTTCCAACCATAGATTTCAACCTTTGTACGACGATCTTATATCGGGGATCCGAGGGATCCGTGAATTTTACTATAGTTGAATGGTTACCGTCCATCGGAATCTGGTTGTGAATTTCCTCACTGAGCATAATGCTCGACGCCTTGGTCACCATGCGCACCAATCGTCCATCCCGACCGACTCTGCCATCTTCAAATACCTATGTCACTATAGTTAGCTAAATTGCGAATACTGTGTTGAAAGTCTGACGCACTGTGGTGCTTGGAGTATCTTCGGTTTCGTAGAAGGACACGATCCGGTCCTTAAAATCACAGTTCGCTTTGAAATTTTGGACCAGATAAGGCAATATGGTTGAATCTTGCATCAAATCGGATATAAGCCGGTAATTCCTTCGGTCTTTGGTGATAGAGAGCAAGTTTTCGTGGTCGAGGCCGCCATGGGGAACTCCAAAGAGGAAGAGCCCTGCCGTCGAGTTTACTATAAGCCGGTCTCGTTCAGAGCCAACATGAGCAGCATCCGATAGAGCCTGGATATGCGGTCAGTGACGAAAGAAGTCTACAAGCACTGATATCTTTCCCGGAGATAGAAACAGGTGCACATTTTGAGAGCGGGGGTTACTTGGCTTACTTGGGTAATGACAAGACCGCCGAGGGAATGCCCAATGAAAACCACCGGTCTATGTTTTTCCTACCTATGCTGTTAGATGGTGTCTTACTTACAATGCTGGCAACGGGTCAAGTTTTTGCGCACAGCCTTCTCCGCCCTATCAAAATGCCGTCCAGTTGCAAGACATCTCACTCGATTAAGACTACGACTGTTACTGCTGTCCTAAAATGCTTTGTATACAAAATGTGCACAAATATGCGTACGTCCATCTCTCAGCCTCCGATATGAAGTATCTTTGATATTCATCGATTTAAGTGGCTGTGGAAAACACTTAAAAGCTCTGATCCCACAGCCGCTCAACAATTGTTAGGGACATCGCAAATTGGAGACTGAGAAGTGAAAGTAAGCATATTGATGCACTTTCCATATATACAACATTTGGGGGCAGAAGTAAATGTCATGGGCTTAATTGAACGAGAATTACGGCAATCCAATTAGCCAAGTCGAGCATGCTTCGGCTTGACCCTTTGCCATTTGTAGATGGTGAACCACAAGGGACGACGAACGCTTTCATTCCGACGAGCAATATCTACCGCTTCCAAAAACTGTCTAGCATAATCCTGGATGGTGCTGTTGCGGTCGCTGTCTTTCACAGTTGAGGCGTATCCGTATGTGAGAATACGGCAATTGGGAATGTCTTCAGGCAAGAAGTCTCTCAGCCATGTAGTGTACCGTCCGGGAGACTTCCACGAGCCCAAGGGATGTCCAGCAAGTCCAGTCACCGCAATGATACTATATGAGTAGGTCAGAACTGGTTGACAGCAGGCTTGAATTATACTCACTCCACTACTGGCTGCTCTGGGCTGCTATATAGCGGGGTCATCCCGAAAAAGTCGCAGTCGATCGTCAATTGGCATGTGATTTCTCCATGATTAAATGCGATGCTAGCAGGCCTTCCAGCAGTACAACTAGACAGATCCTCGGGCTCACAGCGAAAACACACCGTTGCAACCTGTGATCTACCATCCGGCACGAGTGACAAGGCAAGAACATTGATGCCGCTCTCGTCTCTCCAATTTTCCAAGTAGTAGCGGAAGTCATTAATTCCAATACAAGTAGGTATGGAAGAAATTCGAAGCGAACGTGTCCCGTTCGGTGGAGACGCGCCTGTTGGTTGGCGAAGAAACCCTGACCCAGAGGTTGTTCTTTCTTCCGATTGGGTTGCAGGATAAGCACACTGAACTGGTGTTGAACTACTTTCGCGAGGTGTTCTAGGCATTGCTCAACTGGTCTGGAGGAAAGGTGTTGCGGAGTGTCGATGAAGAATCAGCGGGGATTCACCCGGTAATGTAGATATTTCTAGGGTGTGCTGCGTTGTTTCTGCAGCGCCAAGCAGCAATCTCATCCAATCACCTAGGGTCGTCGTTTCTTCCTACTTCTCTGACCTTCTCACATGCTAACGCATCGATTCTGCATGGCTGATAGCTAAAGCTTAGCTAAAAATAAATCACGAGCATGACCTGTATCGTTGTGGAAAAATATTTTAAAACATCATACGTATAGAAGCCCTAGTAGCACAGACATCGCCAACCGCATCACGTACTAGGCGGCACTTGACTTTCGACTTTAGGTGAGCTTGCCCTCCTAAATGAACTTGATCGAGGTGCACTTACCCCAGTTATTATCCCCTGTAAGTATGAGAGCGACAAAAGTCGATTGTTAGATCGTTTAACCTCCAGTCTCTAGTCGCCCGTGTCATTGATTAGATGATTCTGATAAGATTCGAACGAATTCTGTTGTGATTGAACTTTGATCTGTCGCCAAGGGCACTTACAATGGGTTGCCCGAAGACTCAAAAATCAACGAGTAGTAAGTCAACCCATGTGCTACACAATGGAAAACCACAAAGACCATACACAAGAAGAAATTTATTTCTATGATTTAGTTAGACTTTATGTCTCGTAAGAAAGCGCTATCTCTTTTCTAATGTGGCTTTTGTCGGATTGTCGATTGCGACGTTTGAATTGTTAGGCATTGGTACCGCCAACAGAGTAACCAAATATCACTCCTAAATGTGACACTTGGTCAAAACTTCTAAGTTTGACATATTCTACTGCGTATCCATTCAACTGCATCTTGACCGATAGTTGACATCACCCTTCACCAGTTGAATTATTGTCGCAACCTATGTTTCCAAAAAGTCTGGTGATACTGACCAACAAAAGAAAAATTCTCAAGCTAGGATATAAGAGGTTAGCTTTACCCCATTGAATGGGAGGGAATCGCAAGCTATATACCCATAAAGATCAGCCGAAGTGATGCAGAATAAAGATAATGCTGGGAGGGGGAGGACACGAATGTAAAGAACCCTAGAGACATGAAATGTACGTGCGTGAATAGTAAAGCAGATATCGTATTTGAGACGAGCTGACATAGGACAAGACGAGGTCTCTTTGTTACGACATGGGGAGAACCGTGTGCAATGACTATGGTGCGATGACTGTGTACAGGTCTAAAAATCCAAGATGCACAGGGAAGAAAAGAGTAAAGTGCGAAGTCTAAAAGAGCAGTCACGAACCTTAGGGTTCTACCACCATCCGGCTCATGTACATCTGGAACACTCTTGGTCTGGTAGTCTTGAGTGATGGAGTATGAAGTGGTTGATGGTAGATTCACTTGTCAAGAACTCGCTGTGCAACCAAAGATTAAAGCATGGAAAGGTGCGGCGAGAAAATATTCTCGTGACGATAAAGGGGTTCCTTTACGCACCAACCAAGCCTCCCTTGCCGGACACCTGAGCGAATGAAACAACCGAGCGAGTCTAGATGGCTATCCTATCTGTTTGTGATTTTGATAGCTTGTAACAATCGAATACCCCCGAAAACGAGGATATTATTATCTTCGAACCTCTCGAAGGATGCTGCCGACTACCATTACCAGTTGGGATGAGTTCTGGTCTGCGATATGTCATAGCGTATCACTCGATGGGCAGTAGTGTGGGTAGAGATGTCTGATCTCTGGTACTTTCATGCCGTACCGTAGTATGTAGACTAGAATGTAAGGATGAGGCAGACGATCAGGCCCCCCGGGAGGTTGGGAGAGGAGGCAACTCTTTGCCCTAGACGTACTAGGCTTCCGGGGGACATCGTTTGCATTCTTTGGTACCTAATTCATTCTCGATGAGTTGGTTGAACTTGTTTTGTAAACGGAGAGGGCACGACAAGCCTTTGCCCATCTCGTTGAATACGGTAACCAGGCGGTTGACCTCGGCCATCTTTCTGTCGGCCTCAGAAGATAGAAGAGCGATCTTCTTAATAGCTTCGGCAGTAAAGTAAAAATTGATAATTTTCAGCAGTCACGTGTACGAAGTCACTTGAACATTTGCAACAAAGGGGTATGTAAGGGCAGGCGCCAACAACAACGCTATCACTCAACGACTATTACGCCGTCCTACAGTGTGTTAGATTACATATCATGGTAGCCTTAGAGACGAGGTCTGAAATAACTTGTCAAAACTCTGCAAATCTTCGTCCTCCATCGGGCTTCACCTCCAAGAAAATGTACTTCCCTGTACCCCGTACAAGTATCTTTTGCATATATTACCCAGCATGAGCAGTGATTTATACAGACAGCGACCAGTAGAGGGCATTACTTTTGAGTAAGCTGATAGCACGTTGATGGTTGTGGTGATCGTAATTATGTGGAAAAACGTTGTTTTTCAGAATCTTTGTACCACTAGAGCGACGTAATGTCACACTGCGCTTTTCCGGGTTGTAAATACACCCTTCGACGGACTCCTGAGTATGTCGTCTTTATTCCCTTATCACCAATCCACCCCAACGCCATGCATCCTCTCGTCCAAAGGCCACCTACCACCATAATTCGATGGCCTTCGCTAATGTGCCCTAGAAAAATATATCCCCAGCAATTGTAGTCACGAAAAATTCTTTCTTAAACTATAAGCTACTGATTTTCATCTTCAGAACGCTGACGTCAACTTTTTTAAAACACAACCAACACTGGAAGTTAAAATCGGGATTGATTCAGTTGGTCGCTTAATGCTAATTGGCATCTGAATGTTTTGGATGACACATCCAGTGCGCACCTGGGAATCATGATATATTCACGTTACACTGCTACTAGCGAAACGAGAACATTATGAGTAAGTTGCCATTCGCACAATGTAGTTATATCGACATGCAGCAAGGCAACCCCTGAGACGAGCCAGGAATAGTTCGTTTATACACATCCAAAAGACAGCAAATCTGCTATTTATTCTACTCTCTAGCTGTACGTTACATGTGGTATGTCGGTTAAGTTACTTCACATTCCGGAATGATTACCTAGTACAACGGTGACGGGTACAGACACATTGACGTGGGGAAACTTAGCCGTCGTTATATGGATGTGGTGAAGAAGCGATGATTCCGGAGAAACCATCATAAGGAAGACACGCTGCAAATGCTTTGTCAGGCAGCCTCTCCACCTAGGGCTCATTCGTTATCGCTAACGAGCCCCGGGAATTCCACAAGGAGGGTTCCGGGGCATCGCATTACAGGTTGTCCGTCCTGAAATATCTCGTCTTCTTCCCCGTTTCAGCGTTTGGCTTAAGCTATGGAGTATGTTCTAGTCCAGTCACGGAGGATGTCCCTCCGCGGAGAGACCGGTCCATTCACGGAGTCCCACCCTCAGTGACTGGACTGGTTCATTCGCGGAGTGTACCCTTGCACCCCACCTCCGTGACTGGACTGGTTCATTCGCGGAGCATACATACAAAGGGCTAATTACACTCAACGTCATGGTGCAACTACAATTACACTACGCTGCATATCCTGACTTGAAACCAGCTCTTCTTCCTCGATGCCTTCTTCCTCTACATCGGCCTCTTCCTCCTCCTCGCCCACATTCTGGTACTCCTCGAGACCCTCTCCTTCCTCAATATCCAGTACTGTCAAATGACTTTCGTTGTTTTCCTCTGCGCCGTCGCAAAACAATACGAGTCGCTTTCAGGCTCTTTCAGGCTTTCTTTTGTTTTGTTTTAATCATACTGTATTCAGACAACTTAGAGTATGACAGACCCCTAAACCCCTCCGCCTCCGGGCTGGCCGGTTAGATGGCGGAGCTCCACTCCTACTACCTGTCGTCCCCTCTTTGACAAAGGAAAAGCACATCTAACGAGACAGTCGATGAGATACGATACAAATGAAACAACATCCCAACAGAAACGAGAGACCGCCGGCTCTTACTCCTCCTTCGTCTGGGCGGAATTTTACGACCTCAGTGGCCGCCAGGAAGTCCATCACCGTCTTATTGCACTTTTCCATGGAGAACAGCTCAGAGATCTGCACGTGTCGGCATCTGCCCGCTCTCCACCCCGTTGCTTTCCCCACCTCTTTCAAGAGAGTTCATTGCTGGTCTTTCCATCGGCTGCAGTGGCGGAAGAGGTGTTCCCGTGTCTGAGCCGTTCTACCTCCAGCTCATTCAGGCTTTCACCAGTGCGAAAGCAAATCCAGAAGGTGTCAGGACTCCGATGGGAGCCAACTTTGAAAGTATGGCAATCTTTCAGGCTTTCTGTAGGCTTTCGCTGCAATCTTCCTTTCGCACAGATACACTTTCAAGCTTTCATTCATGGCCTGGAGAATCCTCTCAATACTCGCAATGGGTGGTGAAGGTTGCTGCAGGAGGGTTCAAAAGACAAGCTGCATCACAGCAAAGGACCACTTCAAAAAACCAGCTGCGTCTCTTCGATGGAGAAGCTGAATCTAGTGCGAAGGAGGTTTTGCAGCGAAAGAGGTTTTGCAGCGAAAGGGCCACCACAGCGAAAAACGCAAAAAGCAGTGAAAATCTCCAAGTCTGAAAGGGCGCGAAAGAGCATTCGCAGCGAAAGTGTGTGGAAAGCAGGCAAAAGCCCGAAAGCTCATGGTACTTTCAGGTACTTTCACAGTACGGTCGAGTTTTGCAATGCGGGATAAATGCACGTAGTTGCTCTATCAGCTAGATAGGGCCAGCTAAGTGCGCATACATGCGTGGGCATATGTGTGCAAAGTATTCACCATGTGTACACTCGGTGAATGGACCAGTCCATTCACGGAGGTGAGGTGCAGGGGTATACTCCGCGAATGAACCAGTCCAGTCACTGAGGGTGGGACTCCGTGAATGGTCCGGTCTCTCCGCGGAGGGACATCCTCCGTGACTGGACTAGAACAGAGTACTTCACGTGCTTGACTTAACTATCTGTTGAGTCGATGCGGCTGAAGTATGGGTGCACGAAATGAATACAAGTGCCGCCTCCACTAGTTCAAGATCTTCGATTTGGCAGTGTGCTGAAGCCCCTCAATACCGATGGCTCCCCTATGTCGGGAAAGGTTTTTGTTGGTATTCTGAAGGTTATGAAGTTTTTGACGTAGTTTTGGTCAGCGTGGACATTCACGATCCAACCTCCCTTCTAATCATTCGACAGTATGGAATACGGTAGAGTTCACAATGATTCGAACGTAGTCAGTAATCAACAGGCGTTCTGTTCTATAATATTCCACAATTGTAATCGGTAATCAAAGAGTGTTCGGCGCTAGCAACTTAAATGTTGAAATATGGGGAGAACCGCGTGCGTGTATAGACTTAGATACAGAGAGAAGAGAGACGGAGAAAGGCGCGAGTTACAGATGAGAGAGAAATGCGGCATCAGCCCCCACTAGCGGCCAGCTCGTGTCAGCTCTATATATACATGCATTAGATGTTACTTTGGATGCTTCTAAGACTTGTTGATTGACTATCTTCTCGAGGCCAGAAGGCCTGTATATATACAGACTTGTCTCCTATATCCACATCTATATTCGTCTCCATATCTATCTCCGTTTGCTCATCCGTTTGCACTGATATAAGCCGCTCTGATATGAGTCGCTATGCACTGATATGAGCCGCTCTCCTAAGGCATATCTTCATACACCAACAGCATATCAAACAGCACTGAGCAGTGAGGCTCACGATGCAGGTACACATGCAACATTAGATGTTACAGAGTACATGATGTTAGAGATCTGATACACGGCCGCTGCTGCAGGGGCTGATGTCTCGTCCATATATCTCGAGTCTTTCTCCTTCTCTCTTCTCTGTACCATGGAATACACGCACACGGTTCTCCCCAGCTTCCATATCGTAACATTAGAATCATCGAAAAATGTGAGTGATCATTCATGAAGTACGTTGAATTATATCACCTATAGAGTCGAGCAAATGATCTAGGAGCTTCACGACTGGATTACAAGGCATACATTACATGGCGGTATAACCTCTTTTAGACCTAGAGCTTTATATATTCTTCTTCAGACTCACTTTCAACATAAGAGATGCTAGTACAGCTACTTAATCTTGTGCTTCTCCAGAACTAGCCGGGAAGAGTGCTTGAAAGACTTGAAATATCAGCGTGACAAAATGCGTAACATTCTTGTCATCCTTACTATCATCCGCTTGCTCATGATCCTTCAGTATGTTTCTAGATCCAGTTCCTCCAGATATTTATGACCCTCCACACATATCCGCAAGTGACGTAGATGATCTAAGTACACATGCAACTAAGGAAACAAATAAGAGATACTATTTAGACGTGGAATTGTCGCTTAATCATTCAATTCAAATGTCCATCATTTAGAAGTCGGCAATAAGTCCGTTCGTTTCGTATTCGCCAGACAGTAATCAAACCTTTGTTCGGACTCACCGGGCTGTAATTACGAATTCTCGTTCGAACATTTATGCACGGAACGGACGGTACAGTAGCACTATTTCGGATGATGTAGGCTCTTCGTAAATAGGAAGGTGTGTGTACGCCAGAATGTGAAATTCGGGTAGTGCCCCGGGGTGGCGCTGGGCATAGTTCCGGACCTGAAGTAAGACCCTGCAGAATGAGAACTGAATACAGCTTAAATGGGAATATCCTTGGGGGGAGTGGTGGGAAATATACTCTATACTGTACCGAACACGGGAATATTGCTCCAAGGATTCGGTATCAGTGTTGATCGTCATAGCGAAGATTAAATACCACGGTTAGTATGTAGAATAAACCCCTCAAAAGACCGAAATATGTTGGATAGCTCTTAGCGCTTAGCGAACTCTTCCGTTGAATTTGTTCCTTGAATAGGGAGAAAGTCAGACGGTTTCGAAAAGGCAGAGAAAACTTGGAAATTTGTAGCACAGGTAAGGTTCATGTGGTGGTGCGTTGGCAAGCTGATGTGTAATTAGTTTTATTGAGTTGTCATCTCAGGTAGATGACTGGAGTTATTGTTGTTTATTCATACTGTATGCACTCTTAATAGAGTATGACAGGACCTGATATCCCCTCCGCCTCCGGGCTAGCCGGCTAGATGGTGGAGCTCCCCTCAGCTACCCTTCATCCCCGCTGACAAATGAAAGTTCAAAGCAAGACCAAAACAGGAAAGAAAAGAAAAGAGAAAGGAAAGGAAAGATATATGCCCGATGCCGCCGCTCCCCGCACCTGAGTCAGCCTCTGTGCCCCCATCATCCCTCCATCCATTTGGGAAGGAATTCCCCGACTTCAGTAGCCGCCAGGAAGTCCACCACTGCTTGATCACACTCATCTCTGGAAAACAGATCAGAGATCTGCATGTGTCGGCATCTGCCCGCTTTCCAGCCTGTCGCCTTTCCCCCTGCCATCCATAGTGTGTTCTGCTTGTCTCTACACCGGCTGCATTGGCAGAAGAGGTGTTCCCGTGTCTGGGCCGCCGTCCTGCTTCCGCCACCACACCACCAGCATTTGTCGTCATCTCGATGGCCGAAAGGTTATAGGTAGACTCCAGTGGGTGCATGCCAGGACTGCGGTCTGTAGAACCTGGCGGCCAGCGATTTCGCCCTTGTCATTGGGATAGGTCTCTTGGCCCCCGCCTTGCCCTTGAGTCTGTAGCCAAAGTGCTTGCTGCACTTGTTGGCTTCCCACTTCGCTTTGGCTGCTGACCTCCCCTCGGAGATCCATCTGGCCATATTTGAGGCCATAGTGTATGGCCGCTCTATCTCTGGGTCCTTCCTTGCATCGTGGGCTACGTTCACCTGGCGGTCCACATCTTTGTCCCCGGGGATGCTGGAGTGTCCCGGAACCCAGTGGATCTCTGTTGTGACGTCGTGGGCAAGGAGAGCCTGTGCCCTTCGATTGATCCTTCTTGCTAGCTGCTGTCCAGGGCCTGGCTCCAGATGTGCCATCTGCTGAATGGCGGCTTGTGAATTGCTAAAGACCGCTACGATTTTCACCTCATGTCTTTGCAATGTTTCTCTCTTCCCGATCGTCACCTCGAGTGTGAGTTCGATCGCCCACACTATGGCATCAAAGACCTCCCTTCGTGAAGGCCCCAGATAGCTGTGGCGGGACCTCCACTCGTCTCTGTACTTGCATACTGCTGCGTCTCTCACTTGGCCGTCATCTGAGCGCGACCCATCTGTCCACCACATCCAGACTCCTGCTTTCACATGCTCCTCTTTCTGTCTTGCCCAGCGCTGTGTGGCTGTTTGGGCTGCAGTGGCGTCATCCGGTATGACGGTTCTGACCACCGATTCCTGACCCGGGGCTGGCCAGCTGATGCTTTCGGTTGTCCGGCCATTTTCGTGCTGTGTCTTCACTGGTCCGCTTTCTGGTGTCCTGGAAGATTGGTTTTGGTGTAGCTTCCTTAGTTCGTTGCTGCATGCGTTTGCTAGTGTCGCTGCGAAACTCTGCTGTCTGGATTCCAAGATTACAAGCGTGGGTGTAAGCCCTGAGTCTCTCATTCCCGCCCCCCATGAGGTTGTGGTGCTCCTTGAGCGTCAGATGCGCGTCCATCCAGACGCCGAGACAGCTTGTCGCCTGTCTGTTGAACAGTATAAACCTGTTTCAGACTGTTATCATCGTGGTCAGTTTTGGCCGGAGGTCTCTCCTGTCACCTCGTCTCCGTGTAAACAGTGCCGCCTCTGGTTTTGTGGTGTCGAACTGTAGCCCTCATCTGGTTACCCACTCGATGCTTTTCGCTGCCAATCTCTCGAGTATCGTGGCCACCCGGTTGACATGGCTTCCAGTCGCCACCCAGCCGAGGTCATCCACGAAGGATAGCCCTTGGACTGCGGATACATACTCTTCCACCCATTCGATCAGTCCGGAGGTGTAGATCGCAAAGCGGATCATTGACACAGGTGAGCCCTGCGGAACCCCCGCTCCTACTATGTGTCTTTCCATGGCATTGCCTTCGATTATCATCTCCACCATCGTTTCTGAGAGAAAGCTCTCTGTCCATCATATATGGTCTCAATCTATTTGCCTGACCTTCGTTAAGTTGAGTAGCCTTCCATTCGTCACTCTTGGGAAGGGTGCCTGAATGTCCATGATAAGCACGGCTGTTATGCGGCCGTTTGCCCAGGCTTAGTGTTAGCAACGGTTCCGGGTTACCCGGCTTCGGTCCGGGTTGGAACTGGAACCGCGACCCCGGTCCGGGTTAGGAACCGCCAAGGAACCCGAACCGCGCTGGCTTGGCGGGGTTGTTACCCGGACCGGACATAAACCCGCGGTTTTTGGCCGGGTTGTACCCGGACCGCGGTTCCATTTTTACGGTTCCTACAACTTTAGCTCCAATTAAGTATTTGAGTTCTGATCGTATCATGAGATGATCAGTATGTAGATTGTGCAGTTGTAGTCGCTCTTTCACCTCCCGCTTTCAGATTTGCGATCCGACTGATATTCGTTGTGTGGCTGTGAAATAAAGGCCGATTTTACACGATATTAGCGGGTTTTCGATCGCGACTCAACGAATATTAGTCGGATCACAAATCTGAAAGCGGGAGGTGAAAGAGCGGCTAGAACTGCACAATCTACATACTGATGATGTCACGATACGATCAGAACTCAAATACTTAATTGGAGGCAAAGTTGTGATGTTGAAATGCCGGGTTTTTGGTGGTAAAACCGGCCCAATTGCAACGGTCCGGGTTTTCGTGTGGTAAGAACCGTTGCAACGGTTCGGTTCCGGGTCGGAACCGGACCCGGAACCGACCCGGGAATTTGGAACCGTTGCTAACACTACCAGCACCCGACTCAGATCCCTTCAACCACCTCCATGTAATCTATGATGTCAACCACCACCAGCCAGCTCTCCATGAGAGCTCAAAGATAAAGTCACATTGCCATATTCCCATAGTTTCAAGCTAAGTAACTGATGAATAGAGTCAAAAAGCACCCGGCGAGACTCCTATCAACTGCCTCCAAATACTCTACCAGATCGACTGCCACCAGCCAGCTCTCCATGAGAGCTCACAGATAAAGTCACCTCTTCACATTCCCACCATTGCGAGCTAAGTAACTGATGAATAGAGTCTCATCAGCACCCAGCATGCCTCACATTAACCTCCTCCAAGTTCTCCTCCAATCTTACTCAATGATGACCTTCAAGTGCATCTCCAAACTCGGTTGATCACTCCCATGGAGTGTATCTCTGAGTTCAATTGAATATGGGCTATAAACTGGCTCGATTACGCCCATCAAGTTTGCACGATCATGGCCTCCCAAGTGCATCGGCAAACTCACTCAATCTCGGCCACCAAGTGCATCTCTGAGTTCACTCAATTGTCATCTTTACGCTCACCTAGACTTGCTCTCAAGTAACGCCTGCAGCCAGTGCTGATATGCTGTGTTTAGATGGGCAGATGTATAGATACATAGATGAGAATACAAACTGAATACATGAGTTTCAAAAATTGTTGAACAATACGTAGCAACTATGATTTCCAGGTTCACCAGCAGCATTGCAAAAGAACATCTGGTTTTTCCAGACTGCTGTAGAGTGGTTCAAGGTACTCTCATACTTGTTGCTGGCGCTTCGAGGTACTTCCATCTACCCCCAACATTCCCACTGGCACTCCAACGTGTTCCAAATCTTATCATAATCACTCCCATGGTACTTCTGTACGAGTCATTAGAGATCCCAGGTACTCTGAATGGTGACTGGAATGCCCTCCAATGGTCTGATACTCTTCTGAAATTGACGACTCTAAGTTCACACTCCACATTCTCTCAGACACTGCTGGATGCTCCCAGTAACTAAAATACATTGTACTAATGTTGATTCCTTGACATGGTCACGATCCCCATCATTCTGACCATGCTTCCCTGCTGACCGACCAGAGTAATAACTATCAATTTCAGACTGCTGTAGAGCAATCACTAAGTGAAAGGGAGTTACCTGAGTACTGGCTATCTCAATTAGTCGAGATCTTACACTGTGCTACGGCTATGGCGGCTGTAGTGCAGCTGTGGTGGCGGCTACACCCCCTCCCAGCAGCCCTTGTCAAGCAAATCCCCAGGATTACTTTCATATTGACAAAAACCTTCTTTCCAGTAGATATTGGAATCTTTCCCATATATTTCCTTCTGTTAGTTATATGGTTCATCTTCCACATCCAACAAAATGAACTATACCCTATTGCCGGTTGGTATACATATTGCAACTTCATGTGCAGATATGTCCAAGCTCATCACAATACACACAGCGATCGAACTATTGCTATGAATACTTGTGGGAATCGGGTCCAGTTCAGTGGTAAGCACCTTGTGTGGGTGGATTCTCAGGTGTAAAGTTCATAGGTGTGTATAGTGGTGGATGGTCTAGTGGAATGGCATACACCCTGGCAGTCAGGTAGCTTCTGTATCTTAGCTAATTCACTTTGCTCATCTGGACGGTCTTGCCCTCAGTGTCCTTTAAGGGATGATATATTTCTGCATGGATTGGGTGTTCCGCTTCCGAGATAGGAATTTCCTCCATGGCTCGTACTGCTGTTATATTGGTGTCAGTCCAAGCGGTCGCACTGTATGGGAGTGAGCTCTGGTGGGATCCCAAAGAAGTAGGCAGGCGAGATGACCTCCAACTCCTCCTCAATCGACAAGCCAGGTCCATCCTGGGGTGCTGCCCACAACCCCACGGGGAGCACTTATGAGACAGTGAAAGCTTACACCCACGCCTGTAATCTTACACTCCAGACAGTAGCGATTCGCAGCGAGACTAGCAGACACATGCAGCAGCAAGCTAAAAGAGTTACACCGAAACACTTCTTCCGGTGCACCGATGTGCAGAGTCTTTAAGAAAGAGTATACGCACGGCTGAACAACCAAAGGCATGGTGTGGCCGGCCCCAGTCGAAGAATCAGTGGTTAGGACCACCATAGTGGACAACACCACCGCTGCCAAGAGAACTACGCACTGCTGGTCGAGAGAGAAACAAGCAAAAATTGGAGCAGGGGTCTGAGTGTGATGGACAGATGGATCCCACTCAGACGATGGCCAAGTGGGAGCTGCAGCAGTTTACAAACATGGAAATCGATGGAGGTCCCGCCACAGCTTTCTGGGCACTGGGCCCATGGAGGTCTTTGACTCCGAGCTGTGGGCAATTGGACTGTTGCTTGATGTGACGATCGAGAAGAGAGAAACATTGCAATGGCATGGAGTGGAGACGGGGGCAATCTTTAGCGATTGGCAAACTGCAATTCGACAAGTGGCGCACCTAGAGCCTGGCCCGGGGCAGCGATTAGTAAGTCAGATCAATCAGAGAGCGCAGGCGCTCCCCGCCCAAGGCTTCGCAACTGAGAATCACAGGGTTCCAGGACACTCCGGCATCCCTCGACACGAAGAGGTGGACCGTCAGGCAAACATGGCCGGAGACGCCAGCAGCGCCATGGTGATGGAGCGGCCATACACCCCGGCCTCGAATAGAGCACGACGACTCTCCGAGTGAAGGTCAGCAGCCATGGCACAGTGGGAGGCCGACAAGTGCAGCAAGTACTTCAGCTACAGACTCAAAGGCAAGAAGGGGACCCAGAGACCTGTCCCAATGACAAGCGTGAAGTTGTTGGCAACCAGGGTCTACAGACTACAGTGCGGGCATGCACCCACTGGAATCTATCTAACACGGTTCAGCCACCGAGAGGACGATCAATGCCGGTGGTGCAGTGCTGGACGCAGGACAGTGGCCCAGATGCGGGAACACCTCTTCCGCGACTGCAGCCAGTGCAGAGACCAGTAACAGACAATATGGAAGGCGGTGGGAAATGCGACGGGTTGGAGAGGGGGCAGATGCAGATACGTGCAGATCTGTGAGCTGTTTTCCGTGGAAGTGAGTAACCAAGCGGTAACGGACTTCCTGGCTGCTACTGAAGTCAGAAAGTTCCCGCCCAAATGAATGATGGTATGGAGCAGGCGCAGAGGCTGACTCAGGTGCGGGGAGCGGTGGTAGTGGGCATATCTCTTCCTTTTTCTTTTCTGATTTGGTCTATGTTTCAGTTTTTAGTTTTTCATTAGTCAGTGGGGATGAAGGGTAGCGGAGGGGAAACTCCACCATCTAGCCGGCTCACCCGGAGGCGGAGGGGATGTTGGGTCAAGTCATACTCTAATTAGGGTGCATATAGTATGAATAAAACAAAAACAAAAACTGCTATTATATTTTCTTCTTTAGCATTTGACAGAAGGTTCACCAAAACTGATATCGATGGGGGCAGATTGGCAGCTGAGAGTGCGTGCGGCGAACCACCCAATGCTGTTCATGCTACTTGCAAACCCATCTGGCTGACACTGTTGGTAGTCACATATCTGTCATTGACATGCTTCTGCAATTTGTAGAATGTGAATGTCTCAGACTCTCTGGGATCTAGTTTGAATGTTTAATCCATATAAGAACTCAAATTTCATCACCGGGCTCCATCCAACATTTCACTCTGCAGGTACTCAGCCAAGGGTTCTTTGTGAACCTTTATGTGGCTGATACTGTTGTAGGTGAGGATCAAGGCTTTTAGACCAACTTTCCCTCATTCCCACTGGTTCTTGTATGTTAGCCGAACATACAATCTCACAATCATATACATTTAGATATTGGCATGGCAGATGGCATCTATCTGTTTCTCTTTCAACTGCTCCTAGTACTTCTTCAAATATGAGGTTATTAGTTTTATCATCTTCTGGAACATTTCAGCACTGGTGTATGGGAATATTGCAATGACATGCTCAGCTGACAGGCTAGTCCCAGGGCAAGATTAGCGGTATCCATATGCTTTGATCAGCTTATGAAAATCTGCTCCTCCAAGGATGGTGGTGGCACTGATTCCAAGGAGTGGCATTAGCCCCTTTACCTTGGCATGCACATGGGCCAAAAATCTAATCAATGGCCACTGATTATACAAATCAATGGAAGAAGTTTTGACAGAAGATTTGGCATGGGCGGATGAGGTGGTATTGGAGGAGAATATGAGACTGTCTGAATGTCCAGTACAGGAGGAACCAGCATGGCCACTTGAATTGGCTGGTGTCAAAGTATATCGAGTGTACACAGTTGTAAATGTAATTGTAATCAGTATTGCAATGGTAATCGGATGAGTAAATTGTAGTTTAGGTAGCGAATTGGGATTCATTAGTGATCTAAGTTCAATTGCTAGTCGGTGAGTTGTTGGAAGGGAAGTTAAATCAATTAGCAATCTTTTTGAGGTGAGCTCTTTGTTTGGTTCTTTTTTTAGTCCAGCTTCATTACCTTTCACAGTCTTCCCTCTTAGCTTTCTGCCATAGCCTGTATTGCACATACTCTATTCCCTGTAACTTCTCCCCCCTTGACTGTTAGTATCCTTATTAGCAATCTTCATTGTCTTACTAGTAGGATTGTTTCCTTTTGTTAGCATTATTTCTGATTAGTGTCTTTCATAGTATACAGGTGACATCCAGTGTCCACTTGTACGTTCTGGTTCTTGTATAATGCTGGTACCTACTCTCAGGAATCATCCTTCCTACACAATCAGTGCTTGTTGATATGATATGCAACCCGTTATTCCTTCTCAGTATTCGTTCTGATACGAGATTGGCGGCATTCCACTAACTACTAGATAAGTGCCATATTTACATTATTCGTTATAGCATGAGGTCACTGTGTATGGTCCCAGTGTTGGGCCTGTGTCTTTCCCTCGATGACAATCCAAAGACAAGGTGAGATCCTTCTTCATATGTCCTGTTGATGGACATGGCTTACCACATCTGACTTTCCTATCTGACTTTGTTTACACCACCCCTACAAATGTTCTTATTTTCTCCTGTACTTGCTCTACTCCCAATGTAGGTATCTTCCATTAGTTGCTACTCTCCGTATTTTCTCATACGACGTTGTAGAGGTTTTTCACACAATTTCTTACACAGATTTTCACAGTACAGTCTGTGCTTGGATACTGTTTGTGGTAGAACAGTAGAGCTAGAAGACATAAAGCATATCATAAACACTCTGCTGCACCTCTCACAGCAGCTAAAAGGATATTGTAAGAAACAGTGGTTCCAGTTCAAGAAGTATAGAGAGTGGTTGAGAATATATATTAGGCTACCCAACTGGGGGAAACCATGTAAATGGCATGGATCTAGTATAACGTGGCAATACTGTAAGGGACAAAGAGCTGAGAAAAATATAGTGTGAATTGTCATTGGGTGGTAAGATAATATCTATCTACCCCATGGTCTTTCAAATATATACTCCCTGTTGTACAGTCCATCTCTATTGTTGATGTATTACTTCATCAGCAAAAAACATTTCCGTCTGGGCGGACTAGCTGCGTCAGAGTGGACGCGCTCCGTCAGAGCCGTCAGAGACACCCCGGTGGCGGATTACACCGCGCCCGGCGTCAATACCGCGCGTCGACTTGCATATCGCCCTCCGATCGCCGTTTCGCAGTTTC
>Ga0307515_10008188_pt1 | contig 20460 bp, 25 predicted proteins | sample 17_EM_MG_FD_194513 | JGI IMG/M metagenome (GOLD analysis project Ga0307515, IMG submission 194513) | Populus trichocarpa ectomycorrhiza microbial communities from riparian zone in the Pacific Northwest, United States - 17_EM | ecosystem: Host-associated > Plants > Roots > Unclassified | place...
ACTTCTACTTGATTGAAGAGGGGGCGACATCCCAATCACTGAAGAGGTGGTTAAGGTAGCGGCAGGGAATTTAGGGGAGGGGGGCGAAAAAATAATGACAGTTTTACTCAATCAAAGAGGGGCCGACATCCTGATTACTGAAGGGGTGGTTAAGGCGGCGGCAGGGAATAGGGGGAGGGGGGGCGAAAAAATAATGGCACTTCTACTCAATGTCCTAATCACTGAAGGAGTGGTTAAGGCAGCGGCAGGGAATAGAGGGTGGAGGGGCAAAGAAATAATGACGCTTCTAGCTCAATTGAAAAGGGGGCGACGTCCTGGTCACTAAAAGGGTGGTTAAGGCAGTGGCAGGGAATAGGGAGAGGGGCGAAGAAATAATAACACTTCTATTTAATTGAAGTACATTTTAATAGTACAAATATAAAAAGTTATATTTTTACTTATCTTTAGAGGTAAACGCGAATATATAGTGGGATATTTTGCCACTTTATAAAGAGAAGCTTTTAGAAACTTCTAGATCTGTGGCAAAGTGACCATTAACAGAACTACCCGAAAGTAGACGGATCACGATAGCAGGGAGGGCGGCCGACCGCACCGGCCACACCTCTCACGCTAATATCCCTTACCCTTTCGAAGCGGCGTATTTGACTGTTCCGAATAACTGAACACCTTGAGCGGAATTAAGCCATTTTAAGAACTATGCTCGTCTCTGAGAGAAACGCATTGAACAGTGATAGTACTGTCTCTTTGACCATGGAGATGCCACTATCAAATATCCCCCGCAACGGTGGCGTCCACACGGTAGGTAGCCTGTGCAGGAACACCAGAATCAGAAGTACGTGCATCACCTATATAGAATCAATCAATATATTTTTATCAACCGTGCCCTCTAATCGTATTTCTAATGATACAGACTTTGTCCCACCGACTTAATACCTATTCCACCAACGCGGAAGGCCGAGCAACCTCCCCCGAAGCCCTGGCTGCTGTCTGTATTCGAAGCTCTGTGCGTTGAGGATTACGACTCCTGTGGCATATCGATCCTCACGACGCCTTCGCTATATTTAAGCTGTTCTTTACGGATGAGATCCTGGATAAGCTTGTAGAGTGGACAAATAAGTACGCAGAGCTCTATCCACTGAGGAGGACACTAGGCAGCTGCATCGCCCGCGCGCATGGCTGCCGACATGCAAGGAGGAATTGTACACCTGCTTTAGTGTGCTTATTCATATGGGAATTACTATAGAATCAGCAATCGAGGATTACTGGAGTGCTTGTGAGCCAGCGCAGGCCTCGATAGATTGAGTGTATATAGGAATATTGTATTGCAATCGACAGATATCATCTACCTCATTTCTCGGCGCGCCCTTGGGTCCTATTGATCCTATTGGCTAAGCCTTATCGATAACGTGTGGATGAATTTTGCCGTTGCAAGAGTCTGTCTGGCGGTTCTAGCTCTTTCTTTCGGATTGGCATGGCCTACAAACCTCATCCAAGCTTTCTTCACGCGTGTAACGCTTATTTCCCGGCAGCCGGACCCAACCGGCAACGCAGCACTCTAGACGGGTGTTTTGTTCGTGGTAGGACTTCTAGTCCACTATGCGGGGAAGAAGCGGAGAGAAAGCGTCGATCTAACCATTTTAGTTGATAAAATCCGAGCATGTCTTATCGTTATCATCGGCCTTCGCCCACCGACGCGGGCTTGGGAAAGCACTGCGAATTGTGGAGGAGAGGTATATCCATTATCATCGTCCACGCACCACGGTAGGAATAGAAATGAATCATTTTCAGACAAAATTCGCTCCGTTCTCCGTGCGCACCTTTGGCTAATTATTTGCTCTCTTTTATATAATCCATCTACTTACCTTTGTAGTTCCAAAGCTCTAGAGCTATTTCCTAAGCTTTCTAGATACCCACACCACCGAGAATCCACCGCAATTCCACATCATGGTCCTAGACCGTCTAAAGCAGGTAGCTGCGCACGTTACAGGGCAGGCAGATACTCCTTACCCATTCGACCCACTATCTGAGACCGAAATCGAAAAGGCTGTTGCCATCATTCGAAAAGAGCATGATGGCCTCTTTTTCAATGCCGTCACGCTGTGGGAGCCACGCAAGGCAGAAATGATGGCATGGATCGCGGACCCAAGGGACGCTCCCAGGCCACACAGGATAGCTGATGTGGTAGCGATTGGAAGAGGGAGCAAGGTATATGATGGTATCGTGGATTTGGACGAGGGTAGGATAGTGCAGTGGGAGTTGACCGAGGGTGTGCAGCCATTGGTATGTGACAGAACACAGCATAGGCAAGTTTGAGATTGACTCAAGATTCTAGATTACCATGGAAGACCTTCAGATTGTGGAATTGGTGGTGCGGAAAGATCCCAAAGTTATCGAGCAGTGCGGGATAATTGGCATCCCACCAGAAGATATGCATAAAGTATACTGCGACCGTATGCAGAGTCCTTCCCAAAGCTTCCTTCAGAGGAATACTAATTCCATATATAGCCTGGACAATCGGTTATGATGAGCGTTTCGGCAGTAATGTTCGCCTCCAACAAGCTTTAATGTACTACCGCCCACATGTCGATGATAGCCAATACAGTTATCCTCTCGACTTCTGCCCAATTTTCAACGCCGATACTCAAGAAATAATCCACATTGATGTGCCTGAGGTCCGGCGCCCTATCAACAAAGCACCACCGAACAATTATCATGCCGCGGCCATCGAAGCTGAAGGAGGATTCCGCAAGGACATCAAACCAATCAACATTTCTCAGCCCGAAGGTGTATCTTTCACAATGGATGGCCGTATTATCAGCTGGCAGAATTGGAAATTACACGTCGGATTCAACTACCGTGAGGGGATGGTTCTTTCAAATATTACCTTCAATGATAAAGGCAATGAGCGGCCCGTTTTCTGGCGCATGTCGCTCGCTGAGATGGTCGTCCCGTACGGTAATCCAGAGCACCCACACCAGCGCAAGCACGCGTTTGATCTAGGCGAATACGGCGGTGGCTACATGACCAACTCGCTCAGCCTAGGCTGCGATTGCAAAGGCGCAATCCACTACCTGGATGCAGCCTTTGTGAATCGTGCCGGTGCACCCACAACCATCAAAAATGCCATCTGCATCCACGAAGAAGATAACGGCATTCTCTTCAAGCACACAGATTTCCGTGACGATTCCGTAACCGTAACGCGTGCCCGCAAGCTCATCATTAGCCACATCTTTACCGCCGCAAACTACGAGTACTGCGTCTATTGGATCTTCCACCAAGATGGCACTGTCCAGCTTGAGATCAAGCTTACCGGCATTCTGAACACCTATGCCATGAATCCAGGCGAAGACCCCCACGGATGGGGCACGGAAGTCTACCCGGGCGTGAACGCGCACAACCACCAGCATCTCTTCTGTCTACGTATTGATCCAAATATCGATGGGCCGTCAAATACAGTCTTCCAAGTTGATGCGGCTAGAGGGCCAGGCGAGGTTGGCAGCAAGGAGAACAAATACGGTAATGCATTTTACGCAAATAAAACGCGGTTCGAGACTGTGGAGCAAGCGATGAGCGATTATGACGGAAGCAGCAGCAGAACGTGGGAGATGTGCAACGAGAATAAGCTGAACCCCTACAGCCACAAGCCGGTCAGCTACAAGCTAGTGAGCAGGGAGGTCCCGACGTTGTTGCCGAGAGAAGGAGGATTGGTGTGGAAGAGGGCTGGGTTCGCGAGGCACGCCGTGCATGTCACGAAATGTAGGTTTAGGCCAGTTCAATCCAACCGGTAGCTCTTCTGGGCGGTACTGACCAAATCGCAGACGACGACTCCCAAATCCACCCGGCCGGCCGCCATGTCCCGCAAACTTCCGGCGAGCCCTCCGCTGGCCTTCCCGCCTGGATTGCTGCCAACCCCTCCGCTTCCATTGCCAACACCGACGTCGTCCTCTGGCACACTTTCGGCATAACCCACTTCCCCTCTCCTGAGGACTTCCCTGTCATGCCCGCTGAGCCCATGACGCTTCTTCTGCGGCCTAGGAATTTCTTCACTAGGAATCCGTGCCTCGATGTCCCGCCTAGCTATTGTAGTGTGCCGAGTGGAGTGAAGCAGGGCGGCGCCTTGGCGGATAGGTCGAGTAGGTCAGCGTTTAGTGAGGGGATGGCTGGAGCAGCGGGAGGTGTCGCGGGAGGGGCTGGGTGTTGCGGAAAAGGGTCAGGCTTGTCAACGTCAGGGGGCTTGTACGTGTAAGAAGTGAGATTTTTTAATTGAATTAGTTTCTGGAAATGAGATTGTATGTTTGGAGTCGGAAGGCATGATATTGCCCGGATTGGATGCGAAAAGCGTTCGGTAAATATTTCGGTTTTTAGTGCGAATGTGGGTGGGTGGGCGCTGGAATGGGTTAATGGAGTATGTATCCTATAGCTGGTAGCAGAGATGTCTTTCGTCCATGATAATATTTGGAGGCACTTGCTTGACATCTGATGGAGATGCCGGAACTTTCAGTCTTCTGAATCTTCTATTACATCCTTGAAGTTAGATAGAAACCCTGAATGCCAAGAATTTATCTAAGAAAGGCGTCCAATTGAAAGTATCGAGGCGTGAGCTAGTTAGCTGATAATTGGAGATGTTTCTGAGGGCCTTCAAAAGGGTGCATTAGGCCCAAAACCCAAAAAAAAACCCTACCCCGAAGGGTTTCAGTGTCTTATCTAAAGTACTTACGGCATGGTATCGACGCTAAGTCGTGCCTCGTATCTGGAACATCCCGTTGTGATGCACAGCAGATCGCCTCGGCCCGGTGGAAAAATCTTGGAAGAACGGACCCACCATCTTCGAAGCTGTGGCATGACGCCTCGCGTCAACATCAGGAAGCTATCAAGGATGCGCGGATATCCACTGACTTCACCTTTTCAACATTCGTTACTCATACTCGGCACTACCTTTCGGTAGACCCCCATTTCTCTACAATTGGTTCCTTGAAGGATGCCAACAATATTGCACTCCCATCTATCAGTATGCCGCGCGCCCTTCCGCCAATCGAGGGCAAATCGGGCACCAACATCTCGCCCTCCGTCGTGGAGACAGTCGCAGGCTTCACTGCTGGCGTAGTGTCGTGTCTGGCCGTTCATCCTCTGGATCTTCTCAAGAACCGCCTTCAGCGTATGCGTTGGCCCACGCGCTCTGTGGAAACAGAGGGCTTACAGTTCCGCAGTCAATACGAAGTCGGGGTCGAAACCCGGCGACTCATTGCGCATTATCCGTAATGTGGTTCAAAACGAAGGAGGTGTGAAAGCCTTGTATAGAGGACTATGGCCTAATATGCTTGGGAACTCGTTAGGCTGGGGACTCTACTTCTTATGGTAAGCCATTTCCGGCTGGTACTTCTTGTGGCAGCCGAGATAACTATCTAGGTACCGGAACTTGAAGGATCTTATGCAGTCACGCCGTGGAAAAGATGAGCGCCTTTCGTCCGCAGAGTTCTTCACTGCGTCTGTTATCGCTGGTGGGCATATGGATCGTATCTCGTCTGCGCTACCCTTCTAACTACCTCAGGACTGCTCACTGGAGCTTGCACCAATCCGATATGGGTCATTAAAACCCGCATGCTGGAGCGCGGCTCTAATGATCCAACTGCTTATAAAGGCATGTGGGAAGGCTTCCGGCACATTTATGCGACGAAGGGTTTGAAAGGACTCTGGGCAGGGTTTACCCCCTCAACACTCGGCGTAGCTCATGGAGCTGTGCAATTCGCTATATATGAGAAGATGAAGCACCGTCGCGGCGCAATGATCGGTGGAGAGTCGGAGCTGTCGAATTGGGACTATATATACATGAGCGGTGGATCTAAACTGCTTGCTGGAGGGATTACATATCCTTATCAGCCTGTCCGGGCACGGATGCAGACGTATGACGCAGCTCGCACATATTCCGGGTTACTGGATGTGCTGAAGAAGACTTGGAAGAATGAAGGGTTCCTAGCGTTTTATAAAGGGTACGTATTTCCCGGTTTTCACAAAAAGCGTAAAATATTAGCTGATGCGTCGACGTAGCGTGATCCCAAACACGGTCAGGGTCATTCCAACCACCATTGTCACATTCGTCGTGTACGAAAATACGAAGATATACCTCCCGAAATTTTTTGATGAGGAGATGAGCCATGAGGAAGATTAAAACATGCGAGCACGATTGCAATCCATCCCGACTTTCAGACGCGTATTTATGCTACTATTTACATACAAAGTGTGGCATTGGAAAAGCCTTGTATGATATATAGATTTGGATGGATTCAGACGGATTTAGATGATTGAGGATTTAGGGTTACGAGATACGTACGGCCGTTTAGGATCTTCGTTTGAGCGTGGTATGAATGGAATACCTCGTTATACCCTTAACTGAATCATGGAAAGAAATCGTCCTAGAAAAAGATCGATATGTTAGTAATTAACATCCACTTATAGGTGACAACTTCAACCATCATTTCTTTATTGCGTCTCTTTCTTTCTTCACGAACCTGCCCTAGCTCTTGATCCATGTGGTTTCTCCTTTCCGGGGTTGCTAACAAGCAAGTCTTGATTAGCAACCAAGGCCCATACGGATTAGCAAACAAGTCGAGGAACGCGCAAGTCAACAAGCAAAGCTTGTTGCTCAAACAAATTTGCTTCGTCTATGTCACGTATAAAGAAAGTCGAAGGATCGGTTCCCTGGAAATTTCAAAAATGCGCGCCGCTCTATTCATCTTGTGGTTGGCAGCTTATAACATCCACCTGCTAACGACTGAATCACAGGATAGATAACCCAGCAGATTTGGCCAGTCTGAGACAAACACAGAGAGGCTAAGGATTGCCACTCGACTGTGAATTGGTCGTAACATTATCAATTTATCCCAAGATTATTCCCCAAACAACCCCTCATCCTATTAACGGGGTCGGCTCTTTTTTTCCAAGTCTGGCTTGTTGATCTGGACTTCAGTATACCCCAACTAGAACACCCTTTACGGTAAATTTACCAAAATTTCTCCGGTCTTTCTCGAGATATTCTTTAAGATTCACCTCTAGCCCACACGCTTAATTCATAGGGGGATCAGTCATAGCAACCGGCTAATGCTTTTGAGTTTCTAGCCCACACGTTTCCCACTCTCTATACTTTTACCTTTACCCTACGGAGGCCCCAGTCGACAGATATTCAGCATTTGTATTGGAACACTATGCCACTCAACAAGGGGTTTGGTCGAGTCAAGCAGTATTTGGGCATTCCTGGTAGTCCGACTTCCGTACAGATCCGCGAATCCAGGACCAGACAACAGGTTATTGTACCGCCTGCATTCCTAAGGCGAAATCGGCCGAAGTCTCCTGCCCCATCAGCAACCCTCCAGCCTAACGGGCTTATCTCCCATTCAGCCTCGCCGAATCCAGCCCCTTCGCTTCCAATCCTGCCAACAGTTCGCATCTTCGTGTTAAAATTACCAAGGAACCGTTGAGCAATTTTCTGACATGGTACTTCTATTTCGACCTTGTCGAGCTCTCCATATTGCCTGCCGAATGATGTAATTATCTGCTAAAAATGGACATGCGCGAATGGATTGTCCTTGGGAATTTTCTGAGAAGTAACAAAATTCCTAGCCTTGGTAACTTGGACAGCGTTTGCACTGCACTGGGTGTAAGTAAGCCCTTTGTTCGCTTTCGCATCATTAGGGTATCCGAAGCTCGACAAATGAAGTTCAACGAAGTTGTGAGAGCTTTCAGGTCCATAGAGGGTAAAGCTATTAAAGAAGAAAAGATCCTAGAAATCGTACAAGAATGGCTCATGGTGGGCAAGCAGACTGTAGAGCCGTTGGAACTAAGCAAGGGGGAAATCTTCGAAGAATGGCAGCACGAAATCTTAACGAGCTACGCAATTCCTGCAACTTGTTATAAACCCTAGGTTATTTATGCTGCAACGGCGGATGGGTTTGCAGACGGAAGCCTCTTAAGACGACATACTCCGAGTAAAATATCTTCACACTGCTATGCAGCAAGAGCGATCGGTTCCATTAGAGCTCTATAGCATTGACATGGGTCCTACCTTGATTCTCGCGCGCGGAGATCTCTACAGCTAACACAATCCAACCGTAAATCCCTAGCGATATCACTTATGGATGATGAAGTTTACTCAACGGCGCAACTTCGTCACGAAAACTGTCATCTAAAGGCCAGTTGCGATGCTGGAGAAAGAAAATAAGCAGTTGAGGGCCAATAGCACAAGCAGATTCTCATCTATTCAGTCTCCCTCCGCCTCTATACCAGCGCGTAAGCCTGTACAGGGTTTATCGAGACCGCTCCGGCAACGCCGACAGCTTCAGACCTACCTTTCAATAGGGCGTCTCCAACAAGGTCTCGGCCAAATCCCATGAATCTACTCGTTCCTAGTGCGGCCATCCCTGGGCCAAGCATGCAGAGGTCTCCTTCAAAGAGAACAAAGCATGTTTCACTACCACTACCCCAGAAATCAATCCCTCTTGAGGGCTCTTTGGGCACTCATCTGCTTGTACCCGAACCATTATTTTCCAAAGTGCTGAAGCAACCATCCTCGCATGAGTTCCTGCGCTCCAGTGAAGGGACAATTGATCGCCGTTGAAGTCAATCGACGAATGCACTGGAGGCTTTTCAGACTCGATATGAAGGGATTTTACCGGTACGGAACAATGAGGGGTCCTCATCTAGAACTATGGATTTCCCTGCTTACAGAGGGTTGCCATCCCCGTCTCTGTTCAGAAGAGATGAAATCTCACAGCTTTATGAGAGTCTTTCGCATCAGAAGTAGCTGCTGGCTACGTCTGCGTCGGTCTGATTTTTGGACAACGGGTTTGTTACCAAAAGGCGAGCAAGAAGTGTTTGCTATGGTTTGGGAGCGCGTTCCTCTGGTTTTCATCATATTGTTGGGGTTTTCTGAACTAAGGTGTTAAGGTTCTGGAAATGTCTCTCACAATATCAGCCAAGGCGTCCCAAGACAAAAGGTTATATAATTAGGGTGGGAAAACTTCTCTTGCATTTTGTCCTAGTGAGCGATAGTTGGCAGGATGAACATATTCAAAGAGAAAATTTTGTTATTGCAGCTTGCCAGGTAACGAAACGTTTGGGGAAAAGGAAATATGTCTAAAGGTAGGTTACACGCGCAAACCATACGAAGTCCGGTGAAGCGCCGTCATTGGTCCTGTGATTGGCTCAACCAGTTCATCTTCTGTGTTAGCCCTGCGACACCTCGTGAATGCAGCTCAACTCAACCAATCTTGCATCTTCACTCCCAAGCCTCGCCTAAGTTTTTGTTTTGCTTCTCAAGCCTTGTTCACCTCACCTCGCCTCACATGCAGCCCAGCTTCTTTAATCCAGTGTCTTGTCACTGCATGTCATTGCATATTATTGCCGCTCATCGCCTTTGATTGCCTTTCAATCTACTGATGACCTAGACAAAACAGCTCCCTCCGCTTACAATTATAAAAGAGCTCGCAGCCCCGCTGCTAAGTCTACACTCAGGTGTAGCCTTGCTCGCACTTGGGCAGCCCCACGAGATTGATAGACCACCCCACTACCCCGCAATCCACCATGGAGAGATACAAGGTCACTGTGACCATTGATGGAAAAGAAACTCGCCTTCTCATCCCGATGCTACCAGCCTCACTAGTCTCGTCCTTAGCCACTCAAGTCAAGTTGCGCATCGGCCGCCTTGGTATCGGGACAAATTCAACAGGATTCACTCTCCACCTTGAGCAAGCCGACGGTCCGATCCTTGATGCTGACGATTTGCTATCCGATGTACTTCCAGATCCGAAGAATGAGAGGCTCTATGCTACTCCCTCTCACTTCGAGCTTGGTCCTAACTATCCTCATAGTCATCAGGTCAGTCCACTTTAGAACCAATGACATATTCATGCAAAGACGGATGGGCCAAATGGTTCTTACTCCGTTTTTAAACCCTTATTAGAACAAGGCTGACACATTTGCAAATACAGACGTCACATGACACCAGTTCCCGAACTTCAGGACGAGGGGCAGAGCCAATTGGAAGTTATGAAGAGCTCAAAGTACGGGTCATTACTCCCACTTTGGCTCGAGCTGAGAAAGACTTCCGCTCAATCCCACTGCTTCCCGGCCATACCATCACCACAAATACTACGCTTCGGGAACTCAAGACTAATATCGCGAAATATCTTGGCGTATCCACGGCTAACGATCTCCATGAATATGATGATTTGGAATGCAACTGTTCTTTCGCACGACATATCGACGAGCGTGGAGGTTTGAATCAACCAGATGTAGAGACTTTGCAAGCAATGACCAGCCTCATCGTGGTTCACGGCAAGAACAAGGTCACCTGTCTTCAGACACCAAATAACTCCAAAGCATTATTGCTAGACCAGGTTCGCATCCAGCTCCCACGTCAGACCTTCGGAAAGAAAACTCTAGTTATTGGTGGCCTCGAGGCTCCAGATAGCATGCAAGTACCGTTCCTTTGTTGAGTCAGTCTATTGTTAATTCTCCACCACATAGGTATTTGAAACTCCCTGTTATCTCGATATGTTCTCCAAAGCGCCATGGTGAACACAGCCGATCAAGTCTCCCAGAAATAGGGACCTCGTCTCCATATGTGCCAAATCCTCGAAATATTACTTTCCTAGACCTCCACACGGCGGAAGCGCCGATTGAACTGTCTCCGGCTAACATGGATCTTACAATGGATCAACTGTGTCTTAAAGATTGCACTATTAACGGCGTGCTTAATATCTATACTGTCGAGCGGAAGGCTTTTCAAGATAGTGCAGAGGAATCTTCTGGCAAGGATGGCATTTTCGGGGACAGTGCTGCTTGGGTACGTGCATTTCGTCCATTTAGGGGACATCTTGCTACCCATTCTAACATAATCTACGTTCTATACAGCAAGATTTATGCTCATCAGCTAATCTGTTTTCCGTAGGAGCACCCGGTTTCTCAGTCAGAACGTGGTCGAGCTATGATGCTGTCTTCTCTTCGTGTCTTTGCCGAGCTCGTTGGTGCTAAAAACATGGAAATTCCTTCGCAAGACGCCATCTTGCATATTTTCAATTTGCTTACGCGATTCCCTCCAGCTGTTAGAACAGTCCACATTCTGATGAGCGGCAAGTCACCTCGGTCATGTGAGCGCGCAGCCCTAACTCAAGCTCTCTATGAAGTTCTTAAAGATGTGGTACCGCGACCTCTTATCAAATCTAACAATGGTCGAATCTTTGAGGGAGCTCGTCTTTTGTTCGGCCTTGTTATGGAGAAAGCCAAGCATTTAAAGATTTCTGCTAGGGACCAGGATAGTTCGCCTTACATGAGCTCCATGAAAGTTCTTGATCTTCGAAACACATTTACGATGGAGCCCATCGCGAGACCTATTCAGACAGCTGATGGCTTGGTTGAAGAAGGATTCTACGAAGCGCTCCGAGATGGCGGGGTTTTGAACTGGACTGATGGTATGAAGTTACCTCCGCTGCTGGCTATAGATGCAGGGACAAAAAGAACGGTTCTATTGTGTGGAGGTGTAATCTCACAGGTCACAATATTTGACATGGACTCATTAAATGCCATGACTCGATATGCCGATGGTGGGGACGTAGATCGAGTTATTGTTTCGAAAGAACTCGCAGATATTCAGCACCTTGCAGCCCTATGTAGCCGAAATAAGCTAGGGGTTCTACCACCGTCGACTCTCCCATCTGCAGAACATCCTGCATTAACCTTGGATCGCGAAGGCCTCCTTGCTGTCTACGTTGGAAGGCCTGCCTGTGCTACTCCCGGAAAAGATATCGCTATCTTTCGGCCAACTAGGGGCGGAGAAGAGCATGTTGATGTTTCCATCATAACTCAGCTTTTAATACCGATTCTTGAGAAACGAAATGCAGACGGAACGGCAATATTCGACGCCTTTGGGGATCAGAATCGACAGCTTAAGGATCCCGACGAAATTATTATGCTATGTGTTGACTGTAGTGGCAGCATGATGGAACCGAGTGACTTCCTCGAAATTTCAGGTGGAGACAGTCCAACCAGCTCTGATATAGATGGGTTTCTCATCGAGAGCGAGGATGAGGATTCGATGAGTGTGGATGACGGTGAAAACGCTATCGGTTTGATGACGCTTGACGAATTGAAAGGTGAGTTTCCAATTAGTTCTAGCATGGGGGCGGTTCAACGTTCCACATTGGCGACTATTATATCACAACAAAAGCTGATAACGAATAGCCTGGCTTGGGGAGTCCGACTCATTTTCCGACATGCTGTTAATCGTTAGGAGTGGGGCGACTACCTCAATTCGTCGCAGAAATGCTCAGAAGGTTCTCCAGATCATGAGTGGACTTACGTCTCAAGAATTAAAAGGACTAACTGCACAGTTGGGGAAACTAAAGATCACCTCCACAAGGCACCAGTACCGTAGTCAAGCTGAGTCTTTGGAGAGTAGAATTGCAAAGCTCAAGGATCTAAATGCGCACCTAAATCGACAAAGGGACCTGGAAGCGCTTTGTGATTTTTTAGTCTACCGCGCTGAAAATTCCGAGATTCTCGATGAGCCACTCACTTGGAGAATAGGGGATGCAGTACCACGAGTGCCGAAGGCAGTACCAGATACAACATCCAGCGCTCTGGCTCGAGTAAAATATTCCATCCCACCTGAATATCTCTGCCCAATCTCGCAAGAGCTTCTTGAAGACCCTGTTATTTCTTGCGATGAGTTCACTTTTGAACGTAAGAATATCGAACGATGGTTTCAAATGCGTCAATCATCGCCACTTACGGGACTGGCACTGGAAAATACAGACTTACGGTACAACGGAAGAATTGCCAATGCCGTCAAGACTTGGGTTGAGGCAACTGATATTCTTGACGCAGCTAAATCTGCTGCGTATCCGGATACGTCTTTACTAGAAAACGCCCAAGCATCTAATGATGCAGAGGTTTACAAAGTAGAATTCCTAGGCCCCTTGGGGTCTTTCAGCACACTCATCGTCCCATCCCTTACTCTTGAGGACCTCTACCTGGTAGCTTTCAGGGGGATGAAAGGGCGACATGTCAAGTTTGAACTACACAGCAAGAACACGTTTCTGGAGCCATCCGAAGACCTGTCAATCGCATCGACTAACGTTCGCAATGAATCCGTTGTACATATAACTGTTCAAGATAGCCCATCAGCCGCTAATTCCGCCAGTGCGGGCGCTGGTGCTGGCTCAAACCGTGAGTTCGAAGAATTGTGCCTTGTGAAAATTTACCATGGTTATAGCAACGTCGTAACTTCGTATTGGGTCCCTATAACGACGACAAAAACATTGGCCTCTGTCATTTTCCGATACTGGACGGAGATGTTCAAACGCGGCTCTCCAATACCCCAGGAATTTGTCTTATGGACAAATTTAGTTGACGAAGGAGATTCAAGGTTCGTTGGCCAAACGCAAGATCACTGGGAGCCTCTTTCAAAGTTTTTCAACCCCTGGAACGCTACCGGGAAGCTACGTGAGGAGTTGGTTTATGATAAGAAGAACCGCACCGCAAACGATGACTCTGACGACGAAGAGATGGACGAAGACGTTGATCAAGCTCAGCCGCTAGTTCTAAAGATCGATTTGGGCTATGAACCATCTAAGCCTAATACTAAGACACTCTCAAGGCTGGATGTTTTGAAGCAAATGTTCGATGCATTTGTCAATAGGCTTCTGGCGTACAATTTTCAGACCCATATGGGATTGATCACATTTCACTCTACTACGAAAGTGTCTCAGAGTATAACTCACGCTGTCGAGAATTTTCGGCATAAGCTCAATGATATGACGGCTTCAGGGGACACCTCTCTATGGGATGCACTAGCACTCGCCAATGATCAGTTGAACCAATACGCTTCGAAGTTCCCCTCCGCTAAGAAGCGAATTATCTGTCTTTCAGACGGCATGGACACGAACTCGGATAAGCGTGCGCATGAAATATCTTATAGCCTTTTGCAAAGCAAGGTTGTTGTAGATTCGTTCTGTTTAGGAGATGTAGATAATGAGGATCTCCGAACAGTCGCCTACTTAAGCGGTGGATATAAGTTTCAACCAGAGTCCCTTGAACAGGCAATGGCAATTTGTGAGATGGAGCCAGTCCTCAGTCAGTTGGAACGCCCTGACATCGTTCTACCACGTGCATCCCAGGTTCACACATATGATACGCAGTTGAGGTTCATTTGGGCCAGAGAGAAAGCAATTCCAGAGACTGTCACTCGCGATGAATTCCCCGAGCGCAAGACGCATCCGAACTTCGATGATCGTTTCGTTGAGCTTACTACTATTGTGAAGTCGAACAGTTCCAGCACCGGTAGATCTTGGACTGGCTTGAGTTCGGACCGCTCGAATGCGAACCTGAGGACGAGTAGAATATTGACCGAGATCCGCAATATCGTTGCCAATCCCCACCCCCACTATGACATCTACGTTTCAGAGTCGAATATGGCGTTTTGGAAGGTTGTGATGCAGGGTGTAAGTATCAGAGAGCCGCACTTTGTACATACCTATTGGTCCTAACTGTCTCGTAGCCGCCAGAGAGTGCTTATGCTGATGGAGTGTTCGTACTCTACCTTGACATGGAAGAAAATTACCCTGCTTTCCCGCCAAAGGGCCGATTCAGCACTCCGATTTACCATCCGAATATCAATCGTCATGGCAGGATCTGCCATAGCATCCTGGATCGTATGTATCAATCTCGCTTTATGACACTATTTGACATGTGCTGATTCTGGAAACATAGGTAACTGGACTTCTGACACCACAAACCTCCAGGTTATCAATACGATCTACTCACTCCTTCTTGTCCCCGAATTTAGTGACCCAATGTGAGTATTTTCTTCCTTGCTGGCGAATATTTTTCGCTGACATCTGATAGCAACGCTGTGGTTACCCTTGACTACCATTGGGACGAGGTTCAATTTAAAGACGAAGTCAAAGAACATATCGTAAAGCACGCTACGACTACAAGGGCAGAATGGAGGGCGGTGCTTCTCGAGGAATGAGAGTTGCGTATCTAATGCCGTATATGGGATTTCCCACATCTGGCTATGCTAAACGTATTGCAGTTGATGGTGGTGGTAAGTACTGATTGACAGCATAGATCATGGATAGTTCTGCGCAGCGCGGTGGCTGAGTCGTCGGGGATTGGTGGTTTCTGTTTAGCTAGCTGGAGCTGATGAATGAGCATGAAGGTCCTGGGAAAAAGGGCACCTCTTCTCTTAAGGTTTAAACGCCTGTCTTTCGACTCTAGCGCATGTGAAATTCTATTCATATTTTCCCATTCCGTTCCCGCACAAATGGCAGAGTCGTGATTTATTTGTGTTGTGGACGGTCCGCTAACTAAGCGGAAGCTTATCGGGCCTCGACACAGGGGTTCGCGTTTGAGTCGTTACTAAAAATACACAAGGTTGACTGAGCCATGGATTTCAGATTGGAGCCGAGAATTTCGCAGCCATGGCTGTGTCGAACCGGATTCGGAAGACAATTCGTGGGTGGACGCTCAGCTCTGTGAGGCTGAAAACACATTCACCTCCCTCTTCTCATGCTACTGGCTTTCTGTCATTACCAGCTCACCTTCCCTAGACCTCTTTTCTTATCATTACACCGTTCCTTCTATCTCTAAACACCTCCCTGACGACCAGACGTTCACTTCGCTCCTGATTCCTCATACTCGAGATGCGGATCCCGCAGAGTTACATACAGAAATGCAAGACCGTCGCACACGTTTTCCAAGCCATCTTTATCTTCATTGGGGGATGCATCACTCTGGCCGTCTTTACTAAGGATGGAAAAACCGGTGGAGCATCGAAGTGGTACTTTGCCTTGGTATACATCTCCTTCTCAGCTCAGCGTTTATCGCTAACAAGAGCCCTGGCAGTGTTTTTTGACCATCCCGGCCCTTATATACCTCGTCATGGTCCCAATGTGGACTCGAGCTATCAGATTCGCAAATGCGTATGCCTTCGTTGCAGTTGATGTCTTATACACAAGTAACACTAGCTCCATGCCAGCTTTGATATTCAGATATGCTGAGTGTTATCGTTAGTCTTTTGGTTTTCAGCCTTTATCGCGATCGCATTTTGGAACAGCAAAGGTATTCGACAGGGTGCCATAGATAAGAAGATTGACAAGAATTCTGGTAATTGCACTACTTTCGCGTACGGCCCGGAGGGCAAGTGCAAGCTCAGCCGTGCGACATTTGGCTTCGGTGTTGTGATCTGGTGAGCCTTCCTTCCATCAATTCGTCTCAAATGCCCAGACCCCATTTGGGATTGCATCGAGTTCGAATTGAATGGTCGCTAACTCGGACGCTTTGTCTACAGGATCCTCTTCGTCATCACTAGCTGCATCTCTGCCTACTACCTCGTCAAATTCCGCCAAACTGGTGAAATCCCCGGCCTAAAAACAGACCCTCATCAAGCTGCCGGTGGCATCGAAGCTCAGACCAAAGATGCCTGGTCCGCCGACACACACGAGATCGATCACCCGAACGACATCGAAGACGAGACACGTACCGAGCGGGGTGGGAACCAAGAAGAGGATGAATACGCTCTGTTACACTCTACAGATACCGATGAGGGAAGACACCCTGGTCGGCCGCTGAGCTGGGGTGAGGATAGATATGGAGGCCAGCCAGCACCACCGTATGGGGCATATGAGGAGCAGCATATGCCAAGTGCAGTGAGCCCAGGGGGTTATGAAGAATATAGACAGGGCAGCGCGAATTATAGCTTTAGCGGGGGCGAGCATAGATAATTGACCTAGAACTAGGGCACTTGTAAAAGTTTGGTTGGCTTTGGCATGAGGGCCATCGAGGAGGTCTAAGCGTGTACCTGAGAGGAGCAAGGAGTAGAGTCTTGGAGTTTCTTGGGCATCTTTTCGACATCCTAGGCGCTTTAGCGACGTATCTTGTGTTTTTATCTTGGTGTCTCCATATAGGGGATGTTGGACGTGGAGTGGAGTAAGAAATCGCTCTCTGGTATATCAATGGATTAATCTAGAGATCCTGATTTGCAAAGATCTAAGGAGAGTTAGAGAACCAATGGCTCGCTAACCGTATGCTATCGTTGTGCTTTACTGCTATATTTCTGTTTCTTACAGGCCTATTCTATCCGATCTGTAACCCCATTTCAGCAGATCTCTCGCCTCGATGTCCTTTTCTTTCTCCATCAACTCATCGACATCCCAAGTTGCCGAGAGCAGTCTACCATTCGGCCACATTCTCTTCTCTTTCGTTAACCATACACAAAAACTGCCCAAAGCATCTGATCATTGACAAGATCTATGAAGGCATAAGAAACTCTTCGTTTCAGCGCTGGGAATAATAAAAACCCAACTTACATTTCTTGAAGCATTCTGGACTCCCCTTCGCCATCTCCGTAGCCACGGCTCCCGGATGTACTGCCACCGCAAACAACCCCTCATTCCCGTACTGCTCCACTAAGAACTCAACGAATCTGCTCTGCACAAACTTACCCAGGCAGTACCCTGTGTTCGCAATGGGCCCTCTGATGATACACGCGGCCATTGAGCCTATGGCAATGAACGATTCCGCACCACCTTCGGCTCTTCGAAGGAGCGGAGGAAAATAGTGGGCAGCGAGGCATGTTCCTTGAACATTGACATCAAATGCTCTCTGGAAATCTGCAGGATCACCGTCCTCGACACGGAGGATAACGGGGCTGGAGAAGCCGGAGTTGGTAACCAGTATGTCAAGCTTGTCAAACTCCCTTGTTACGCGATTAGCTAAGTTAGCTACACTATCTGCCAAAACGATATCGCAATCCACCTTCAGCGTGCGGATGGAGGGGTTGATATCTTGTACGTGGCGCTCTACATCTTCCAATTGATCCGCAGACCACGCAGCTAGAACGAGGCTGCTGGCGCCAGCGAGGGTGTATGCGTATGCAATTGAAGCACCAATGCCATAGGAGGCTCCAATGATGCAGACCACGAATGGGATGGGAGTTTGACCCCAGCGGGGTCCGTAGAGGTCGTGGGCTTAGAGTGGATTGTTGTGGTGAAGTTGTCGGTTAAGCGGACATTTGGGGTTCTCGGGGGTATTTTGAAGCTTATTTTATCTATTTGAGACCTGGACTCTAGGTGTGCCGGGTAGTTTGTATAGCCAATTGCGTTGTGGAGGTGGGGAATCAGGGTCCGAAGGGTCGTGACCCCGCGCTTGGACGCGAATCCTCCAAGCGCGTCGGACTATACTTTTACATCACGCTCATTTTGAGGTGAACTATTGCTCCAATCTCCTTTATCTTTATCCGATCATACAAAAAGATATCTCGGGGACTATTATACACAGTGCCAATGAGGTGTTAGTAGAACTGCCGGCTATGTATGCTTTTTCTTAGTATTAGATGTCCGGAGATTCTCTTGGAATGATTTGCAGCTTATTCATCTGGACCGCTGAAGTTTTTGACAGGCTTCTTCCGCATGCTTGAATATCACCCTGCCTTGTGGCTTTCAGCGCCCAATATTCATGTTCATCTGGACTCTGTGCCGCTGCATCCCATGGTTCTCGTACGGCTGTCAAATGCTTCGTAAGCGCTCCTCTACACGACGCCAGCCTCTCACCCTCACCCTTCCTATGCCATCTCAAAGGTTGCGAACTCTGGCTATGCCCATGGCCCATGCTTCTAGTTGGACCGCGCTCATTGAGATGTTCTGCTCTGGGGCTATTGGATGGCGTCGCATGATCCCGGCGAAAGGCAATACAAATGGTGCACCAGTGATGATCGGGGGCGTTGACCTAATGTCAATCGTCGTAACTGCTGTACACGTTGCGAGATTTCGGACTCCTAGTGGCGCAGACCTCGTTACGACACTATGAGCGACGGTGACAAGCTCGTATCTTTCAAGGCGAAAGGTACGTTGAGATTTTGTGAATGAAACCAGAATCACCAAAGTAGTAGTATTATTCGGGGGCACCTGGGCAGAGAGCCACCACTGCGCGTCAATATGTAGACGCGCTAAAGTCTCTGCCCAACCAGCCTCGATAACTAAGGAGGGCCATCCTGGGGAAGTGGCAGGTGCTAACGCGCTATCGGCTTCTTTGAATGAATTATTTGAGCGATGTTGGTGCCGAGTTGATCCAAGGCTAAAGTAATCGCGAATAGGCTCAAGACCCATGCGCCACATTTCTCTTTCTATCAATTGTACTAGGGTGAGATGCATTAATTCGTGCACTGGGCCCACCATCTTTACAATCAATTTATTACCATCGAGCTGCAAACGAGTTGGGTAACGAAGTTGGTCGATGTACTTTAGCTTTGAACAGTCGAAGTCCGAAAAAACGATCCACAGCTGCGTGTCATCACCACCGTCTAGAGCTTGTAGACGGTCTGTAACGGCCTTTTTGAAATTGGCAATGCTGAATGGCAGTTCCTGGTTTTGCTCGAGTGCTGCGGGTGGAATTTCAAGAGTCGTGCCGAGCTCGAACACTGGTGGTTCAGTAGTTGGTGAAGCTGAAGAAGCCATGGTGATGAGCTAGAATTTCCAGAAGGCGGTATCTGGCGTTCGTTTAGGAAGGAAGGAGTTGAGGAGTTGCCGAGTTCTAGGGATCCGAGCTTAACTATCTCGAGAATCAAAAGGACTCTAGCGTGGTAATCGGCATCCAATCATCTGCAGGCACGACTAGACACTAAGGCGTCCTGATGCGAAGAAATAGCTAAGCCAATAATTTGCGACATCAACATTCAAGCGGGTAGGACTAGGGCTGATCTTGTTGCCATCGTGGTTTGAAGATGCTTCTTACCAAGAGGTTAGGATAACTTGAGATGGGTTCGCCTTCTGTTGTCTTCCAATCATCTCCAAACGTATTTTTCTTAGGTACTGATTTTACAGCTCTCTTAAGTATGGACTGACTAGCTCTTCACAGTAAGGGTTTTGTCGAACTGAGAATGACGTACTTATCACTGTTTTTGATACCTAGTACTCTATGTCTCATTACCCCGCTATTTACCATCATATGTCTCATTGAATGTCTAATTACCTGTTTCCACTACCGAATGACGACGTAGTCGTCATTCTATTTATCACCTATCTGGTGTATATATAGAGGTCTTAGAGCCACATTTAATACTACACACGAGTCCTCATTTTCGGACCTTATTTTCAGGTCAACAGGTTTCAATCTCAATATTGGCCATATTTGTAATTTTTGCAGATCTTCTTAGCACCCTATCAAAATTTTTTAACCCTAACATCGTACGGATAAATTATTAAATATTATGGCTTCTAAAGCAGACTTATTACTTCTTATACTTATATTAGACTCCCTTAATATAGGAGAGTTATTAGACTGATAGTAAAAGAAGATTTTTAACCTATAGGTACTACGCACCGGCAAGTTGCCACAGATTGCCGCATATTGCGGTCACGTGACGCGAAGATCGTATATAGCTTCGAGCGGCGCTCCCCTTCTTCTCCTTTC
>Ga0307515_10008189_pt1 | contig 20456 bp, 8 predicted proteins | sample 17_EM_MG_FD_194513 | JGI IMG/M metagenome (GOLD analysis project Ga0307515, IMG submission 194513) | Populus trichocarpa ectomycorrhiza microbial communities from riparian zone in the Pacific Northwest, United States - 17_EM | ecosystem: Host-associated > Plants > Roots > Unclassified | place...
TGAATATCATTTTGATCGACTCAGGCCTAATATTTTTTTATAGAAATTAGCGAACCCTACTTTGATGGTAATATTGGGAGTAGCACTGGACTGATCTGAGAGGAGATATATATATATATATATATAGAGAGAGAGAGAGAGGGGGGGGGGGTAATAAATTATAATATATCACGACCTTTCTCTCTCTATCTGCAAAAAAATATACACGTAAAAGATTGAGCATGCATGCTCTCAACACATGTAACATGATGAATGCCCTCTGCTGAAGGCACTTGCACAGATGTTAGCAGCTAGCCCTCCCTTCAGTAACAAACACAGATATCTCCATCTCGCCTTGTTAATTATCGCACTCTCTGTGGTCCTTTCTTTCTCCTGTACCGCTACTGCCAATAAATAAATCCCTCAGGGCTCACCATTATATATATATATATATATATATATTTCTGGGCTGCTATTATCATATTAATTACGTGAAAAAATTACGTGAAGAGTTGAAAAGTCACTCCCATTTATTTTATTGTACGATCGATTGAGCTAGCTAGCCCCCTGTACAGCATCGTATCTCAGAAAGTAAATACAGCAGCGCAGGCGTGGATGGATGGCGAAGATTCGAGGACGAGTTCTCTTCGATTCTAGGAAAATATCGATGTGGGCAAGTCGAGTTCTTCTGCGAATTATCTGTCAAAAACTATGTGAAGTTACCATACTTACATGAAATAAAAGAAGCATATATATATATATATATATGATCATGCATGCGTCTTTTAGAGTGTATGTATACATATATGTACCTTAATCCAAACTTAAACTGTTGGGAAGTAACCAAATTAACAACATCAAGTGTCATAATTAATTAAGAAATTGATTAAAAGTTGAACTGTTGGTGTCCACCATTCATGCAAGTTGCTCCCTCCTTAGTCGTCCACCTTCTTTTAAGCATGTTGCTTTTGGCTCCTTCCTCCATGTTTGTTAGGTCAAAGCAACAACTTTGTCTCTCTCTCTCCCTCTCGCACCTTTTTTGATCGTCCCTTTTGCATTATCATGTTAAATAAATAAATATTTTCTTATTAATTGATTAATTATCATAACCCTACTTCAAATAAGTGAAGAGTTGTAAACCAGCTTTTCTCTCTCTCTCTTTCACTATAAATTTTGTAATAAAACCTTTCAAGAAAAGCCAATGCACTTCTAGCCCTTCCTATATATCTCTACCGCTCCCTTGTCTTCTATATATTAGAATAATCCATGGCTTCCTCTTCTTCACAACCACTTCACATAAATGAATTCCTACCGTCCTCTCCCTTGTACCATCTTGTTCCTTTTTTTTTTAATTATTATTATTATTAGGGTTTTTTCTTTGATTATTACCATTCTTTAAAACCCATTAATATTTAAAAGCAATGCAATTTGTAGCTCTTTAAATATTCTATTATATATATATATTAACAATACATCTCTACCCTTTTGCATGATTCAAGAGTCATTAGAAGATACCACGTGGATCTCTCTTCTTTAAGCAAGTGGGAAGCCTCCACATGCATATAAAATTGATTTGCATTTACAAGATAACACAGTGAATAATAACATCAAGATAATGAAGAAGGCAAAGGAGAGGCTAAAAAAAAATAAATCCCTAGCTTCACTAAATTAAGTACTTAATCCGAATTCTAACAGCCCATTAACATTTGCCACAACACAGGTGAAGTCAATCACTAGGCAGCTGCTGTCATCTGGCTCCATTTGTATCACATTATATATATTTATTAAAAGTTGGAGAAATGATTTTGTGAAGGTTGAACCATTTGTAGATCAGTCGTGGTTTGGCATGAGTTATCTTCACTGATCATTGTCCTGCAAGAGGAAAAAATAATCCAAAAAGTTGAGTATAATTATCAAACACCATGCATATATTATATTATATGTTACTAAAAGTATTTATAAATAAATATATAATATAAGGTACTCATAGGTAAGAAAAAAGTTTATGCACTGACTGTCAACAAAAAATAATGATGATGAAAAAAGTCTTATCCAATATGATTTCTCCATTAGAAACCTCCATGGTAGTCAATATTGGACACCACCTTAAAAGTTCAAAGACTAATAATTAATTTCTCTTGGAAAACCCTTCACTTACTCTCGAGGACGAGATGCCCAGAGGGAACTGAGTGCCCGTAATCTCCCATAATATTCTCCGATCACCAGAAAACACCGTGCTGCCTGTCTTACAGTCAATATTCGACGGAGTTGGTGAAGGGTTTGTTGTCTCAAGTTATCAGCCTGTATAGTGCCAAAAAAACAGTTCCTTGAGAAAAGAAGGGAGGGGGGGACAAAATACATGCTGGTGTGAAGAACAAATCAAGTAGAAGCTATGATGGGTCCAAGCGCAACGGCATGTGTAGACAAATTAACCCTACACATTTCAAAGAGGTTGAAATTCATGAGCTTGTCTTATCTATTAGATTTGTACCATTCAAATCATAATATAATAAAATAATGATTATAAAAATCTTTCTATAGTTTGTTTCTCTCTATACTTTCATGAATTTTATTTTTATCATATAGTTTATATGTTTAATAATAGTTTGTAGTTTACATTCTCAACGATATATTTTATTTGAATTTTTTATTTGATTCAAGATATAAAGTATAATTTATAAAAATCATGAAAGAGAAAATAAAATTTACTTTAAATAATAATAAGAGAGCTTTTGGAATAAATTAATAGACAGGGTAATTAATTGTTAATTGATTAATAATTAAAGAGTTTCTAGAATTGTTTAATGTTGTTGATAGGTCTAGCTAGCTAGGGTTTTTTTTATTTCAACAAACATCATTTTTCTACCCACCCTTCTGATGGCAACATTTTATTAGATGAAAAACCAACATCGAAACCCTAGCTAGCAATCAACATTGAGGAAATGGACTTCTTAGCTGAAAAATAAAGATATATTCTTCTCAAAATGATTGGATATAATAAAACTAAAATAAGTGATAGTACAAGTCAAGGCACCATCCACCCTACACGTGGCAAAAAAGCAGTGGCAATGATCAGTTTTGATGTATAGAATCATGTTAAATCATTAGCACGTTGACCAAAAGCTCGAGACACAACAATCAGTAGATGTTTCGAGGTATATTAATTTTGTAAATAATCTGCGACACCATTAAACGCAGATATTTATAGGATGGGGAAATCCATGTTAAATGCATCGGGCATGACTGTAGCATATATCTTCTTGACTAAATTATATTAAATAAAACTCAACATGCATGCATGTGTATACATAATCATATATAATATATATATATATACTTAATATTTTGGTTTAAAAAGTCAATAAATATTTCTAAATCAAGTTTTATCTCCGATGAAGTGTAAGCTCCGGGACTCTTACCCTTCAGGTGTCAGGTAGAAATGGCGGCGCAAATCAAGCTGGATATAATGGAATAGACGACTAGATGCATGGGAACATTAGAGCTAGCTACTAGCTAGTCCTCCATCTATTTCACAGCTACTAAGTTTCTTTGCTTGGCCTGTGTATGTTGCATGTGATCACACGCATGATATATATATATATATAAAATCATGGTGATATAATAATCAACTCCTAATCTTATCTCGCTAAATCAAATGAGAGGTGGCCATATATAGGCTAATATAGGTTATATAGTACAAGATATGTTTCTAATATTGGTGGGGGGCGGGGCTGGCAGGGACCGCAACCTTCTAAAGAAAAGAAAAAAATTCTACTCTTTGACACCTCCCCGGATAAAAAAAAACTCCTGACTGCCACTCCATGCCTCTTGTCCCTATGCCAATTAAATAACTTCTGCTATGATTTTTGTATCTGTTATTACCTTGACGTGTATATTAAGGCGCATCACCTAGTTGCTAATTAGGAGCATGGAATTTGGGAGCTTCCATGAAATCAAGTGAGAGATAGATCTTAGGCTTTATTTCAACCTCTAAGAATTGAGAGCAGCTTTTCTATATCATTGTCAGAAAGCACTAAACTTTACTTGCAAATGAAGTTCAAACTATTTTCTAATTCTTCTGATATAACTGAAAGTGGTGTTTTTGGACTCTCTCATAAGTCCCTCTCCTGTTACTGTGGATTTTGTTTCTCTTAAATAATGATCTTTCCTCTAAAAAATGGCTTAATCAATGTAATCAAGGTTAATGATATGTTTACCTGGCGAACGAACCCTTCAAGATTGGCAAGCTTGCCTAACGCCACTGCCATCTGCTGCATTCCACCAATGACCGGTCCGCCAGCAATGGTGTCAACCAGAGACTGTTGGAGCTGCTCTAGGCCTTGGGAGAGAGCCTCTTCTGCTTGCTGTGAAGATTGTTGCAGGCTGTAAATCCCCATGACTTGCTGTTCTGTTAAGGGGTCTAGCTGGGATATTAACATCTGCTTCACAGAAAAATGAAAAAACAAAAGACAATTGTTTTTGTTAGAGTATCTGATGGAGGTATTTTAGTCATTTTACACTAGTTGCATGTGCGTGTTGCTCTTTTAGGGCCAAAAGTCTCCCAAGACTTAAAGAATGGTTAATGAGAAAAAGGATATTGTCGACAATTTTATTTTTCTTTTTGTGCCAAGGAGAGGACACTCCTTTAGGACACTTTAGTTGTCTCAATCTCTCTCTTTTAAATGGATAATGTGCCCTTTATAAGGGAATATTTCATCTCCTTGTACAGTATACCATCTCTCACTGTGCCTCTCTTTTTCCTTAAATGACTACAATAACCCTTGTACACTACACAGATCCCTGTGCTCAGTAAATTTCCAATGCTGACCACTATAATGGCAGCGGTATCTAGAGTAGAAAGCATGCAATGTGATGTAATTTAAATGCATTAGGAAATTCAAACCTTGATGAGTTCTGAGGGCCTAAAACCACCCATCCACAGGAAGCAACGCTCGGCTGGAGTGGACCACATTCCGGTAATCAGGTGAAAGACATCAGATTTTGCAGCCACTACCTTGAGCCGGAAAATTTCATCGTAATGTGAAATATACCCATCTACTATAACCCTAAGGTCACCGTCCGATAAATGTGCTTGCAATCCTGTCCGGAGCTCCGACATGTGCCGGTGGTCGTCTTCTAGCCATCTTGCATACTCCATGTCAAATATTGCAGCTCCTGTAACAGCAAGAACAACAGCGATGATGATAAATGAAAATTAATGGTTGGGGTTAAGTTAGGGTTATAAGGAACATGACCCATTTGCACTTTTAATCCATGGTTAATCACATGGTGGACCAATGTGACACACTATTGAAAATAAACTACTTTTTTTTTTGGTAAAGATTGTGTTGCGTCCCTTTTTAGTCTTTAACTAAAACAAATGTTATTTCTGCTTAAAAGAGGAAAAGGATGATTGAGTTGATGCCAAAGAGAGTAGCTTTGTGCCTGGAAAAAGTCCAGCAATATTCCTATCATTATTGTGACTGTGTGGGTAAGACTATTTGGATTACAAGGTTTTGAGAATCACGAGATTTGATTAAAGAGATTTTTAGGATTTTTTAATTAAAATTTCAGCAAGTTTCTATATAAATTATGTTATGGAGAAAGCTAAGATATCAAACTCAGTCCTAGAACTAATAACTTGCGATTAGGATAATTTTAAATTCTGAAATTTACATAGGGTGAAATCAACCACCATTTTCTTTTCTTTTTTTACCAATTCAGCTACTGAAAAGACAGTTGAAAACCAGGACATGTCTTAGCAACAATATTTTATAGATTTTTGCATTTTTTCCAAAAGGACCAAAACAGCAAAATATATTATATATGAATTTTATTCTTAGAAATAAATAAGTATACCTAATCAAAGTTTGGATTGAGATCAAGAACACCACTTATGTCACACATTCCCCTTGACAAATCAGCAAATGTCACATGAGGATTTTACAATATAGAGAAAACTTGATAAAAGTTGCAGTCTTTTTCCTCTTATTTCCCTTTTCTTTTGTAAATTTATTGACCCTTTTGCTACTTCACTACGAAAAATTCAAGAGAACTCACCAGAGCTGATATTGCCACCGGCACCACCGCAGCCACCCAAGAACAGCCCCTGTAAAGCAACCCAGAATTAAAAAAAAAATATATATATATATATATATATATTGAAAATTTTAAAAGATTCTGCATTGATTGCTAAAATGTTGTCTAAATTTGTACAAAGTTAAAGACCTGCTGTCTTGCACGCTGAAGATCTTGTTCTAACTGAGTAAGTTTTATTCTACTAGTCTCTAGCTGCTGGACATATGCCTGTTTTGGGACACAACATAAAGACAACATTAAAGAAAAAAAATTACATTAATTGAAGTCACCAAGTTGTTGGAAAAGGAAAATGACCCTTGCCTTTTTCCTCAGTCGACTCTTCTTTGCAGCTTCCCTGTTTTGAGCTAAACGTCTCAATGTCTGGAACCAAAAGCAAAGCAAAGTTTTCTTTTTTAGTTATAGAAGGCAACAAATTTTGAACTCCGGACATTGTTAAGGTGGTAAAGAAAAGAAGAGAAAAATACCTTGGCATCAAGTTGTTTCTCTGATGTTGAACCTTTTCTCTGCAACAGGACATAAAACACACGTAAAACACTGTCCTAATACCCCCCACAATCAAGAACTAAGAAATGAACCCAAGTAAGAAAATTTATGCAAGTCGTCTTAAGTGTAGCATATTTTAAGATAAAATGATAAAAGAGATCTCTCACAGAATTCCCAGGAAGAAATTCTGGTTGCTGATCATTTTCATGTAAGTCTTCTAGAAATTGGTAGTCAAGAACAATGTCTGGGTGGCAATAATCACCATTATCTTCCATTTTGTGGAGGGGCTTTGGCTAATTTCCTGATTTCAAAGCTGATTTTTAAGGCTAAAAAGTAAAGACAAGAGGCTTAAGTGATAGTTATGGGGATTGAGTAAAGTGGGTCATTGTTATTGTACAAGAAAATAAATAACAGTGTAATGATTCTCATTTTGACCTTGTATATTTATTCACAAGTCTCCCTCCCTCCCCCTCTCTCTCTCTCCCCCTCTGATTTCATGTCAGTCATTTGAACAGGAAATCGTTCAGGAATCAGGGAAGGCTCTGGCCGAGTAGTTGGGATCTGTGCTTATGGATATTGAAGATATGGAGAGAGGGAGCAATAAAGATACAAACTTTTTCCGGAGTTTGGGATTTGGGAGAGAAATAGAGGGGGGGGGGGGGGGGGTCGTCTAATTAAGCAAAACAGTTGTGTTAAGAACCTTTTCTTGGGGAGATTTGGCAGGTGATTGATTCTGTTGAGAGGGCCCCCCTGTTCTTGATGTATCATTAGCCATATCTACTTGTTGCTGTTCTTGAAACTGTAGATGCTTCTGATAAAAAGCCTGATTGTAATGATCTGAAGAAGAAACTTTTTTACTGATGGGAGATTCTGGTTCCAGATGGGCTTCAGCTTTGCTTGAAAGAGTGTTTAATGCTGATCCTGAGTCAGTACTCTCCCCTCCTGACCTTGAACTTCCCTGAACGTTTAATTTAAACCAAAACAAAAGGCAAACCCCACAAGAATTATTCAAAAGGGCAGTAAAGAATCAAGAATCATTTAAAAAATTGAGCTAAATTCTGGAAATGGGAAAGCACCCAAGAACCATAAAGAAAGTTCAAAACTTTTCAATTTGAGTACAGGAATGACTTTCAGGAAAATTTGTTGATATGAAAAAGTGGGAGAGGTTTGCTTTGCTCGGACTTACAAAGGCTGTTGTTTTTATCTATTACTGATATCAAAAGACAAAAGACATGGTCAAAGATGTAGAAAGGAGGCTAAGAAACTACTACTCTTGGGGTTTCTTGGAATCTCATTGGCCATGAAGGAAACATTTCCAGTGTAGCTGCAGGTCTGCCTGTTACTGTAAATAAAGCTGCAAGAATCAACAAAAGCAAAATCTCAGAAGATCAGATCACCTCAGAATAAAGACGATAAAGATTTTAATACTATTTTCTTTGCCACCTAATCCCCATCTTTTCTGCAGTTATGTGTGGACAAAGTCAGTAAATCATGCCAAGGTGGTCAGGTTACTATGTTTGTAGCCTTACACCATTGATTTCTCTAGCCTCAGAATGATTACAGTATTGGAAATGGAAACCCCCCCTGTGCTGTCCTTCTCTTTAGATTAGACATATTCAAACCTCTCTGTGCTTTTTGTAGAGTTGGTTATACTTATCAAACGTCACAAAAGGAAAAATGATAGAAAGAAAGAGAGAGGAAAAGGGTGGTAGCATACGTGCTTTAGCTTCATCATTCCTAATCTTAACTCCTTGCAGCACAATTGCTTCTTCTAGCTCTCCAAAATCAAAAGCAGATCCTTCTTGATTACTATAGGCAAAAATACAACTATCCCATGTCAGGCATACTTGAATAAACAAAAGAATTGTAAGAAATTTGAAAGCTGATAAGCGACATACATGAAACTGGTTGATGGGGTGTTGATTCCATGGAGAAGTGCATAAGGGAGATGCTGATTAGAGGGACCTGAGTCTGACAAACCAGTCTCTCCAATTCTGTGGCTAGCCATGCAAGCTCTCTCTTTTTTAGACCATTCTACACATCATATCTTTCTCCAACAAGAATTAACTGATCATCAAACGTTAAAAAAGATGTTGTGAATTAGACAACAAGAAGAAGCAGAAGTGGTAAGAAACAGAGGAATTGGACAGCAAGTAAACTATTGTCAAAACATATTCAAATCCACTAATTTTGTTTACCTCAGTTTGGTATTGAATTTAGAGCTGGAAATTAAGTTGTGCTTGAAGAAGAGCACAACTGGGAGGGAGGGAGGGAGGGAGGGAAATCAAAGCTAGCTTTCTTGTCAAAGTGTATATCTAGGTTTCTACAACAAGGGACAAAGTCTTTTTCTTCAGAAATCTCTATCCACTCTTTCCACCTTTTGCTCTTTCATGGCTGTCTCTATCTCTTGCTTTCTTTCTCTCTTTCTCTCCTTCTATGTGAAGAAAACTAACCTAATTTGATTAGTTTGTTTTCCTTTTTGCCCTTTTCTCTTCTTTTCTATTTGGAGTTTGCTTTAGTTCTTTCAACAAGCAGGGTTTTGAAAGTTGAAACTCATCCCCCCTATGTAGCAAACCAAAACTCTTGTCCTTGCAAGCAAGAGCTGTCTCAAGCCCTCTGGGTAGCGTGGAGGGTTTTTGCCAAAAATAAACACATAAAAAAACAGCAACAAAATTCAATGATCAAATAAACAATTAAACAAAACCAGCAGAAGAGGAGGTGGGGTCTTTAGCAGGAACCCACTAGAATCACTAAATGACTCCTACTCCACTCTTCTCTCTCTTCTAACCGCCTGTGCTTTCCCATTGGTCCTTTTTATGGGGCTCTTCAAGGATTCAAGTACTTTGCAGCAGCGGAAAAAAATCAAGATTTATTTATCTAGCAGTAAATTCAACATGGAATATCATGGAAGATGAGACAAGGTTTTTTCTTTCACAAAATATGGTAATAGGAGAAGTCTTTCTTGTACTGTCTCTTGATGGCCCAGAAGAGAATTGAGTTTCCTTTTGACACCTCAAGGGGGCGGGGTCGCAAGAGGGAGGGAGATTAAATTTTTATTATTTTTGTAGGACTAATTTGAATTATCTCAGAGTGTTGTTACACCATTTCAACCAAAACATTAGAATAATGATCCCAAACAAAACCCCTCTTGTAATATATTAATCCAAGTTCCTGAGATGGATTTGTTTGGTATTATCTCCCTTGTTGATAGGTCAACATCCATTCCCTGTCATCACCTAAAACCATGCCACATGAAGATTCCTTTCCCTTAATAGAAGAGGTCTCAGAGTAACAGGGAATTCATCTTATCTTCTCGTTAGGGTCTTAATCCCTTCATTAGGTAAGGTTTTTTGTGTTGTCAATGCCTTGAAACCTTTTTTTCTTTCGAGCGGATATGGCCAATCGTGAAAAACTACCCTTTTGTAATGGTCTGAACAAAAAAGAAGAGTTAAGAGTCAATTGATGGATTATAAAGCTGTTCAAACAGTACTTTTGAGGGTTTAATAAGATAGCCATGACAAGCATCATTGATGATATATGTGTTAATTAGGAGGATGTGTCTAGAGAGGGAGTGAGAGGGGTATTGGACCCATGATCTTTCATCAGGATAGATAGAAACAAATATTTTATGCTGTGCCCATCTGCTACTTTTGTAGGTATATGCCCTTGCACCGATTATTCCTTCATGATCCCAATGATTGGCCTAAAAAAGGGTTTTGGCTCAAACATAGAGGTAGGGTTCATGGATTAGGTAAAAACATGCGTTCAAACCCTATATACTTTATCCAACCTTGTTCCTTACAACATGTTCTTCATATGGAAGATTTTCAGAGTCTTCTTTTAGATTATAGATTCCATGAATCTTGCATTCCCCCGAACTGCGGTTCTTTTATAAGTTCCTTTGCTTCTATGCTTGTAGAGAGGTTATTGGTCTAGATCAAATCCAAGTATATTTAAGATTTTAGGTAACTAATTAAGCCATTGCTTGTCACTTAAGCATGAAACTAAAACATATTTATGTATATTGATTGATTAATTGATATTGCTTCTACATATGAAGTATTGACTTCAATTATCCCACTTGCATCCTTTTCTAGTTTTCTATAATTATTAGAGTTGCGTGAGCAAGGCTTACAAGTTTATCTCCCACGGTTTCTCATCAATCAATTGAGACAGGAACTTAGCTGAAAATTCTATGAAGAGAAGCAATTCATAGCCAAGTTCTTGACCTTTATCTTAAAGAATGGTTGAACAAGGTCAGAGTCATAATGGGAAATCATTATTAATTATACTTCCGCGCGCAAAGAATACTCTGCGGCTAATTCGAGAGTGCTCTTGACCATCGAATTAAAAAAACGCTGAGAAATTTCCCAGCATTAATTATGAGTGGTATCCACAACAAGCTCAGTATCTCCTGCATGACTTGTGAGAAAGATTATTGAAATAATTGTATCGGTTGCTTAGATGCCTTCTCTCTGTATGTAAATAAAATCTTCACCCGAAACATACTACTGAAGCAACCTAAACAGCCTTGATGGTCTCCTCAACTACATAATAGACTTGATCACTAAATCCAAAACAGTACAGAAAGTTTATAAATTTCCCTCCAACTCAGAGCATCCTCTCAGATTCTGGCATCTCGGTGCCAAAATCTTCCAAATTGGCTATCAATAATTTACCAGATGCTGCATCAGCTCCTGAAATCGGCTGCTGGTTTGAAGTAGATATACATTATTGAAACTTAAACACTCATTTGGTAGTTAGAATTGGTGGAATATTTGCCAAAGCCAACTAATACAAGTAGTAGGTGCTGGGCTGCTGCCCATTTTGATTCTGACTAGAAGTTCATGCACACAGCGAAGGTTTATTTCAGATACAAGAAAGTTGACTTTATTCTCTTACAAAAGAGTTGGCAACACAGTTTCCACCTCCAATAATACAGAACTAAACAAGCTTAAATTCCTTGAAATCAGAACATTTGTACGAGGTCTACTTCAACTTACATTTGTCGACTTTCTTCACAGAAAAAAAGAACATCACATGTAATGAAAAATCTGGCACTTACGAGGGATCTTCCCTTCCAGCACTGCAACCTATTCAAATACCCTAAAGATGAAGAAAGGAAATACACATTGATAATGAAAAATAACCTCCACAGGAGACGGTGGGGGTTGCAAATTGTTACCGGCATGACCATCTTAAGATCAGTGGTAAAACATTAAGAGCAACCTAACTGAATGACCATGATTGCTTGACATGGAATCAATCATAACCACCACAATTCCATGCTGAAAAATGAATTATCCCAAGACCAACAAAAAAAATGAAGTGTTCTACTTATAGGAGTAGATTGAAAGTGATCTTTCATATCGAAGATTGTCACCCCTCTTAACAGTATCAACAATATCGTGATCCTCAAAACTCAATGTTTTGGACATACAGGGCTCTACTTGCATATAGCATCTTAATTCTTAGGATGGTATGACCTTGCAGTTATGGACAAAGTTCAAACAGATTACTGCAAGATCTTCAGACATGATCCGGGCTTTTTCCTAGGTGACTCCGGATAAGGAAGAATCTAAGAACAGCAATTCAGAAAGCACAGATGTTCCCTTCTCCTTCTATAACTGAAGGAAACCTAAGACAACAGTATTTTGAAGAGTTATAAAAGCCGGCCGTGCATGGTAGGTGTCGATCTAGAGCCTAGTCAAGTCGGGTATCATTTCAAACTGTATTTTTGCACCCTCCCCTAACCTATACGATTTGATTGAAAAGTGTTGCTAGTCTGTACGTGGCAATTAAATAGTTTCTAAGAATCAAATCTGTCACTACGGATCCATCTTCAATAACAAAGGAGCGATGATGTATGGACATTTCATCTACAGTGAAACATACATATCATAAAAAAAAATAAAATTATATAAAAATTTCATAGTATTTTAATATTTTTCAAAATATTATATTATTCAAAATCAATAAAATTAAATAAAACTTCAAAAATTATCATCATCAGATAAAACAAAATAAATTAAATAACTCATAATATTTATTGCATTGTTAAAATTCAAACTTAATTAAAACAATGTAATAGTAGAGCGTCTAAAATATGGAAACAAAACAAAAACTAAAAGGAAAGTCTCGTGAAACAAGTAAGGCATATCGACCAAAACTGAAAAAGTAAGAACACTCAACAAAGTCTACTTGCTAACAAAAACTAAAAACCTGAAATAATATTAAAAAAAATGGAGGAATGAGTTCAACTAACTCAACAAAGGAATAACATTTAATATAGATCTTAGATATTAATAGCTTGTAATTAAGTCGATATATCTTGATATAAATATAAATACTAAGTATATTAACATAAAAATTATCTATATTACATGCATATTAATAGTTAATTTGCATATTAACATAGATCATAGAGAATAACATTTAACATAAATCTTAGATATTAATAGTTTTCAAGAATTAATCAATTGTACACATCATATAATCAACATACTTATATTATTTATATTACATGCATGTTAAAGATTATCTTACTCACCCGGAAAACAAAAGCAAAAGACAAACATATGCAGAACCTGAGTCTACTGAAGATTATTAGGAGGTACGTCAGCAGAACGTATAACGGATACAGAAAACACTCAAAAACAATTCAAAATAAAGTAACATAAAAGATTAAAAACTTTTAGCTTAGAGACCAAAACATAAATATAAAACCAAACTGATTCACCCGATCGATTTCGAACATAACTCAAACCTAACAAACCTTATAAAACTCTACTCTCGGGTCAACCAATCAACCAAGATGACCAACCGATCGACTGAATGACTAACCGGTCGATCATTATCACAGGTCAACCAGTCGACCGGTATTAACTAGCCAACATGTTGGTCGATTTACAACAAATAGTCGACCGACAGCAACCAATCGGCCGGTTCAGCCAGCTGGTTGATCAGGATTTCCATAATCTTGATCTGTTAGTTATCAAATCTACATAATTCACAATATAGCAATTTATTCTTGTAATACTTTGAAATAGAAAAAAGAAGAAGAAAGGTTTAATATGAAATGACAACAATGCCCTTAAAAGAGTAATATTTAGGTATATATGGATGGATGGCATTTTAGTAATCGAACAAAGAGTTGGTAAATATAAAAGGAAGAAAAAAAAAAAGAGGACTTAGATTTGAAGAGAAGAAACTGTAAGAAGAAAAAGAAGAGAAAGAAAAAAATATAAATGAAGGAGAAGAGACTTAGAGAAAATAAATTTAAAATGTAAGTTTTATGTTTTGATGTGTATAATTGTTGGTATTAATTAAGATTATGAATTTTTTGAAGATTAGGTTTTGAAGATTTTGATTTGGGTTTGATTGAACAGTTGATTGAAATATTATGGGTTAATTGTTATGGATAATGGTTTATTTAGTTGATTTTGGGTAAGGATGATAATTCTAAGTTATGGTTTATTTAAATGATGAATTTGAGTTAGAGATTTTGGTAGATCAGTGGGTGATTTATGGAAAAATCTGAGTTTGAGGTTGAAGATGATGAAATTTCATTTTGATCCCTCAATTTGTGAAAATTATTGTTTAGTCCCAAAACTTTGGAAAAATTTACATTTTGGTCCCTAGAGAAAATTTTGAGATTCTAGACAGAATTGAGGATGGATTATGGGTAAAATTTCAGTATAGTTATGAATTTATAACATTTTTAGTTTGGCCCTCTAATTTGATAAAATTACAATTTGACCCCTAAGAATTTGATAAAATTCCATATTGGTCCCAGCTGTAATTTTACTTTTTTAGATTGTTTTGATGAATGATTGAGGTTTATTTGGTGAAATATTATCAAGTTTTATGATTTTTTTCTTTTAAATTAGATTTCAAGAAAACCATTTGATTTTTGGGTTTGTTTTTTTTTTTTTTTTTTTGAAAAAGGACTAGTTTGGTTCATAAACATATAAAGTTATGATTTAGACTCTTAGTTAAGTTTATTAAATAGATTTTACATTATGTTTTAGTCCTTTTTAATATGTCTCATTTTCTATTCAGATAATCCTGGTATTCTACCTGTAGAATATCAGTAGGATTGCCTTCGATATCTGTTTCCGTGTTATTTCTACTTTTGAGTTAGGTGAGTGAATAATTTTTCATATGCTAGAGGATTAGTATAAATAATTGAATTGTTAATATGGAATTGATTGTGCTTCTTGGTAAATCTTATTTTGTTTATTTTTTCCTTGTTTATGATTAAGCATGATCACTTATTGAAATTGAATCTTTGATATGAACCATTATGTACTTCTGAATTGATAGTTTTTTATTTATTTAATTGATGTTATGAGTTGAGCTTTGAGATATGAATTTGTTTGTTTGATTATGATATAAATGGTATGCTAATCAGAATACTCATACTAACAGGGTAGTGTTAGTCTTTGTGCACACTGTATTAAAACCCTAGTTGGTCGAAAGAGTCACCAACCTATAGCGACTGATCATCTCATGGCACGGAGCATCATGCTCATTGCATTTTGATTTTCTGACAAGTCTTACCTTATGATATTCATGTTATGGTCTATTTGAGAAACTTTCCTGTAAGAACTTAAAGTCATATTTGTATATACATTCTTCATTGTTGTATTATCTCGTGTATGTATATTGAACGTTATCTACTCACTGAGTTGTTGAACTCGTCCTTTCATTATTTATCTTTTTCAGGTTTATAGCTTATTAGTAGGTCACTTTTGTTGGACTTTTAGATCCTGTTTTTTTAGTTGTAATTGTTTTTTTTCTTTATGTCTAATTAGTGCTCCACAACTACAATATTTGTATTAACTCTCGTATTAAGATAATCAATTTATATTATAAAATTAGTTATGTTATCTTGTTGCGTAGATCTCTGTTTTGTTTATATATGTGAAAAGGTTTATATATGAGTTTAAGTTCGTATAAGTATCAAAATCTAGAATTGAACATTGTCTATGTGCCAGTAATGGACTTGAAAATCAGGTCATGACAATTCTTCAACAACTCATAATTCCAGACATCAAATAGGTTTGTTTCAAGCCAACTAACATCCTCATACATCAATTTAAAAACCCTTAAATCATTCCATCAACAGGTCTTAATGAAACTCTAACTCTTCCTTAATCCTTCCACAAACAAACTCCTAATCAAAAAATAACAAAAGTGAAAATTACTTGCTTGTTTTTTCAACCATACTTGAACCAAACTAAAACTTAAAACCGAAATACACCAACTTAAAACCGAAATACTTGGTGTTGTTTAAAGAAAAAGTCACGACGAGAAGAGGAAAACGAGGGGAAGAGAGAAAAAAATCAATTCTCTTACAACCCTTTTCTATCTAGATTTGTTGGGTTAGATTTGGACTGTATCTTGAGATTAGGTTGGGCGAAGAATATATATCTACAAAATCACATTTTCAATACTTTCGTTCATAATGGTTGCATCCCACAATTGACAACAAAATGAGCCTTACGTCTTGCTAGCCTGCAGCAATTAAATAGTTTCCAAGGAATCTAACGAAAATGTAAGTGCCTGTGAACAATACTTTCCATCCAAATCCAGAATTGCTAAGTTATGTCCAGAGATTCTCCTGTCATTCGTGGGTGTTACAAGAATACTGGTGATGTTTGCAATTCCTCTCTTCAAGGGGTTGAACGGTGTCAATGCTCCAAACAATACTCCATTTATTGAAGGCATAATGAGCCATGGACACTCAGTCCTTGTATAACTTCTGTCCCTCATAAATAAAAGACCTGCATATTTCTACCGCAAGATCCTCAGCCCGGGGCCATTCTTATTTCACCAAGCTGGACAGTGTATCTGTGTGTGAGTATGTGAGAGGGAGAGAGGGAGAGCAAACTTTTCAACCTGGCAGTAGAAAAGCTTGAATACAGCAATTGAGTAAAAATGACAACAAAGTGAAAAGAAAACACGTTTCTATTGTAAAAGCAAGTAATTTTCCGTGATAAGGAAGAATTCAGAGATCATTTACAGGACACGAAAAGGGATGCTCAGGTTCTAAAATGCTGTAAATCTTACCCAGAACATGTTCGTATACGACTCATTTTTTAGGCAAAACTTGAATATTGACCAAAAGTAATCACAAGATTTCTATTCATAATCGAACTGCACATCTACATGCATGTATTTTCTCATGAGCTGAACTATGGATGATGTAAAATTGGCCAACATTTGGCATTCTTCATGACTTTTGGCCTCTGAAACAACACCATGAATTACCAGCTTCCTGAGATTTGGACAAAGTTTTAGCAGCCCCTCAACCCAATGAGAGAAGAGATCATTAATTATAGTCCATCCGAGCTCCAACACAAAGACATTCTCCAAGTGGGAAGACCCTTGCAGGCCATAGTTAACCACTCCATCTCTCAAGTCATAACTTAATGCAAGATGGATGAGATGCGGGAAACAAACAGCAATAGTTTCTAAATCCACAATCTCATCCTCGTCATCGAAGACCACATCCCAAAGACGAAGTTTTGTCAACTTTGATGATTTGGAGATCATTTGGTAGAACTTTGGCCACATAATAGTGAAGTTGCTGACATCTATGATCTCAAGATTATCAACAGTGTCACCAATATCAAGATGAATAACACTTACGTCATCAATTTTGAAATGCTTCAAAGTACCCTTTCCAATGAGTTCAAATAGCTCAAGAGCGCAATCCTTCAAGTGCAAGCATTCAATGCTATCTGCCTCCAAGATAAACTTGTCCAAACTGATTGCTTCAACATAAACTCTCTTTAATGTTGGACTGCTCAGTTCAACAGTCACCTGTGCATCAGACATTGCAATCTCTGGATTGATAAGTTCCAAGGTCTCAATCTTTGGGCAAGCAGTGAGCAAAAGATTGAGATCCAATGCTGAGATACTGACATAACTCAAAGAAAGGGATTTTAAACAAGGGAATCTCTGAAAGTTGGGTTCAACCCCTGTTATCGAGTTGTGGGACAGTTCCAACATTTCCATCTTCTGCCTGCCACAAATCTCAAGAATATTAACATTCGGATTAGTCCGAACATTATAAATCAATCGGTGCAAGGTTTCCCTGGTGTACATAAGCCAAGCAATAACTGTTGAAGCAGAGAACTCATCAACATCATCCATCAAAATCGACAAGCCTTGTAACCCAGTGGTTTGAAATATTGTCTGAGTTATCAGTATCTGTAGTCGGCTAGTTGTGAGATCTTGATAGACATTGCAATCATTGGAATTAAATGAAAGAGTGTGAAGATGTTTGCGCCAAGCTTCTCGCCACTTCCGACATGTTGCAGAAGCTATCACCACATCTCGAGCACCTCCTAGCCGTGACAGAATGTTCCCAATAACTTCAACTGGAAGATGTTCCATTACCCGAAAAACAAATACCTGAAGTTTCAAAACCACAACTAGGACTTCATACGAGAAATATCAGAAAAATTGATGCAGCTCAATTTATAACACACTAACTAATAAACCATTCAACAATATTTGGATCCTGTGCATAGCTTCTTGTTCAGCAACACCAAAGTTTGATCTAGTACACAAACATAAAAGCTACTCAGCACATCAAAACAACCAATTGGCACTAGCTAAAAACTAGAGGAAAAATTCAAACTTTGAAAAGGTCTCAGTCATTGAATCACAAAGGCAAGCAACAAAAATTATATGCAAACCCAGATAAATCCAAAATCCATGAACAGAAAACGAAAAACTAAAAATCCAACATCAGGGTACCAACTACATTGATTTCAACAAAAAAAAATATTCAACCTTTTGACTTGCTAATAAAAAAATTGCAAGAAATCCAGCAAACCATCAAGTAATCAGGCAATAACCCAAAAATCAATGAGCGAAACCCATCAAAAACACAAAATCTGACATCTGGGTACAAACAAACAAATTCAAACATTCACACTGCAACGTTAATTAACCAAATAGAATATTGAAAAGAATGAGATTCGATAAATGATACCCTGAATTCAAAAGCACTAAAAAACGCAAGAGGGTCGTCAAAGATCTTACCACACAATACAATCAACAAGAGATTAGAGATGAACAGGGAGACAATCGAGAGAGAGAAGTAGATTCCAGGCGTGACTTTGATAAAGATCCGCCACCCTGGAGAATAGAGAGAGAGAGAGAGAGCCTATTATAAGTTGGACGAATCCATGATGAGCTAGGCTGTTTGGAACTGTAAATTGAATTTAATTCAGAAATTTTAATGAAATCAAATCATTTAAAAATTCTAGAAGAAATTTGATTTTTAAAAATTATATTTAAAATTATATTTTTAAAAGTATTTTTATATTTATTTTTTTAAAAGATCATACATTATTTAGAATTAATTTTTTATTGTAATTAAATTGTAGTATTTAATTTAAATTCAATTGATAAATAAATTAAATTTATATATTTGAAAATGATATAATTTATTTTATTTCCTATGTTATTCAATTATCTATTATAATTAAATTAAATTATAGTATTCATATGTTTGATAAATAAGTTAAATTCTAAAAAATATATAATTTATTTTATTTTATTTTTTATATTATCTTGAATTCAATTACAATGTTAAATTTGAATTTAATTAATAGATAAGTTGAATGCACATGCTTGAAAAAAATAAAATTCAAATTATTTTATTTCCTATATTACTTAATTCTCTACTATAATTGAATTTGATAAGGGTAGTATAAAGAATAAAATAAATTAAACTCTATTTTTTTAACTATGTAAATTCAATTTATTTATCAACTACATAACTTGTTTATTAATTAAATTTAAATTAAATATTATAATTGACAACTGAATTTAATTATAATAGAGAATTTGTTTAAACAACTAGAATAAAAAAGATTGGTTTTTTTTAATTTGTAATTATTTGCTAATGATTTATTTTTTTAAGGGCAAACCTGGAAAAAGTCGTTGATCTATAGAAGATATCTTAATTAGATATCTCAATCCCCGTTCTATTTTTAATGTGGATTAGTTTCTCAATATACCAATCAATTCTCAATTAGATCCTTTAATTGGTTTTGGTTAAAAAAGTTGTCTCTTTTCATGTGAAAAATATAAATTTACTAAGACTTTCCTCATCACCTGATAGGGAGAGTTCTGTGAAGAAACATAAGGGCTGTATATTTTTTATATATAATTTGATCTAACACCTGGTTTCGTGCGATGCAAGAGTGAAGATCTTAAGGAATTGATGATTTTGCATGAGAAAAAGAAAATCGAGCGAGTTTTGTTCGTATTTACAGGAAAGGCCTTGTGGTTTGGGTTAATTTCAAGAATAACCCTAACTATACTGCTACAATTCCTTATCAGTATTTTGACTTGTACCTTGGATTCAGTTCCATATACTGGGGAGAAACCTCTGCTGATAAGGCGTTGCTGCTCTTGTGTTGTTTCATGTTATTGGTCCGTGTCAACCCTAGCAGTAGCATGTTGTTACACTGTCATGCTGTACGAGTGTTTAAAATTTCTTTTTAAAATTTAAATTAATATATTTTTTATATTTTCCTATTATTTTGATGTATTAATATTAAAAATAATTTTTAAAAAATAAAAAAAAATTATTTTAATGTGTTTTTGAAATGAAAAGCACTTTGAAAAACAACCGCTACCACACTCTCGAACAGCTCTATCTTATTTGTGTGGTCTTGCATGTCAAGGTTTTTAAAAAATAAATATTATTTTTTTAAAAAAATACTTTTATAATACCTTAAAAAATAATATAAATCTTATGTTACAACTCATTTTATAGTTTAAATTATTAGATTTAAATAGTTATTTAACATAATATTAGAGCGTTGATGATTAAGTGATCATGAATTTGAATTTTACTATCTCCA
>Ga0307515_10008190_pt1 | contig 20454 bp, 18 predicted proteins | sample 17_EM_MG_FD_194513 | JGI IMG/M metagenome (GOLD analysis project Ga0307515, IMG submission 194513) | Populus trichocarpa ectomycorrhiza microbial communities from riparian zone in the Pacific Northwest, United States - 17_EM | ecosystem: Host-associated > Plants > Roots > Unclassified | place...
GTGGCTCTTTCACAGTGATGAGACTAAGCTGTGAGGTGCAAATGTCATGATTGGTTAGCTGGAAATCAAAGATAAAGCCCAGTGGCATGTCACTTTTGGACACTGCCTTCCCAAGGTTACTCGCCGGACTAGGCTGCAATGGCTGGCCATCCGCCTCTTTTTGAGGACCCTTGCGTCTCCCCGTATATCAGCAGGAACAGGAAGTTGCAACTTCCAAGGACCCAATTTTCCCAACATCTTTTTCAATCAAGAACTGATGTTTTTCTTTAACAGGGTCGCTAAATAATACATAGCCATAGCAGATAGACCTCCACTGTAAAAAGAAGGAAAGAATCGTACGGATATTTCACTGTCATGATTACATTTGTTTAGGGGTATCTACTATCTACATTTCGGCATCAAGGGGGAGGATTTACATTCTTCCAGTGTGATATTTCAGTGCCTACTCTCAATTAACTCGAATCAGTAGAGAGTGTCGTTAGACATTCAGAAGTCATATAGCACTCACTTCCTATTAAAAGGGAAAAACAAGATTTCATTATCCGAAGTATATCAAATGACACCTTGTTATAAAATTATGATACTGACGAAATCCACTTGAAAGTAACCTCGGTCTATTCCTTGCTGGTCAGCTGCTTGGGATTTACTTCCTTTTCAAGCTCATCGAATTCCCACTCACCAATATCCTCTGTTGCGTATCCTTCCTCGTCCTTCCCGAGATCGGATCCTAACTTTTCCAGGTCTGCCTGTGTGACTACATTTCCTCTGTTAACAGGGGGTGATCCGCTTTCATTTGCTTCTTTCTTTCCTGGAGCCTCAAATGTCTGTTTGGAAGAAGAGGATGGATCTACACGGGGGCTATTACTGGACTGTGAGTGTGATTGTTGATTCTCAACTTCCAGGACTGGTCTCTGGATGGATTTAATTTCCTCTTTAATTTTTTCCACAGCACTAAATAGCTCTTTGACCCTGTCGTCGTTTTTCCTGAAGTGTACGTACCATTTCCCATTTTAAGTGGTTGATCAATGCATCGAATGATAGAGCATGTGTAAAGAGAAAGGTTACTGCACCTGTATACGCCTTCATAGTTGGTATAAAACTGCTTTTTCATCGCATCCACTGCATTTGTGATGGTTAAAATCTGGCAGGACAAAGAATGACATGGCTTTAATTAGATGAAACTTCAGTAGATCGGGAACAACGCAGGGAAGGAGATCGATCTAACAAGAAGAAATGCTAGAATGGAGAGAGGATTTTGAGGACAATAAATGTGGGAAAACAGTATTTATATGAACTAGAAAATAGGGAAATAAAACTGAGCATTTGATATTGAAACATAGAAGGAGTTTGTCAGATATTATCAAAGCAAACCCAATAAAACATCCATACCTTTGCTTCAAGCTCCAGAAATCCCTCTTCAAGATTTTTTCTATGGTTTATTGCTTTTGACCCTTCATCCTTTATGATAGGTGCTATTTCTGACCTGCTGCAGAATAACAGTTTGAGACTTCTCTGAACTAAGTGATAAAAATTCCAAAGAATCATCATAGCATAATACCCTTGACAAGAATGCAAGTCTGCCACGAGCCCTTTCATACGGATGACTGAAGGCCCCAACTGTTCCTGATGAGTGGTTCAATTTTTGCATGTCAACAACAATGTTTAAAACCAATTTCACAGCTAAATAGATTTAATGGAAATTATAAAACTATAGTTGAAGAAGTCATACAGGAGCAATGAATACATTAACAATACCTTGTAAGCAGAGAGGAGATGAACACTCAAATTCACAAAATGATCACCATATCTCTCCAAGTCGCCACTTGAACATGCATGTGCAGAAAATAATCAACAAGAAACAAATGACAAAGATTTGACACAACAGTATGGGAACTTTAGTCGTATGGGAAAAAATTAGGAAAAATTAATCAGATCATTTTGTTTTGGAGTGCGTCTATCCTACAAAAGCATAAGTATCAATCTCAATAGCAAATCAGTAGAGAGAATTTATACATACTTGACCTGATTCTCCTTCAGCTCTGTGTCTGTAGTCTGGAGAACCCAGGTAGCATCTAGAAAATTAATCCAAGAATTAACAACATCTGCCTCTGCCCGACAGGATGTAATCGACTTTGCTAGCTCATCTTCCTACGATTACAAAACATGCTCAATATGATATAATAAGAAGATTCCTCATTGGCTCTGTAATTTTCTTCTGGGAAATTCAAGTAGTTTAAAAGTTCTATCATGTACAAAATATGGTTCTTCTGACAAGGGAAGATCAGCAATACCTTGGCTTTCAGGTGCATCAGAATCTGATTGCTGGCTTCATCAAATTTCTCTCTCTCTTCCCTGGCATTGTGAATACGTGCCCGTGCTGAATTCAAGGAGGTATTGACCTACAATAAATGCCAGAAATGGTTAGAATCCCAGAAAAAATAGGATAGAGATCCTACAGAGTTGACGTCACAGAGTGAACCAATTCTCCCATTGACATTACCAATTCAACTCCACAGTTTAAACACACATAAGCAAGAATACAAGTTACGTATCCATGCTGAAGAAAGCACATCAGATAATCATGAATATGAAAGGTAAACTGCAACAAAGGGAATAAATGAGACTCCACTGAATAATTCCAAGAATGATGATATCATCCAGAACTGCATGACATTTTTATTAATAGACTAGCAAAAATATTCAGATGAAGGATACCTTCTTTAATTCAGCTTCAAGTTCATCTTTTTGCTTTTCCATTTCTCTAATCTCCACTGACAATTCCTAGAAAAATGCAATGTGACATGTTTAATAATATTCCTGGCAACAAAATAAATCAAACAATGACAAACTTTGTCCCAAGACATAGGTCATGCAAAACTTCATGGGAGATCATAAAATTCCTCAACAATATGAAAAGAAAAGGAAAAAAGAAAATCAGAATATTGTATATCCGAACTTTTCTCAGATATGGAATAATTGGATATCTTGTTTTACTATATTTTCTTGCTAAGAATAGAACTCTTAAAACTGAAGCAGGATTTTTGAAATGGAGATGCACAACTGTGAGTGCTATACAATCATAAAGTCCTTCTGAAATTAAACTTTTAAAAATTGAAATTAGGCTGCTTAAGCTCATGGTAGTAAGTGTTGGACAGTGAAGGATGCCCAAAAAATCAGTCTAGCTCTGTTGAAACTAATAAGATCCATATCAAAATAAAGAATGAAGGATTCCATAGAAAAGTGGAGGAATTGGAGAAGGCAACCATGGAGGTAAATAGAGGAATCGTTACATCTAAGATGAAGACTAATTGGATTGAGGGGACAAGGGAAACCATAAACAGTGAGAGCCAAAGAAGTAAAAGAACGGATCTAGAATCAATCCTGCATAGTCCTGAACAAAACGGAGGCAAGGATTCATGTTTCAAATTCCAGTGCCATGATGCGTAATAGTAATCTAATTTTTTTTTCTCTAGGATGACAGCTACTTAAGTTGAAAAGTTTTAAAAATTTTCAATCAATTTTCTTCATTTTAATAAAAAGTGACATTATTTCCTTGGAGGAAAGGTACCTTCTCAAGCTGACTAATCTCATCACCTTTAGCCACACGAAAGTTGAGTGCGTCTTCTTTCTGTGTCCTGCATAAACATTGAGAAAGAAATAAAAAATGAAACAATGAAAGACTGGCATTAATAAAAAGTAATAAACAATAGCAATAGGAAATTCCGGGAAGGTTAGAACCAAAGCATCAGAGAAAAGCCAATTATTATATATTTTCAAACTATCCATGTTCCTTTCAATTGTCAATAAGCATATTAGTAATGCACTGACCAATACCCCGAAAAATAAATCATTCTAATGTTCCATCACTAACCATTAAAAAGAAAACTATAGGAAAATAAACATGATGAAAATGCAATACAGGACAGCACTCTACTTATACATTGCATATTGACTTAACAGCATGTTAAAATCCATGAAGAGTTCATTTTTTCAGCAATAAGCAAACTTCCACTCACGGTCACAGTTGTGGGGAACACTTTCTATAAATTTAGAACCCAATGCACCCAACTTTGCAGAGTGACATTTCTTGTCCATCCTCCCCCTCCCCACAAAAGAAGCAGTAAAAGTGGATGCAAATACACAAAATGCAGAAACATAGATTATATCCCATTTGCCGACACATGCACAAGCACATGCATGAACATACTAAAAAAAAATTCTGAGATGCTAAATGAACCTTTGTTCTAAAATGCGCTTTTCAGCTTTTGAGGTCGAGTTAAGAAGAGATTCTGATAAAATTTTCAATTTATCAACCTGCAAAATAAGTGTATAGTGGATTATTAAGAATACAGCAGCAGGAGTTGACAGGCTAGAAATAAACTGAAACAAAACCCAGAAAATAAAAATAGAATTGAACTGTGCCAATTTGTATTATCTCTTCTATTCATAAACTAAAAATAGACGAGACTGCTAATGTGATTTAAAATTCTTTCAAAACAAAGCATTTTACAATCTCTTTGAGAAACAATAGGCATTGAGGATGAAATAAAAATGTTTAAACTCATCCTTTAATATCATTACAATTACCAATAGAAATTGTGTTTGTCTAAAGGATTTTTGGAAAATTGTGGTATTTTTCACCTTGTTGATTTGTGTTGAAAAAACTGCTTCAAGAAACAATATGAAATCCAGTGAAAGTTCCATGACCAGAGGAAGTGCCACGAGGGATTAGGTAACATTTCTGATTCGCTATCTTCTGTTTCTAGTAAATTTTTCTATAGTTAAGATTATTCATATGCATAATAGGCCATTTGAGATATTAGATTGGTCCTAAAACTATCAACAGTAACAGAATATTAACACTAGGTAAGAAATAAAAATCTCAGTTAGGATTTGCATGACATTCCTGCCTCATCTATGCCAAACATGCTCGACATATAATAGGCTTGCCTCTGGGTGTTTAGACAGACAGGTTTGTAAAGCTATGATTTCAGCTTCAAACTTCACAGGTTGCAGAAAGGTAGCAGTAAGTTCTAACACTGCAGCAGCTATTAAGTAACAGAAGACCATGCAGAAGCAACTTAAATGAATGAAACATGCTGAATTATCACTTGGTAAGAGGTTACCAAGGAACATTGCTTAGCCTAGAAAATAGTGTCCTCAAGCATTTCTTGTGTCCTTCAGATGCGTAGGTGTAAGTACTTTCAACTCCTATTTTTTTTTTACTCTAGGGGTAAGAGAAGGGCCAAACACTCAACAACCAATGCGAACTCTTTGCTCTCTATCAATGGCTGTACTTTCAACTCCTCTAATGAAAGATATCTTGGGGATAAGCACATAAAATTATTGCTAGCAAGCATTAGAAGTTATGAGATCTGTTTGCAGAATATGCCTCCATAAAAGCACTTAAAGAACAGCTTGGTTCAGTCTCTGGTGCATACCAGGAACCATTTGACAGTTTGTTCCTAGAAAAACCTCTCTGAAAACTAAATGTTATTCTGAAAGGAAATAAAAGGCCCAGTCAGGTTAGATCTATCACTAAGAATCCATACCTTCTCCACATGCATTTCTGGAGAATCCCCATTTCTCAAAGATTTCTTCTTTAGTAATAGTGCCTCCAATGTGGAACATAGTTGAATTTGTCCAAGTTTTTCTTCTACAGCCTGAGCAAAAATTGAACGTCAGTTTCTGTGATCAAGGACGTAAATTCTAAAATCAAATTCAGAAACTGTCTGAAGATGTAATAAGCATTAAGATACCCACTCTTTTAGAATCTTGCACGTTTGTGAAGATCTAAACTTGGGATAAGAAAGCATGAAAAGATTTTGGAGAAGAAAAAAAATCAATTAAAGTCAGTCCTGAAGTTACAGTTACGTTTTTTAGTGAAAACCCAGAACCTTAAAATTACAAAAATCTTTAAGCTTTCTTCACACAACTACTTGTATCAGACTAGTGTACAACAAATGACATGCGGAATCTGTTTGTACATGGAAAATTGTGAATGTAGGATCAGCCTACCTCCATTGTCAAAGCAGTTGTTTCTTCAGAAGAGTTTCCACTCGCTTCATTGGAAAGCTGATTGAGTGCCTTTGATTTCTCAAGTTTCTCCATTATGTTGTGGGCTTCAGCATCTATTCTGAGTGCAGAGAACATAATATAAAACATTAATAAAAAAATCATTTCTAAATGAAATCAATGCAAGGAACCAATGCAATTATGATTTGTAAATGAAGCTTAACTTCCAACAGATTAAACATGCAGAAAAATGACCAGGGACCCATACTCTATGCCCATATATTTGTATAGATATTGTATATAGAAAATAACTTTAAATGAATACTGATCAGAAAATGAAAGACCAAGCACACGGATAAATGAACAGTGATCCACATTAACATACAACTCTTTCTTGGAAATAGGACATATAAGTTCAAACTTGGTCAAAAATGTTATCAAGTCAAAAAAGTTACTTCAAAAGTTCGCTTTCCTAGTTGAAGCTGAGTCTACTCGAAAGTAATGATTGTTTATAGCCTCAAATTTCATAAGTGAAGACAGATGAACAGATTTCAAGCTCCACGATGCAAATGATTTGTGAGTTTTAATAAGGATAATAATAAATAAAAAAAAAGAGGAAATTTTAATCCACAATGCAAATGACTCATTCAAAACTTCTCTTACAATAAATTTGAAAAAAATAATTAAATCAACAAAATAAAACTTAAAAAGCACAGTAAACTTATGCTCGGTGCTAACAATACCAACAAAAAAAAAAGAAGAGCACCGCCGATATTTCTTTGTGCTTTGCCAACTCCAAAGTATATTAGTAAACATATAAGAAATTAAATATGGATGGATGCATAAATCTGAAGGGTAAGAAGAGTGGGGAAGAGGAGAGTTGGGATCTTTCCAAAGTTGAGATAGCAGGTTTCGATCATAACTGTCTGAAAGATGAGACATTATTCATAATCACTTTCTGCCTAACATGTGAATAAAGGTGTGTGTGGAAGGGCGAGGAAGCCAAGGGTATGACACCCAACCCAATTCACAATATCAGCTTCTGCAATAGACAATGAACGAATCTAGAAAGTTTTTATTTTTGAAGACTCACATTCAAATCTAAGATACAACATCCTGAATTACCTTGCAATATCAGCATTTATTTTCAGCCCTGAAATTGCACTTTGAGCATATTGGAGCAACTCCTCTCGCTTTACCTAGACAGAGAGAAAAGGGGGAGGGAGTCATGTTGATCATAAAATTTCACTTGGAAATCTGCAACCTATTAATTGAACTTCTTTATAGAACAAAAGGTATCCCTAACTTTATCCAAGCATATATTATATAGAAAAGCCAAAGGTTATGCTGGATCATCTTATACTAACAAATAAAAAACGATGAGGGTGTCTGCAGAATTAAACAGGAGATAATTGTACCCTTATCATAATCACTTCAGAAAAGAAATCCAAGGAATAAGCTGCTATTTCCTGATGAGTAAAACCCGAGAATTAAAGTAAAAGGAACAACCTTGCTACAAAAGGATGATAAGTTGTAAAGAATACATAGACCAAAAAAAAAGGTAGAATAAGTAGTTAAAGATCTCTAAAACTTTCAAAATTATGAGAAGAAAGTTAAAATAAATCATCGACAAAGCCACCAGGCGGGATTAAGCCTACGCAAGGAAGCTCACTTTCTTAGAAAGTTTAGCTGTCTGTCACTCTGTATCCTCTCTCCGAAAATAATGCTGGAGAGACAGAGGAATTGAGTTTCAAACTAAACATCCTCCCTTACCAAGGTAATGCCTAAAATACTGATCTCCCTTGAATGAAGCCAACTTTAGATGATTAAAAAGTGAACCAAAGGAACTTCATATTGATGGATACAATTTAAACCCGTCATTATAATCAATGGAGCAGATACTTGCAAGGAAAAAGATAGAAGAAGCAAACAATACATCCGTTAACTTGTAACAATGGGAGCAATGGGATGTAAAACATACGTGCTCTATTTATTACTTATCAGCAAATTTTCCATATTTTCATGATTGTGGCGCGGAACTTGATAAAAAAGTCCTTCATGAACTCAATTCAAGATAATGATGAAATGAGTATGCAACTCTTAACATAAAACAAACGAACATTTACAAGAGTATAATAAAGTCTTGTGTGTATATGGACTTATACCAGTACTTCATCCTCATAGGTGGTGAATGCTGTTGCCAAATCTTGTATGCTGCTCATCACTGCCTTGTGTACTTCCTTCCCTCCTGCAAGACACAGCCTGTATATAAACCAAACCAAAAGGATGTTTACATGAAGTTCTATGCATAACACTGAAAATGAAAGGGCATTTAAAGCGCATTTTCTCTTCATTGTGACAACTTGACTGACTCAACAAGCCATAGCCCTAAGCTAGCTGCATTCAGCTTTTCTCCACATTAACAAAATGAAATTTCAAGCAACTACTTAAACAAGACATAAATAGAAAATTACGAGAGTGGGAGGAATCACCCAAATATCTCCAAAAGCAATGAAACTTCTTCCTCATTCGGCGCTTCAAGAATCTGAGTCATACAAAACAGTTAACCTGCGGTTAAACTCAATGGATCAGCAAATACAAAGCCCGGCTTAATAAATGTAAACCAAAATGACACTAAGATTTAAAGCAAAAGATTGACAAGTTCCAAAGGCATTAAATTTGTCCTTTTACATAGCAAATTAATAGCACAATATACCCTGATCACCTTTTGTGCCAACCAACAACTATATGTCATGTTTATACAGCAGAAACAACAATAGGATTACGAACAAACAAACCGAGTGCTTACCATGGACAATGTAATCCCTTCAAGAGCTTGACTATAAAGAAAAACCTCTCGAAAATCCATCGTCCCAAGATCAGGATCCACATAATAAACCTGTGCAAAGTTATGTAACAATCTTGAAAATAAGAAACCAATCACAACTTCAATAGAAAAAATAAATACTAAATATTTTGGGAAAAAAGTAAAAGTAAAAATAAAAATAACCATCAAACTTCTATGGACACAAGTTTTATACATTCACAGCATGCCAATGGACAGACAGGATTTCTCCATGCAACAATTAAATTTTAAATTTCAAAAGAAATGAGATGAATGCTAACTATATAGGAAGATGCTCACAATGGTAGGTTTTTTAGGAGAATCCTTGAAGGAGTCATCAGCATGATGTTCATAAGTAGGAGATGAAGAAAACATTCTTTCTCTATCAGTTTCTTTAAGAGCAACAAGCCATCTTCTCAATAACTGCACTCTCTCTTCACCTCTACATGACACAGATACATCCTCTAATCTTTTTGCTGTTAGCCTCAAACTCTGCAAACTCCTTGATGACGCCCCCTACACCATCCAAAATCAAATATTAATTAATACACATCCAATTAAAAAAAAATTAAACAAACATGAATAATTATATATTACAATGCGGTCTTGGATTATTTTGGCTCCTTCAGAAACGGCATTACCGGCGTGAAGGACGACGGAGTCTGCATAACTACGGACGGTGCGTGTAATGTTAGTCTTTCCACCGACTTCTACCGCTCTGTTAACGGCGGTTCTTATCCACGACATTACTATTTACAACGTGATGGTGTTTTTGCTGCGTTCGGATTGGTGATGATGATAGTGTTATTACAATTGGATTTGTAATTTGGGGTTAGCAGCAAGGAAAATGAAGGAGAAGGGAAGGAGTCAAGGGAGTTTTGCGCGTCTTTGGTTCGAGTCTTTTGCCTCTCCTTTCGGTTTGCTTGGTTTTAATTTACTATATTGTCCTTTCCCACAGACTTTGACTTTCATTTTCTATTTCTGTTAATGAAAAACTATTTATTTATTTATTTATTTTTATATTCCTGAAGAATGCATGTAGCTGTGCAAAGTTATGGCTCCGCTTATTGGTGGCTGCTTGGCCGCACCTTTCTCGTCCCTCATGTGCTGTGACTGTGACGGAGTACGAGCACACGTAATAATCTTTAATTAAATGATTAAGACACGATGGTAGACTCTTTTTTTTTATTGTGATTAAAAAAAAATTAAACTTCTTATTGATATGATAAAGAAATCTCTCCTCATGAAGAATATATAATGTGTTATGAGATATGTTTACGAGAGTAAAAGAGTATTTAGACTATAATAGTGTTTATTTATTTTAATGTTTTTTACTTGAAAATATATTAAAATAATAATTCTTGATGTCAATACCGTCAAAGAATCAATTTAATCCAAAAACTTAAGCTGTTAGGTGAAGTTGATGGTGAGATTCGAATTCGTGACCACTTGGTCATTAAGACTCTGATACCACGACAAAGAACCAATTCAACCCAAAAGCTTTAGCTGTTAGGCGAAATCCCAGGATATGATTTATATTATTCTCTAACAAGCACATCAAAACAATCCAAAAATATATAAAAAAAAATTCATGAAATACTATAATTCCAATTAACGTCTAAAACATGCTAAATTGAATACGGGTGTATTTGAAAATAAGTTGGTAGCTTTTCTTCTTCTTTTGCATGAACAAGCAATTTATTACTACAATGACTTTAATAAAAGCACACCCTCCATATATTCTTGGTCAATAATTAGTCTCTTTATGGGATACGATTTGACTTGTTCGTGCTAGTTATTCCCATAAGAATCTCTTTTGTTTCGACCTGATTTATTAAAATATCTAGCATGAAAAGATAAAGAGAGAATTTTACCACCAAGTACCCTTTCTTTTCAAATAAATAGATGGAATTGATATCCGCGGTCGGCCGGAAAAAATGAACATGCAGCTTAATTAATACTTGTTTCTAAAATATATTTTTATTTAAAAATATATTAAAATAATATTTTTTATTTTTTAAAATTTATTTTTTATTTCAACAAATCAAAACAATTTAAAAATACTAAAAACAAATAATTTATTGAAAAAAAATAATAATTAAAAAAAAAAACACTTTTACTCCGTGATAACTCAATTCAACGAAACCCAATCCCTTCTCCTGCCCTAAGGACATATCATGAGCCTCCCTCCTAAACATGGAATGTGCAAAGAGCAGACCACAGATAATGCAAGAGCCATTTCCGATTGCAACTCAAAAAGCGACCATGGAAAAACACTATCATCAAAATTTCAGAAGCTTTTTTTTATTAATAAGGGGCTTTTTTCGAGCACCTCTTGACTTCCAATACAAGATGAATTGCTTACGAATCATACACCAGTGCTGCGAAATGCAAAGGGTTAACACGGCATCACTTCTGGCTAAGAAAATTGGAACAAATGGAAGAGTGCTGATCGTATCTGTACTTTTGTGGACATTTCAATCCACTTTTCATCCTGTTAGTGCCGAGGGAACCATCTCTCTGTAAGGCATAGACTAGAACTCAATCTCGGGCAATGGCACCTTCCAAAAATTCCATGAGTTATAATCTTCCTGCAGATATATGAGTCGAGGTCATTCAAGATTTTTGTGGAGTAAAACAGTATTTTGGGCATTTAAACAAACACTCAACCTGTATCCTCCTGTCTTGACACTTTTTTATTTCTTTTATTTCACCCTTTTCAAACAGCACAATGTGTTCTTAAGTTCACTTGAGTATGCTTACCTGCTCAGCTGACGATGTAGGGGGGAACATATCATTGACCAGCGTGTGTAATGATGTGTAGGACTTCACATCGATGCGATGACTAATGGCCACCTCACCCTGTCAGTTTATGAGAACTTATTAGCAATCAAAAAGAAAAAGAAGTAAATCCCAGATGGAAGACCACCAAAAAGGAATGTCAGTAATAAAAATCCAAACCTTTGGGTTTATAATAAATATTTTGCCCTTCGGAATCCCAATTTTCCTGTAACTAAGCTCATCGGTGTCTCTATTTCCGAATCCCGCATAGAACGGGTTGTAATCAGAAGGAAAGAGTCTTTTAATGTCCTACAGAACATCAAATTCAGGGCATACTGTAAGTTTGGGATGAAATGCAAATGCTTACTAAAAGTGATTCTATGTCCATGGTGGTTTTTCCCTTTAGGATTACCTCTAAGCACGCAATCTTGAACTCATGAGGAGCTCTTCTTATGACTGATAACCATGCAATGCAAGAACAAATTTCAGAGAGGAGTCAGAGTATCATTTAAATGGGAAAAAAGATGTGGAATATCAAGTACATAGGAGATGCAGACTAAGTCAAGCTGGCAGCATACAAATTAAAATCACAAAGAAATAAGAATTTTCCACCAGAGGGTCAATGATGCAATTGTGAATGGACCAACTGCTGCATGCTCTCAAATGCTGGAGGCTCACCGGGGCAAGGTTCATAAGATGCATATTCTAGAAGTAACATAACTAAAATGTACAGTATAGCCACATCTGAAAGTGCAGATACTTTATTAGTCGCAAAAATGGAAAAATTCATTTTATTTTTACTTTTCTTTTATCTTAGCTATTCTTCTCTTTCACTTTGGAAAAACAAGATATGCAGTTGTCCTTGATGTCCATTTGTAGTGGATTCGTGCACTTTAAAACCCATTTAAGTACACCGCACAAACATATACATATTTCAACATTTAGCCTTAGTAAATTCCATGATTTCCTCTTTATGAAGCTGGAATCATCAGTGCCTGTATCAAGAAATTAATTTGAAGACCAAGCAATTCCATAGAACGGATAATTTTTAAAAAGACCTTACCTTCCCGGTACAATGAGGGAAACAATCCATCAGGTGAAATAACAACAGGTCCATTTGGTAGGGTTTTTCCATCCTGCAAGCAGAATAAAATGCAATAGAGCAGCATCATAACTATAATCTCTGCAAAACCCAGTCTAAAGCAACAGAAGAGACAGACTGCACAACAGGGTAAAGACAGTGACCAGGAGCCAATGATGTGATATCATCCATGAAACAATAAGTAAACAAGGAAACAATAAACCCAAATAACATTTATACCTGCTTTAGGTTGAAAAGGAAACTTCTGGTTAGATACGCCTGAACAATTGCACGTGCACTCAGAAACAATAGCTGATATCCATTCTCCTGCAGGAAATGCGGAATTCAATATTTGATGTCCATTTACTGGAAAAAAACTTATTTGTTCATAAACATGCCAGCTGCAATTCAATGAAATAAAACATGCAACAAGTCCAACCACCATTCCGATTAAATTACTAAAGCTTAATTGGCAAGTATGTGTTGTCTGCATGAATTACTTTTCACTGTTCACTATTACTGATTGAAGTAGCAAGCCATATGCATGGAATATGTCCCTTTAAAAATTGATATTTAGAATGTCTGCCTACAAAATAAACAAACAACAAAGAAATTCAATCTAACATAAGGAGGATCGACTAAAGGAAGAGGGTTATAAAGGGGTAAGCAGATGTTATGCCTCCTTTTTGCTCTTAAAAAGGTTTGGCCCAAATAATTGATCCATGTAGCAGACCCATAGTAGTTTGAGATTGATGCCCAGTTTTGTTCTTGACATTAGATGATGACACGTAGCATCAACGTTCTTATACCACAATTAGAAATTCATTTAGCCAAAATACTTTAATCCATACAGAACAAAAGGAAAGGCAGTCTTCTTCACTTTCAGAGGCTTACAGCTACTATAGTTACACATTGGCAGAGCATTGAAGAATCATTTTGCAAATAAATTTAGCAACCACTGGTTAGCAAGATTGAAGGGAAAATAATACCTTAATGGCACAAAAAAGTTTAGCAACTCCAGATTGTGTCCAATCCTTTCCAACCAGGGGCATGAATTGACCCAAAACATCAGACCTGGCAAGAATTATCAAATTAATACCCCAAAATCAAATCTATGATTAATTGAAAAACATAGAGGAAAATATTTTACAGTTAATCAGTTCGTACTGTAAAACCATGGCTAAGAATGCTTGTGGATGCTTTATTATAAAATTAATAATGGAGGATGAGCTTTTTATTCCCATGAGAAATAAAATTTTCTGTTTTGTCACCTTAACCGTGCCATGTTAGCTTGAGACAGTAAGACTAGACTTCATTCAGAAAGTGATAAAAGGATTCGTAATGTAATTTCATTAAGATCTAGCACAGAGAGAAACACATTCAAAATTGGCAAAGACCATGCCCAAACTCATTGCATTAAGTCTCCACAATTCAGTCAATTTTAATTATACATTCAAAAACATGATGCCCTCAAGAATTGCTCAGCTGATGGTTACAGGTTGACACATGACTGGTGAACTTAAGATTAGGATAAAGTACACAAGCCAAGATATGATAAAGTTGTTGGTAGTCCAAGGGTATCCATTGCTCATAGTTTTGATGAATTAAACTAATAATTGGCTATTGATCATTCCCTTGAGGTTGTGTTGCTATAGGTACATTATTATTTATAACTTCTCAAGAATGATGATTGATACGTCTTGAAGTTGTGCATAACATATAACTACATTGATGGAATATCATGCTTCAAGATTAGTCTTAGGTGGTTGTTAAATGTGGCTCAAGTCTTTTTATGGACTCATTTAACTCTTGAAATCAACTTCCTATACCCAAAAGACAACCTAGAAGAGTTGGCACCAAAATTCACTAAAACATCTCGTGTCCACACCTAAAAAGCCTAAGACCTCTGGTACACCAAATGGCTATAACAAACAAATTCCAAAGGCCTCATATAAACCAAATGGCATGTCATATACAAGTCAACCATACATGGTACAGTATTCCAAAGACAACCAGTAAAATAAACAACCATGCCAAATAAAGTTTTCCTTAAGACCTGTGGTATACCAAATGTTATTCCTTGCATTGTGACCGACCTCCTTATCGTTTGAGTGATTTGAAATTGTTCTGTCTCTTGTGCTCAAGTGTGTGAGAGTTGTACCTAGCTTGTCTGTATACCAAAATTTGAATTACCTTGTTCTTACACCAATATTTGAATTGGAAATAACCTTCTCTCTTTTTTGCCAACTAGGACAAACAAGATATGCATTTCAAATCTCTTACTATGCAGCCACCCTCACTTCATGGATGACATATTTTTTATATCATCTTGCTTGAACCATGTGGTTTACCAGACTTCTAAAATTCAAAATTCTTGGCCAATTCTCTCTCACTGTAAACAGATAACTAGCCACTTTTTCCTATAAATAGACCTCTCCTTACACTTTTATAAGATTGTTGAAATCATTGGGCTATAATTCCTATTCTTACATAATCATATTCTTTCTACTTTGAGCTTACTCTTTATTATTCTCTTACACATTGATTGCACCTCCTTCCTCATGTAAAAAGAATTAGATTACACCTACTAAGACTTGAGAATTTCTTTGTAATCTATTCTTATGAGTGTTGTTTTCATTCTTTTATAGTGAAACTTGTTGTTAAAGTGTAAACGGTCCTATAACTTGGTTGTGAGCTTTTGTGTGAGCTTGTTTAGGTTCCGGTCTATATATCTGGAAAAAAACCACCTATGGTTTGTCCTTGAGTTGTGGAAAGCGGTTGGTTTCAATCTTTGTAAATTAAAAAGATTGGTTGGATTTGATCTTAAACCCAGTGTAAAAAGAATCAGTTGTAAAGGTTTGAATCTTGAACCTGCAAAAGGATTCGTTGGCCTAACCCGTGAAATAAGACGTGAGTGATAGCGGAAGCCCAAGTTTACCGCTTGGGGAGTGGAGTGGGTGGGTAGTGTCAAACTACTATAAAATCCATGTGCAATCTCTCTTCCCTATCTCTGTACTTTTTTGCACTAGTATTAACTTCTTGTTGCCGTGTGGATTGTATGGATAAACAAGAAAAGGTTGTTGTGTGGCGTGATTGGGTTTTTTGTGGTTGTTTGACATAAACCGAATTGTTGGGATTAGTTTTAGAACACCTAATTCAACTCCCCAAAAACCCTAATTCAAACCCCCCCCCCCCCCCAGATGTTTCGAGCTTCAGCAAGCTGCAGCATCCAAAATTCAAGTAATGTAATTCATGCTGGGATGTTAGGAGCCTTACCTGGTAATTGTTCCATCCACATCTGAAATCACTATCCTTGCATTCCACTTCCATAAGTAGATATGACAATCAACCTGTTACAACTGAATGTTACTTAGCAGCTGAAATTGGGTAGCATGAATTGCTAATTGCTATCATTTTTATATTGTAAGATTTTATATGCTACATATGAACCAACCTGTTGTGTACCTAGAACCCTAGTAGAGAAACTGAATGTTATCAAATTTTGACCATCTTTCAGATTCAATGATGCTATCTGCTCACTAGTTGGAACATTTGTCCTTAAAAACTGCTTGTGAGGAGACTCAGAACCACCACAGGATGCTGAAGTTGATTCAACATTTGAGTTTTGCACTCCAGATTCAGAATCAACAAATAACTCTTCACTTGATGAGTTACTGCTTGTCTTAACCCTTCTAAATGGAATAGGCCAAAGCCTCCATCTGCGGCTAGATGGTGCGGAAGTAATCCCAGCATCATCATCCCTTTGCTCAAGTATGTCATCCAGCTCCACAGGAATCGCATCTTTGGGCTCAGCAGGTAAATCCAAACCAAATGCAGCCATTCCAAGCACAATAGGAGCAGCCTTTTCCCACGTGAAGTACTTCTCTCTGTATCTGATTATTAAATTTTCATTCCTGATAATTGATGTTTCAGAGTTTTTAAATTCCTCAGCAGATATGCGATGTGATACAAACACTTCAGCAGCAGACTCCAAGCCCATACCTGAATGGAGTTCCTTTCCACAGAGGGAGATCTCAAACCCTACAAAAGTTAGGATGAAAGAAAAAGGTAAAACAGAAGCTTCACACTCTACATAGACCAAGCTCAAACTACAGTTACAGACTTCAAGATTCAGAAAACAACAATTAACTCTTACCTTTGCTTGAACAAGCTTCGCACTCTATTTGTGGTTTCACAGTCTCGCTTTTACTGGACTCATCTTCAGGAACAGGTCCTTGCAGGCTATTATCCAACTCTTCACCTACTGTGGACATGTGATAAGACTCTTCACCCATCTCATCTGAACTGTTACCAATTCTAACAGAAGTACATGTGCTGTCAGCACCTATATGTTCTGTCCTTGAAGCATTTTTCTCTGCTGCTTTGAGTTCAACCTGCACAGTAGGTGATCCATGGAGGCCGCTAGAATCAGAATTACAGCCATTATCTGTGAATTCAACAAGATCTCTATTAGTAGTTTGATCAACTGCTGGAGGACTACAAGGAGACTCCGCATGTGAATCTTTTTGCACCTCAGGTGAAGTATCTGTTTCCTCAGGATCAGCAATTCCACCCGGTTTGGCCAATTCCGGTAACGCCAAGCAGCTTTTGAAAACCTCTTCCCTATTTATCCTAACAGATGCATCTGAATCACTTTGCACCAGAAGATCTCCTTCTGACCTAGGAATGTCCTGAATTTCTTGACTTTGACATAAAAGCTCCCTGTCACCTTCAGAAACTTCCGGTTGGCGAGCATTACCACCATTATTTACACTGTAAGCATTATCAGATGAAAAATTAGACACGGATGCATTCAGCTTAGTGATGTAATCAGCAGCCCATGCATCATCACCTAAATTAAACTCCTCGGTGTCATCACCTGGGCCCAGATGGAACTGAGGGATGCATAATTGCACACTCTCGGTATTCTGTTCTGATTCCAATACAGGGGCTGTCAGGACATGACCATCCACACTCACCAAGATCACTTCTGAATCTGAACCTTGTGAAACAGCAGGATGCTCACCATCTAAACCATTATATATATCAGAAGCATACTCTGATAACTCAACTGAATCATCCATAGAGGCTTGCTCATCTTGAAAATCATAATACCTCCGGTCACCATCAGATTCTGCCCTTCGAAGTTGGGCTGCACCTGATGAATTCTCTTCCTCTCGCAACTGAATCACCCTAGAATCGGAAACACTATGCTCAAGCCTAGATATTCCAACAACATTATTATCACCGACATCACTAAAACCAACACTGACACCTTCATTTGACATTGTCATGCTATTAGAATCCTTTATCACCCCATTTGCCTCACTTCCTTTACCAGGCTGAACCTCCTTTATGAAATAAGCTTCACCGGAATTATCAAGATACATGTGAAAATTCGCTTCAACACCATTGACATTTATGCGGACAATCTTCTCTGCTCCCTTAAGAACACCCTGAAATTTACCAAATCGAACATACCATGGGGTACTTCGAAATGTCCCATCCTGCTGTTGTACCACAATCACATCCACAGCCCCGCCAAAAGGATGAAAAGGGGTCACAACTGAGTACATACCCTGAGAAATTAAACTACCTACTTTCCCAACAACATTCATCTGGTCAAATCCACTGATAACCTCAAGAATCACAATGTGCCAATAAATCCTCCTTAAGATCACTCCCTAATCTTCTTTATTCTCTTTTCAATTCAAGATTCCGATAAAATCGAATATACATAATTCCCTGCAAGGAATGGAATGATAAATTTTCTTTTATTATGCAGAATCTGCATTCAATTTAATAAATTCCAAGTAAATAAAGCATCAACTAACAAAACCAAAAAAAAATTCCTTGAAGGAGAATAAAATCCAATTTTGCATTTGGATTTTGGCTATTGAGAAATAAAAATGGCATGAAAACAACTCCCCGTTAACAAATGTCACAAAGAAAGAATCTTGAATAACTAAAAAGATTCCAAATTTCATCGATTTCTCCGCAGCCAAACGAAACATAAAAGTTGATTCTCCCTCCAATTAAACAAATCAAATATAATTAAAAACTAAAACTACAGCAGGCAATCAAGTTAAAAAAAGAAAGAAAGAAAATAAAGCTACAGAAAAATTCTTGAAATGAACTTACAGATTCAAAATTTGGAAAAAAAAAAGGGTCTCCCTAGAATCAATCAATCTCACAGCTCGAGAAAAAATGGAGCCAATTTGAGAAGTTAAAAATTATTACCTGTATCGCAGAAGTTTATTTAATTTTCGAATCTTTCTTCTTCTTCTTCTTTTCTCTTGTGTTCAATGTCCTTTTACAGATAACATTCTTGGAGGCTTCGCAGTCTAGACTTGTTTTTGGAGGATTTATATAATTTTTTTTATTTTGTTTTTTAGGAAAGCAAAGAATAGTAAGTTGAAAAAAAAATCAGAAAAACCGACATGTCCAGTCAATAAATAGGTAATCCTGACTTGAAATTGTGCAGTGGGTCTGTATTTTCATTTAAATTACGAGGATGGTCCCTCCGATGATGACTTATAAAACGATGAGAGTCGGGGTATTTTCAGGAATTTGTGTTTAATTTAATATTTAGTTTTGTTTTTCGAGTGAGTTATTATGGTAGGCAGGTAGATAGACGTCTCTGGACTTGAATGAGGCTATCGCCGGACCACCGCCTCGTTGCTGTCGAAGTCAACAGTATTTATTAGATAAGAGAAATTATAATATTAAATAATCGTGGATTTGACATCTTTTCTCTCTCTTTTAAAAAAGAATTTTAGGAATTATGAATAATTTTTATAATAAGTTTTTTTATTAATATGAGAAAGAAAATTATAACTCTCAATGTATCTAATGACTTCTATAGAAAACTTCAATCTAGAATTTAAGTTTAAAATTCTCAAAATCTATTCTTTTTTTTTTTTGTGAAAAAGTATATATTTTTTAATGTAGTTTTTGAAAAGATAAATATTTATATTAATTATTTTGTTTAGAGATTTTTTATTTTATTTTTCTATTAATTATTTGAAAGAGAATAATTTTTCTTTCTTGTTTGATATTAATAAGGTTTTTTTAATTTTTTTCTATATAAAAAATTGTAATAGCTTTTTTATAAATAAAATTTTAATAAATAAAAATTGAATATTTTGGTATCTCTTTATGGTGTTCTTTATCTTTAAAAACTTTGACTTACAACAAATCCCTTTTATTATTTATTTTTTCTTGTTTTAATTGATATTAAAGCTACATTAGTTGATATCAAAATCTAATAATTCCTAATAATAAAATATATATATATATATATATATATATATATATATATATTAAAAATTTAAATGATATGACTTATAATAAAACACCGTATACAAAAATATTAAAAGGTTATTTGGAATTATTGGAATTAAATTTAATTTTTAAAAGTTAAATTAATTTTTTATATCAACTAATGTAGCTTTCCATACATGATTAAATTTTATTACAAAGTTACAGTGTTTTCCCCACATGATTAAATTTTATTACAAAGTTAAATTCTAACCAACTCAATATTAAAAAAAAATCAACAAAGAAACTGAAAAAAAACCATATGAGAAAAAATTGTATCAATTCATAGTGTTTTGTGAGGAAAAACTTGTATTTACTTGTAATTGCAATTCTTAACAAACTTAAAATTTAAAAAATAAAATTGACAAATAATTTTAGAGAAAAACATAAAAAAACATAAAAAAAACCATGT
>Ga0307515_10008191_pt1 | contig 20454 bp, 11 predicted proteins | sample 17_EM_MG_FD_194513 | JGI IMG/M metagenome (GOLD analysis project Ga0307515, IMG submission 194513) | Populus trichocarpa ectomycorrhiza microbial communities from riparian zone in the Pacific Northwest, United States - 17_EM | ecosystem: Host-associated > Plants > Roots > Unclassified | place...
TTATTTGTAAATGAGTTCAAGTTAGTTTGCTCCAATGGCACATGTATGGCACCTACAGTTAAATGAAAAGGAACCTCCTAAGCATTTTTAGCGACTTAGAAATATGAAGACTCAATCATGTAAAAATCAGACCCCGCCCCCCTCATACTGAAGTAGCTGTAACCAATAAAGGTTGAACCTCAAAATTTGGTTTATCAAGGATAAAAAATTCTTGAGAATTAACTAGTACTCATACAGAAATATATAAAATGATTGCAAAAGTCTCCATCCGCAAAATTGGCAGATCAGAAACCGTACATGGGGTATCAACTAGATCCGTCTTGAAGGCAACATTTCTAAATGCATCATATTTAGAGCTTTGCTTGGTGGGCAGATGAATCTCAATCTCTCCACCTATGGCCACAATTTGGGTTGCAGCACACGAAAAACAGCGTCATACCCTCCTCTCCCCTAGAAGTTGCCTGCATGATTGAAGAAAACTTCACATTAGAACTTTGAAGAATCGCTGTTTCGTTGCAGCAAGTTCATTTGATTAATGATCCAAATAAGCACATTTTGAATAGCAATGACTTCTAAGTAAACCAAGTTCTCAAGTAAGCGGTAGTGCCCAATACTTGCTAACAGATAGATTCACCAAAAAACAAGTTGAAAATGAATTAAGAAGACATCGAGCATAATGGCAACTCAGTGGCAGGTACATACATTGACAAACTGGTGAGAAATATCATTCCAGAAAAGAAAACACGACAGCCTATTGTGAGTCCACACTTTCCCTATGATGGATTCTACCGCACACTTGAATCTCAAGGGAACAAGTCAAAAGCTTGAGTTTTAGAATATTAATAAAGGCATTTTCTGTACGTCTATATGAAAGTCATCTTTCAAGAAAAGTAGTTCAAAATTAAACAGAAGATATCACATAAAATTAGAACCCAAATGCCATGGCGTAGATTTAGAGGGATTCTAAAATTGCATTTTAAAGGAGTAACCAACTCAAATATGATTCCAGCAACCACGAAGAGAAACTTCTAATGGAGTACAACTGCAGAACAGTAAAATATAAGACGAATAGGTTGTCTTTTATGTAAAAATATATTTTACTTGAGACATCTAGGGCGATCCAATCAATGTGAAATGGTGAAACATACATATGAAGAGAGGAAAAACAAGGAAACAATTCAGTACATGCTAATGTAATCTCATTTGTAATGGCAGAAAAGAAACATAAAATGCGCAACCATGTAGAATTAAAAAGAATAATGATTCTCTTAGATCTTTCCACTACATCCATAGCTATGCTAAAACTATCTTCAATGTGTTTCTTTTCAAATATCACCAGTATATCCTTCAACTACTTTTGCATGTCAGTAACTCCCAACCAACATATGGCATTGTGTTAAATAAAGCATACCCGTCCCTCTTCAGCTGCAAATATGCTCTAGCAACCTTTCACACTACACCCCCTTAAAAATCAAACCTAAGTCGTGTACTTCCCCTTCATTAAAGCCTGCATTTTTTGCTCTTATTCAATATGGTTTCAGATCATAACTTTTTAAAATGTTTTCCATATGAGCACCGTCACTTATCATAATAAAGCAAACAATTTTCTGCCAAAGGCCAACTAACAAACGCAACAATAAAATTCAATATAATACTAACAAACCCATAAACCAAATATTCAAGAAAATCCAATACTAAAAAAAAAGAAGAGAGAAAATTCCCATCGGCACAGAATAGCATAAAAAATAGCACTAACCTGGAAGAAGACAGCTTCAGGATGTTTGCATACAGTGCAAGTAACAGCTTTAGTGCGAGGGAGAGTAGGGTCAGCAGCTACATCTTGCAATACCTGAGTTCTCTCTGCTACCGAGTGATGCACCTCATTTCGGTACACACAGTTATCATCAGCAATCTCCTGCAACAACAAAAAAAAAAAACCCAAGAAAAAGAAGATTAGGGTTTTTATTTTAATAAATAATGGGTTTAGTTTTAAATTGAATTATAATAAAAGTCTAAACCTGGTGATCACAGTTGCGGCAAGCGTAAAGAAGGATCTTCTGATCTCTGTCTTCTCTAGGGTACAGAATGTTGTTGCTGCAAAACATTATGGTATCAATAAATAGATTAATCGAAGACAAAATAAAAGAAGTGAACGCAGTTTAGGTGGTTGATAAAAAGAAGAGATGCTGCTACCATTCGCGGCAAAATTTCATGGTACTCATCTTGATGCAAGTTTTATGTTTTTCTTTTGACAAGTATCCACCCTCTGCTCTCCGCTCTCTAGTCTAGAGAGGTTCTGTCTGTTAATTACAAAGACACACGCTTATGTTATGGAATGACATGTCGTTGTTCGTCAGTTAGCCTAGAAGACAGACACGTCAATTTTGCCTCTGGAGGTCAGCTTTTTAAAGCCATGTTAGACCATGGCTAAAATTAAACATGGTGTGTTTATGAACGTAGTTTAAACTGTTTTTTTTTTTTTTTTTTTAATTTTAATTTTAATTTTTTTTAAAATTAATTTTTTTTATATTTTAATATTGTTTTGATGTATTAATATTAAAAAATAAAAAATATTATTATTTTAATATTTTTTTAAAAAAAAAACACAAAAACATTCTCCGCCATATTCATTAAATTCACCCTGTTTCTGATTGTGCTTTCCAGTCAGTCAATCACAGTATAGATCCTCCTGCTGCAACTAAAGAAGTGTATTTTCCTGTCTGCTCAAGACCAGTGAAAGAGTGAAATCGGCAACCTGTCAGATTACGAAGGTAACTTTGTCATTCTTGGCTTAGAGGGATTGTGGAACTTGAGATTATCAATGATGTTTCTCTGTGTATATGTTGTTACAACTTAGAGAAGCTGATACAAGCAAATTCATAACAATGTCTATTCTACACTGATATGATTTATCAAAGGCTTCATCAGTTATAAGCTCTTGGGAGTCGTCTTCTACCTTGTTTGAATCTCCAAGTCGCAAGTTGGAGCTGGTTCCACTGAAACTCCGGTCTTGGTTCGGACTTCGGAGGTATCTAAACTCTGTTCTTGGTAGAGCTTTGGTTTAGGCATCTGCAAGCCCATCTTGCGAAGAACATATGCTGCATCGCTATTAAACAAATAGGTTATTAATATAGTCTGTGTGGATTTATTCGAAAGAAATTCTTGGTATATCGGTGCAGGTAATCCTGCATCTCTAATGCTCACCACCTATTTCTAGAAACAAATCTTAGTTTTGCAAGTTACAGTTTTTTTTTTTTTGCATTATATGCAAAGGGACTCTTCTTAAGCTTGTATTGAAAACTAGATTGTTGTCCACTTTTATATATAGCTTTTGCTCTAATCTCGCGCTTTTTATTTTTCTTTCTTCGGTCATAACCCTTAAACAGATTTTCATGTGTGATACGGATCCTCTGCTGATTAAAGACACGACCCACTTAAACTTTCATTTCTTAAAAGACTCGACAGTCAAGGCAATATAGCAGTCATTCTGTCTACTTACGCATCTGGTGAAATAATATCACACTTGATTTTGCAAATTCCAGACATAAAAGTCGATAACTAAAACTCCCAGATACAAGAATATATTCAAAAGCACACACATTTACATCATGCTACCATGAATATCCATTATCCACTAGCGACTAGGGATCCTCTTATTCATAACTCCACTTAGAGTGGTGTGTTTTTTTCAACCCATGAAAAAGCCGTTCACTGACATCCCTCCACCAATACAAATGACCTGTCCGGTTGTAAAAGATGGCGCGGGGAGGCAAAGAAATGCGACAACAGGAGAGACTTCTCCGGGTTCTCCAGAACGTCGCATGGGGGTCTGATAAGCAAGCTCCTTCACCACATTTTCATTTTTAAGACCCTGAAAGGAAAATGAAATAAAGGTTATTTAAGTCATTAGGTTATAATTTCAGATGATCATGAAAATCCAGAGTCAAATACTAATTATATGAAGTGATATACGGCCATTCAACCTGCAAAACAGCACAGAGAAGGCAATTGGAGTGACCATGTTCTTTTTTGAGATTTAATTACATAGACAGTAAGAATGTTAGATATAATTCACTACCTAACATCACACACAAAAGTACCTGTATTTTATATTTTCATGTGAAAAAGAATTGAATGGGAAAACAATGCCAAAATGGAAAATTAAGCTTCCATCAAACAATTAATAGGTTAACTAAATTAAAAGCATTTGAATATCAGAGTATTACATCTTCAGTCATCGGGGTTCTGATGAACCAAGGGGCGACGGAATTAACCCTTATATTGTCTTTAGCCAATTCGCATGCCAGGTTCCTTGTGAGTTGATGAATTCCCCCTGCAGAATTTTTTTTTTATCATAAACAAGTTACAACATTTAGAACAACTTTTAACTAAACACGCAAATTCTTGCAAGAGAATTGAGTACCTTTTAGCAGCTGAATAAATAGGATATCCAATGTTGACAGATACCACACTGCAAATAGAAGACACAAAGACAATCCTTCCAGCTCCTGAAGCTTTCAAAAGTGGATGTGCAAGTTGGGACAGATGGAAAGCGGATTGGAGTTTTGTATTCACTAGAAATGAGAAATCCTCAGCCGTGTAATCTAAAGTTTGTTTGTACGCATTGGTTCCAGCATTGTTTATCTGCAAATTAATAGAAAGTTAGTCTTAGTAGCCGACACTCATGACCTGATTTTTTTTTTTTTGAAGTATGAAGACAAGTACATCATAGTCATGAAGAAATTAAACTTTATTTATATGCATGGACTGATGTTGATACTTACAAGGATGTTGAGTTCTCCACAAAACAGGGAGGAATCCTCGTTTATCAGCTTCCCTCGGTCAGCTTGAGAGGATACATCGCAGACTGATCCACTAACTTTAAGACCCTTCTCCTTCCATTGACGGATGCATGCATCAAGCTGGCTTGGCTCCTCGCACATGTATGAACAACTGCTCCTAGTGCTGCCATTTCTTCCACGATAGCATTCCTGATTAAATTTAATTCATAATAAAGAGCCAAAAATCACAGAAAAATATATGTTTTATTACGGCTAAAGAATAATTAATTATTATTCAAGTGAATATAATTAACGATAAAAAAATATACGTAATTAATTACTAGCCAGGTATAGATATAATGCTTCCATTGCTTTATATACAAACACACATGATATACTAGATGTTCTGCGCCGGTTGGATAAAAATTTTTTTGAAAAAAATAATAATATTAAGTTGACAAAAATATATTTTTTTAAAAAAAAAACAATGTTGAATGATAAAAATAAAAAAATAAGTAAAAAAAACAATGGCAACTAACCAAACGTTAAACCATTAAACCCGCCCAAATCATTTAACTAGAAACAATAAATTTAAATAAAATCTTGAAATTGAATTTTCAACTAAACAAAATTTAAAAAATTAAATTGAAAAAAAAAATCAAACATATAAAGGGAAAAAAAATAGCAATTATAAGTTAAAAAAAGATTTGAGAATGGTCGGGTCAGCCCACATAACTTATAGGTAAAGTTATGAGACCAGGTTAACCCAACAAAAAAAACCAAAAAAAATAATAAAATCTAATTTAAAAAAAAAAAACCGAATGTTGAATTACAAAATGAAAAAAATTAAAAAAATAGCAATTATAAACTAAAAAATAGCTTGAGCTCACATGGATCAACTCCCCAACCACACATGACAAGCAATAAAATTGGAATAATCTAGAACGAAAAGAAAAGGAATAAAATCATGAAACTTATTTATTTTAGAAAAAATAAATAATGATATGGGAGAATCTTATGCTTCTTATCTTCCTCAGGGCATAGAATATTGTTGCTGAAAACTTACAAAATCCGTAAACATAATCATACTTGACAAAAACATAGTTGTGAACGTCAATATGCTTTGCGCACAGATGAGATGGTGATCAGTACTGGTTATCAACAGCAAATTTAACAAATTTACCCATGTGGGAACTTTCAGAGAGACTGTCTAAGAGATCTTTTGCAGGAAACTTAATTAAAGAATTCAAAATAGGCGTCGGCGGATAATTAATATAAGATGGGGCATGGATATGCAAAAATAATATTAAATCCCGTAGAAATAGAGAAATGTGCACCATTAACATAGTGAAGGCTGAAGCAGTGGAAAAACTTAAGTAAAAAAGCTAAGGAGTCCAGATAATCATAATTAGTCACAAATTATCTGCTCCTGGATAGCTTAGCACTAGGTTTGTCAATCATGGCAGGTTCTTGAAATGGAGATATGAAGATAGATAGCAACCAAAAAAAAAAGGCTTACCGTTCAGGGTAGAACTGGTACACACTCATTGTAAAAAGATGTTTCTTTTGCAACCTCTTCCTGCAATTTCACACAACTGATCCCATCTCCTTTGCTCCTCCCGCTCTACATATCAATACTCCTGCCAGAAGGGGTGGTGGGGTATCAAGAGAGCACTATGGAAAATGTGATAAATTAGCCCAACATCTTTTAAAGCGTTGTTTTTATTACGTTATAAGTTAACTGGACAGTCCAAATTCAGGTAAGATCTAGAGGCATGGTAGGCGTTTCTTCCATGTTCTAAAGAGGACATAATCGTGCCGCTTTAGGAAATGTGCAGAAAGAATTGTGCAGGACATGCACTTGGCATCTTAATCCTTTAAAATGTTCGGCACTTCAGCCCAGCTAGGTTAAAACTTGGATGCTCGTGTCCCTTTACTAGCAAAGCGAAATGCTAGCTTATTCTCGAGATTAACTCATGAACTGTCCCAACAACGCATCCTGAGTGCATATGATTTAATCGGATGTCGACCGAGTTCACTCAATTTCTTGAGAGAACCACATCTCAATAACAAGAATCATACGTAACTGCCTCGAATGGCTATCCCATTTGTTCTTAAATCTATCAGCAGAATTGAGGGGCTATCACCTGCCAAAGTTCCCAGCAAGTATGGCAAGAACATCTGGCTTCAGGTCTGGTTAGCAGGTCAAATTTGAATCTTCTAAACCACAGGAATGGACAGCCAGCAAGGTAATTCAGAAAAGGGAATAATAACATACACAATTTAGCACTGAAAGTTCAAATGGTTTTGATACTTCAATACTAACGATACTTTTTCTACAGAACTAGTAACCTGAACCATTACTTAACTAAAACAACAAGTAAAAGTGCATTCCACAAACAACCATTTGAAAGAAGAGCAGATGGCATGCCATTTTCACATATCATATTCATGACTACCTTACAAAACCAAGTTTAGGAACCACAGAAACTGTTACAAGTTTAGTGATGCAATTACGACCAAACGTAATTGCATCACAAAGCAACTACCACGGCCAACAAAATATGCAAAAACACACAAAGAAAACACCTCAGCTAACTTATTTTACTTAACCTACCACATTGGCCCCTGATCACAGTATGAGCTCCAAAGCTACAGCTGAGTCCAATATGAGGGAAGCTCATGATCCTAGAGCCAGACACACAAGACAAGACAAATGGCTCCTTTGTTCTTGATTAATTCACTTCATCTCCTCCTGCTATGCCTCCTCTTCTTCCTGCTGCTCTTGTCATCAGAATCAGATTCTGAACCCGAATCCGAATCAGAAGACTCATCAGAGGACGAGCTATACCTCCTGCGCCTCTCTTTCTTCTTCTGCTTCCTTTTCTTCCTTCTCCGCCGCCTCTCTTCCTCCGAAGAAGATGAACTGCACCCCGAACTACTTTCCTCATCCGAAGACTCCGACCCTGTCACAGACGACGACCCACTATCTGTCTCGAAAACAGAAGCCTCGCTGTCACTCCCAGAATCCGAATCTGACCTGTGCTTTCTCTTACTCTTCTTCTCCCTCTTTCGCCCCTCCTCATCCTCCCCTTCTGGATGCTCCAAATCACAAGAAGTCGAAACCTCCATCCTCAACTTTGGATTCTTAAGTTGTTGAGTCCTTGATGGCCTCGACATATAAACCCTCTCATTCTTACACTCGTAAGTCCAATGCCCACTTTGAAAGCACTTCTGGCACTGTCCATTACCACCAAAAGCTTTTGACATCGAATTAAGATCTTTTCGCTCACCCAATCTCACTGCTTTTTCCGTACTCATTAAATACATCTGCCTCTTTGCTTCTCGTTTCTCTTGCCATCGACTCGGCCCTTCTTCTTTTTGCCCATAAGCGTTCACATTACGAGCAGCAGCTGCTGCTGCCCGTTCTGCTTGGGCTCTACTTAAACCTTTCGCCGCACTCAAGGCTGCGGCCTTTATCCTCTCCGCCGCAACCTGAGATTTCTCTTCTTTCTTACTTGACATACTTACAAAACCCTTTTACAGTAATACCAAATCCTTAGATACCTGAAATAGAAGCTCGGAAATTTTGTTTCCGTGAAATCGATCTCAAAAAAACCTAGTTTATTCGTGAATTACCCTGCAATAGATAATAGAAAAATGAAATTAAGAGACTCTAAAACCCTAATTTCGAGCGCTGAGAGCCCTAATTTTTAGAGAGAGCAAGAGAGGTGCATACGATGAAGATCGCGTTATAATTTGCTGGGACCTGATGGTCCTGATCGATATCAGACGAGAAGAGATGATGAAGACTGTATATATAGAAGTCCAAGGCGGTCGAGATCTGAACGGGCCATATTCATCAGCCCAAGAAATAGGCCTAAATCGGCCTGGATCTGTTTTTTTTTTTTTTTTAAGTCGTCAAATGCTTTTTGTGGTCACCTTCTTGACGTCAAGACAGGATTAAAAAAGGGCATCCCTAATAACATGTTTATAACTCTTCAAAATAAATTTAATTTAAAGATTTTAATAAGATTTAATATTTAAAATGATAAAAATTAAATTAGAACTTAATTATACTTCTAGTTAGATTATCTTATCTTGTAGTTTCTATTTAAAAACAAATCGAAATCTAATTAGAATGAATGTGTCTGTTTTTTAGTTCAAGAATAAATTTTAAAAATTTTTATATTTTTTTTAAATTAATTTTTTTTATTTTATATATTGATATCAAAAATAAATTTTTAAAAAATATATTATTTTGATCTATTTCAAAGCAAAAAATACTTTGAAAAGTTTTTTTTTTAATTTTCCTTTTAAGTTAAAACTAGAATTGGAAAAATAATTTTTTATTCTAATTTTTTACTTTTAGAGTGATATAAGTATCTTAAAAAAGGACCACTGCTTAAGATACAAAGAAAAGAAAATAAGGTATTATGTGCATAGGTTCATCTCAATTCAATTAAAAATCGGTGAACAATTGCCACTCAATAAAACACTAAGATAAAAACACAATAATTTTGATTTCTGAAGGAACAAATACATCTATCGGCTCATTTTGAAAATGTCTAAACTGGGCTCGGAAAATCACAGGATTACGCTCCAAACTCCCATTATGAAGCTCACGGTGAGCACTCCAGTTTGTGGCATCGCCACATCAAATGTGACTGCAGCAACAGACAGGATCTTGCCAAGTACCAGCTCTCTAATCTTCATTTCTAGTTGTCTGTCTCACTACTTGGGACCTCTTTGTTTTAGAAATAGCTCAAAGAATAAAATATTGAAGCATTTTCTCATTATCCAAGCCTATCTCAATGTTGGGCATTTGACCCCAATTAAAACATGAAATGAACTAAATAATTAAGCTTTGTTATTACATGAAATGAAAGGCAGGCCAAAACCTCCATCTAGGGATCACAGATTATGATAAAACATCAAGTTCAAAAAGAAATCTTAATAAAAGCATTCTTAAGACTGCAGCAAAACGTCACGAACTAGATTGAAAAATGGAAGCCGAGGTTTGATAACTCGAGACACCAGTAGTCTCTTATAAATTTCTACTTAGAATATCCCTGTAAGAAGATTTGCTGCAGTTGAGATCGCAGCTCCAGTGATAGCACATTGCACAATCTGCTCATGGGATATATCAGCTGTTGTAAGTGCCAGTGCCAAACCTGTTATTGCTCCAGCCACTGCTGTGTTTTTCTGCACCAATTTCAAGGGAGATTCTTAGTATTGAATACCAGAAGTAATCTAGAGAGAGAGAACTGCCTAACGGAATAGGCCTCGCACAATAGCATGTGAGATGGAAATCATGTGGAAATCATCAAGCTTTTTTTACAGCAATTATCCTCAATGTCAAAAGATAGAAGATAGATTTACTTATCCCTGAAAGGCCTTATTACCCAATCATGAACTCCACGAGCCTCGCTTAGTCCATAAGTGAGACCTGAATAAACTCCTGCGGCCAGTCCTGCAGCATCAGTAAAACAGTTTTCTTAGCCATTTTAATCCACTTTTTTTTCACTGCCCTCGGAAATTCTCACTCGCTACACTGGGTAAATGCCGCTTTTAACTGCATTGCAAAATATAATTATACTAAAGAGTTTACACAGATTAATGAACTGCTACAAAATAGTGACCTAAACACTAGCTCTAGATGCAAAATCATCCCACACCCCAACCCCCGAACAAAAAATATTAAGAAAGTAAACAAGATGATACAGTTATCAAATGTATTCTCACCCCATTGTAAAGATTCTTTTCCAGTGTTCCTCACCTATCAAACAAAATAACAACGTAATGTTAGAGACATAGCAGTACTCGAAAAACATGTCATGGGAAAGCTATAGTTGCCTCAGAAAATAAGTCCCTCGGCAAATTTACAGATGGGAAAATTGAAGTTTCAAATTCCTAAAGATGTAGCATAGAGAAATAGTTCGTTTAAACCATATGACTTAGCATGATAAAAATCAGATCGAACTGCATCAACAGAAGGAAGTAATTATTCGAAGGCAAGCATTTGGTGACAGCTGCCACAGGTAAATGTCCCTAATCTGAAACCACGTTAAGGTCTGAATACGAGGACAAAACGTAGGATTTGAAACTCACCAAGGCTTCAAGAGATTTTCTGTTGGTTTCACCTGTGTAGCACAAGAAATTATATTAACACCGTAACTCATGATATGAAAATCTAGAATTACAGTATCTGTTTCAGCCAATAATCACCAGACAGATTAACTGGAATTTGCTCATGCCCCACCCGAGGACTATCCTAATATTAGGGGAAAATCGCAGCTTTATATCCTGTCGAACTGTGTAGCACTTAATAGAACACTTGGATCGTAACATATCTATTTCAAAGTTTCAAACACGTCATGCAATATGATTTCTTCGTGAACCAAATTCATAACCACCGCTAATACCATTATCTAGCAAAGTAAACTTCATTGCCACATTTAACAGATCGAATTATCTGAGAGAACAGGCCGCGTACCTCTGAGGTCAGGGGCACGATGGCGCTTCTTGCCATCAACAGAAATCTCCGGGGGCACACCACCACTTGACTCAAATCCAGCACCTAATAATAATTAACATAATAACATCCACATACATGCAATGAATCAAACAACAGTAATTCCAGCACAACAGTGAATAGACAAATAAATAAAGCAATAATCAAAATTAAATGTGCTCATCGTACGTTACCTTCAATGGCTGTGAAATAAGCCTCCCGTGACACCGCTTGAATTGCTCCAATCTATACATGACCACCAAGGTATTGTTAATTCTATCTAAAGTTTGGCATGTAACACAAATACCACTACACGCATTTACAAACACTAATTACTAGCAATTAATCAAGAAATGCAAGTTTACCCCAGCGGCTTTGACAAAGCTCTCAGCAATACGGTTAAGGAGAGGGTGGCCAAAGTCGAAGAAACAACATTTATCAAAGCGACGGATTTCACCCATTAATGACCTTGTTTCCAAGTTGTGGCTCATCTTTCTTTTCACTTCTTGGTACGTGCCGAGATTCTACTATGAGTGACGATGATAAGGGAAGAAAAGCAATGAATGAATCGATGGAGTCACATGAATATTGACCAGTGTGGTGCAAGCAACTACGGATGTGGAAGCAACCGAAATGCAAGTGTGGCCTCAAAGGGACACGTGTTTGTGAGAGAAGGTTAACGTGTCTTCTTCTACTAACCGTGAATCCTTACTTCGTGGCGATTCCTGGGATCTTATTGTTTTGCGGTTCATGTGTCCTTAAATTAACAAAAGCATCGTGCGGCACTGCTATGTTTTTTCTTTTGTTTTTTTTTAATTTTATTTTTTATGAATGAGATCTCGGTTTAATTTATTAACTTTAATTGTAGAATAAAGAGTTAGATAGCCAGACAGAGAATGACTCGGAAGAATTACAGAATTAATCAAACTCAGCAGAAGGAGATAACAGTAAAATAATAATCATAACAATAGTGAAGCGTGGACTAGATGGTCTTCTTCTTTGATTGCCAGAAAGTTAACCCTTCAATCACAAGAACACCAGCAGCCAGCTTTGTCAGTCTAGGCACCAGAAGCAAAAGAAATCCTTCAAACCCCGGAGAAATTTTATAGAGATCTTGGAAAGCAGCTCAAAGCAGCACCTGAGACATCCACGCTTGGATGTCATTCACCCGCCATAGTTGAGCTTAGGATATCCCTGGACACAATAGTAGGGGGCGGGAGATTCTCCTGCCCAAAGTTTATTTTGGACCCAATAATTATATAAACTATTCAATTATGTCCCTTAAGAACTTAAATCAGCCCCTCCTTAATTTTTTTATAGTACGAGTTTTTAACGATAATAAATTAGTAATTATTAGTCATTTTTTCTAAATTTAAATAATTATGTATATTGTTCACTTACATTCTTGAATAAAATAATTTTTTTGTTAATAACTAGATCTAATAATTATTTTGTTAATTTTGACATATTTTCTTTTTTTTTAGAATCAATAACTCAATAAATTATATAAAATATATTATAATAAGAAATATATTAGAATTTATATATTTTTAAGATGTTATATGCGTGTATGCATAGAAATATACCATTAATATGGATCAATTTAATTTTGGGATACAAACCTTTTGTAAAAAAAAAAAATCAATCCTTCACACAAATCGACACACATATAACAAAACAATGAGTTATTGGTTCTAACTATACACTCTAGCTTTCTAACATAAAAATTGGGTAATTGTGAAATTTATAACCCAATCTATAAATATGAATTAATTACAGTACTGATCGGATCAACCGGCCCCCAAACATTATATCATAGCTCTGCTATTAAAATATTAAAAGAAAAGTTACTATTTAAGACACTAATTCAAGCGCAAGTTTGAGATTATAAAGAGATTTTTTTAAAAGTATTTTTTATTTAAAAATATATTAAAATAATAATATTGATTTCATACTTAATTTGGTAATTATTTATTTTTATTATTATATAATTAAATAAATAATAGTTTAGAAAAAAGAATAAGTTATTAATCACAATAGATTATATTACCCAGTTTGTGGGTTTGACTGTTGATCCGGGTTACTCGATTATGGGTTTGGCAGGTTTACCCATCAAACTTAACATGTTTTTTTTAGTCCTTTAATTTTTTTTAATTGTTTTCTTTATTTCACTCATTTTAAATATTATATTAATTGGAAAATAGAATTCATGGTTTATTTTTTTATACTTTCTATAGGGTTATCATGATTTCAAATAAATATTTTTTTAGAATTGTTACTCGATTTTACAAACATTTATTTTTATCACAAAATTAAATAAAAATAATTTTCAAAAACAAAAAAGTTATTAAACTCATTGAAGTTCATGATTCCAAGTCGCATGATGATCGAGGTCAATTTAATTTGGCATTGTCTCAATATTATTTTAAAAAAATTATTAACTTAAAGTTTTTTTAAAAGTTATGTCATATTTTTACCAGTTATCTAAATTGTTTTTGGACCCATTAAATTGGTTGATTCACTTTGGATCAGCTCACATATGGTTTAATTGGAAACTCGAGCTAAATATAGAACTGAATTAACAAGTTTTAAGATCGAATCGATTGATGAAATTTAATAATACTATTAAAAAAATCTTTATAAGCATAATATTTTTTAAAAGTTTAAAAAAGAATAATCCAACTCATTGCGGATTACGAGCGAATCTACTATTTATACATGAAACTGTCTCCAATTTTAATGGTTTACCTTTATCATAGTTGGGAGGCCTTCTATTACCAAAAACTTTAAAATGCTTAGTAAAAATATTCAGATATATTTTACTATTTTTTGTTATAGTATAATTATGTTTTTTTGTCTTTCCAAGAAAAAAAACAAAAGGTTTGTAAATTGAGGACAACTTAATTTTTTTATATAATCTATTAATCATTATAGATTTAAAATAAACAACTCTAAAAAAAAAAATAGTATACACCACAATATTGATAGCCATGATCATTATAATAAACCCGAACTGAAAGTTCAGAAAATCATGCCAGGCCGGACACTATGACAACTTTTTCCGACGGCTTAAATTCCAGTGTCCACTGTCCAACACTCGTCAAGTAATGGCCTTGAATTGATCATCCACCGGTCCTCCTGTCCTCTTACCGATCATCAAAGAAAATAACATCCATTTCGAGGTCCAAGAAGGAAATCAAATAGCCCACGTTCTTCTTGTTCCAAGGAGCGATAACTACCTCCTTGCGTTTTTAATTTTGGATCCATGGTGATCGGGACACAAAGGATTATTGTTTTCTAGTTAAATTGCACCGTATTAATATAACTCTGGTGAGTAGGGACCCCACCGGCTCAATCGGGTCTAAGGGTTTGCGTTCTCTTCTAAAGTTAGCCGAGCAGTTTATCCCGGAAGGATGGGAAAGTGGGGTCCCGGTGGTTTGTCTTGCGATCGAGGCTTTACATTGTCCTGTCTTGTGAGTATCATCACATTTGCATCATTACGTTCGCATCTTGCTACGTTAGCTTGTCTTGAGGATGGAGGAATAAGTCAAAACAAGAACCATAACCATCCTTTGTGCGGGAAAATTGACTAATTTTAGTTAATGCTGTGCTCAAGAAAAAGGGAAAAACATAAAAAAACACTGAATCAGAATCCGGCACAAGGATGGGAACATATTTTGGTTTACAATGGTCATTAAATAAGATTTCAACTGTAACAAGGGGCCCTGTTATGAAGGGCAGGTATTGATGCCCTCTCTATCATGCTGTTTACACTGGCTATATAAGAGCAGAAACAAAAATAAGGATATTTAAATTGACAAAAAAAGAAAAGAAAATGAAAGGAAAAGAGAGAGTGGAAAGGGGAAAAATGGGAAAATAGCCCGTTGGGTGGTTGTTTTCACAGAAGCCACGATTTCTGTTCAAAATCAGAGAGGCTGGTCAGGGGCATTTGGGCACTATACAATATACTCTTACCATAAATGGAAAGCTACGAACGTCATTCACCCACCTTTCGTCTCACTTCCTCCACAGAGTATGCCCTTCCTTCAGAAAAACAAGCCTGATTTGTGACAACCACGAGTCAAATGAAACAGGGAACCAAACACGTCAACCTGCTAACCACAATCCTGATAGATAACTTAAGAACCATTTACAGCCATTTCTGGTGAGGATTTGGGGGGTGGTATTAATGGACCATCATCTCCAATTATCTGTCCATTTTCTGATGTGCTGTGCAAGCAATCAGAACAGCTTTTAGGACCAGCAGGATCCTTCTCCCTGTGGTTTTCCTCACTTGAATTGCTGTTGTTATCAGAACAGCTTCTAGAAATGACTGGATCATTCTCTCTATGACTTTCTTCAACTGGGCCTTTGTTTCCATCCAAAGGAGTTATGTGCATGGCAGTTGCAGCTTTCTTGCTGGGCAAGACGGCATGGCTAAGTGTTGAACATAAAGCAGCAAATACACTCTCTTTTGGCTTCGAGTGTTTAGCTAATCGCTGTTTCTTCACTAGGTCAGGCTCCTTATCCTTGGAAGGCAATTTCCGCTTCATCCTAAGGGATTCACTAGTTCCTTCATCTTCCTCAGGTGTTTCTAGCTGTTTCTTAGGAGGTGGTCTATAGTCTTCGTCATCCTCATCATCATCATAATCAACAAGTCCTCCAGATCTTGGACTACAAAATCAAGTGGAAGACATGAGACAAACATACCGGATATTATAAATGTTTTCCCTGATGTTTACTTTATGAGGCAATTACAATACCTTGATGACGGGTAGCCTGCAGCAACCCCATTGGGAGAGACTGATTGAGCTTGTGCCTTTTGAGTATGGGATGCGGATGCCGTGTCTTCTTCATCACTGCTTAGGTATTCATGTTCAAAAGTCAAGGGTGGGAAGGTCTTGTAAAAAAAGTCTTGGCATCCAAGCTCACTGATCACGAAACATACCTGTCCTCATTGAAGTAATCTTCCTCTTCCTTTTCTAGTGCACGATCATCATTTCGTTTTCTTGGATCCAATGTGCTACCAGTACTTTTTGCTCCACACTGCTCTAGACACTGGAACTATGCTTGTTAGCACCAAGATACCACAAAGACACATGATAAAGAAGAGAAAATTGGATAGAAGTGAAGAATACCTGCTCATATTTAACTTTTAGAGCCTGAATGGAGGTCAAATGCTCGAATTTGACCAAATCATTCCAGAACGAATCAACTATATACTTGAGCAACAATTTCAAGTTTTCCTGAATAAAACATGTTACACCGCAATGAATAGTTCTGGACATATATTCAAGATGGAAGAAAAAAAGGGGTGACAATAGGAGAGTTACCTTGCGGATATACTCAAAAAGCTCTAAAATGGCAGAGTTCAGCAAATTATAACGGTCACCATTGCTCAAAAAGGCATCTACAATTGGTTTGAGGAGGTTGTTCTTGACAAAATGATTTATCAAATGCTCATCCTGTGAGTAAAATATAATTAAGGAGTATCAAACATTTATATAATGACAAAGTTGTCAATCTTTCTTTTCGTTAACAGCAGCACCAAAGATTCCTACAAAAGTGAGATAATTTGCAGTATTTTGGATGTATTACTGCCAAAAGAAAACTCAGTTGCCAAGTAGAACTTATGCATTTTACTCATAAAATCATATCCAAACGACTAGCAAAAACAATTACAATCAACTTTCAGTGAAATTCATTGAACAGCGACTCTTGTACCACCCAGACCATGAAACAGAAGCATATGAATTTGTGAACCCTTGTGAAGTTCCTGCATCATTGAACTGTTTGAATGATACACAATCTCCTGAATTTCTGATCCCTTCCAATTTTGTTATCAAATAACTCCATAATCATTGCATGCCATAATATACTCAATTTATAAATAAAAATTGCCATGGTAACAGCTACAAATGCATGCTAGTAACCATAATTAATATCTCTCACCAATTCCATGTTTCATGTAAAACAATGCCATATATAGGCTCAATTTATAACTAACTGCCCATATGATAACAGCTACAAATGTATGCTATCTAATTTTGTGTATATGTGTTCGTGTGTTGGGTGGGGAGATTATGACAAGTCAAGAACTATCAGCACAACCATAATCTTTCCCCAGTGGGATCTGTTCCATCAAGGTGACTTACATGGCAGGAAAGGATAGTGCGAACAAAACGAACAGCAGCAGCAACAAGGTACTTTTCTTTCCTTCTTGTCAGTGTCAAGACTTTTTCAATAACATTATCAAGGAGAAAGTTACACCTGAAAGCAGAAGAAAAACACGTTTCATTCGTTAAACTTGAGAGCAGGAAATTGAGTCCTTGTAATTGAAAATAAAGCATAAAACAATTACTTTATTCTAAATGGATGGTGCAGAACACAGAAGCATAGCAATTCACATATGTTTGATAGTATTTCTGGCTTCACACCATTATGAGTGTCAACTCTCTCAACAAGCCCTGAAGATTTACCACTTGATCGAGGAAGAACCTCATCAGGACAAGATGCTGTTATAACATCAATTAATTGGCTCAGGTGCTTCTCATAGAAGATTTCAATTATATTATCTCTCTGCAGCAAAGAGATACAAAATCACTGTAATTCAGTCATTGACGAGATAAATTCCCGTAGTGCATTTAAGAAAAATATTCTGTTTGCATCAAAGTAACTACAACATTGTCCAAGAAGTCACCTGCATATGCATAAACACAAACATAATGCACACACCCCAAATGCATGCTATAAAATGGAAAAAGAATTGCAAAAGTATCAGCAAAGAATGTGCCATCTAGAAACAAGAATGGATAGGTAATAATTATTAAATGCAAAATAGCCAAGGATTATTTTTTTCTTTCCTAATAAAATATATATATATATATATATATATATATATATTATTCTCAATGAGGGTATCAAACATTGGAAAATGAGGCACACTCTATAAAAACAAGGAAATGAAACAACAATCAATAGAAGAAAAGAGCCCTCCAAACCCTTTTGACATTGGAAAAAGAAACCCCGGAGAGCCCCCCAGAGCAGAACACCATATCACTGCCAAGAAGACCAATCTATCCTGCAAAAGCTGTTTTGATGGAGATCTTCTAACAAGTTATACAAAAATCACTTTGATTTGTGAACTTATTAAAACTTTCCTTTTGAAAGAAAAAGGAATGTAAACACAAAAATGGACAAGGAAAAGATAACAGGATAGTTACTTTAACAATATTCAGATGCCGGACAGGCCTGACTACAAGCTTACAAATAGAACCCAGGCACATAGTGAGGCAGGGGAAAAGAGGAAGCCAAGCCGAGTTATCTTTCAGTGTGTAATTAACACAGTAGAGTTGCTGGCTAAATACAGAAAAGGAGCAGAATAGCAACCAAAACAAAATTTCACAACTGGTATGGGAACTCCATTTACCACTCAGCAACTTAATGACCAAACATAACAGCTGCATAAAAGAATGAATTATGAATTATCAAGAGTAGTGCCTGTGCTCCTGACAGTGTATAGGAATCCAGTAAACTGCGAAGAATTTCAAGAAACTGGCAGTGCATGTCCTCCCCAAAGTCTGTTATCATTCCTTTAACCTGTAAGTAAAATAAATTTAGTTGATTGGCAAATAGAACACATGCACTTACAATTGAATAGGTATTAAAAATTCAGAATACAAAATGCAATACAGCAAAGAACTTACGAGCAAAAAGTCATGGGAAAATGCAATATACTATGAATAAAATCAGATGCCAGCATAAGAGGTACTGACAGAGTTATTAAAAAACAAGCAAATAGCAGAGCATCACCCTAAGGCAAAATCTGCCGTTATTAGAGGCACTAGGAAAATTTGATCCCAAGGGTGAAAGAGGTTTCCTAGTTGGAGCTGATGTAAACTCTTCAAACAAGAACAACACTGAAATTGGCCTTGACAAATTATTTCATGTATAGATTAGCAAGGCATGTTATACAACTGGTTGGTCATTCAAGTATCCATAAATTGCTGAACAATATCACCCAAATATTAAATCAACAATTTTCAAGGTCAAGAAAACAACCAATTCTCTTATCTTAAAAGGCATGCAAACAAGGCTTATTTCGATTTTCTTTCACACTACAAATCAACTTTGTAAATGTAGTTTTTACATGACACGTTATAAAACTAAATTTCAAAATCAAGAAAATGAAATTGTATATTGAATTTAGTTCTGTGAGCAATGCAATTAAAGGATAATTGATTTTTGTTCATAAAGCCTAAAGGCCAAACAAACAAGAGATTTTTTCACTTATCAGGATAGTGATAAATCTCATCTTTCAGGTAATTAGGTTTGTGCAAGACATCGTTGCATGTGTTAGTCTGAATGTCCAAGGATATTGAAAGATAGATGCATTGTAAACAGTTCATAAAACACAAACCGACAGTCCTAGTAGCGGGATTCCTTCCTGCCGAACAACATAAGAACGCAGAAGGTTTGGATCCTGATTCAAGAAAAGAATGAGGATATCTGTTCTGCATCCATAAGAATGGTATGCTGTTAGTGGCAGGTAGGGAACCATTGAAATTCAAAAAAAAAAAAAGCCAAAAAAAAATAAAAACGAAAATGAACAAGTTACCCAGTTAGGACAAGTTTCTTGTCTTGACTCTGCAATATATCAGCAATGATGTCAAAGATACCTTCATTCATGAGCTCCCTACAAGAAATGAGGATTTGATTGTTTTACCATTTGATCAAGAAGAAAGCAAAATACAAAAGAAACTACTCTAATCTGATTTAACCACAGAAGACAAAATCCTAATCTTGATACATACAACTTCTGCATCACATACCTAAACAGTCGGAGCTGCTGGACCATCTGCATGCTCTTGCTCAAACTACAAAACTCGTGCAAGAAATATACCTATATGCATCGGGAAAGGAAACATATCAAGCTGGAGGATATCATAAGAATCACACAAAGCTGTAACCATACATTAATAGGAAACAGAAAACAGCAACACACTAACCTGCCAATAGATTCCAAAAATTTTACAAATTGGACATCAGCATTGCTGTTCAGTTATGACAAATAACTGGCATTTAAGGATGATTTTAGCTAAGTATTTCAAAGTAAGAACTCTTTTTCCCAACTAATATTTTCAATGTCGCGTTACCCTT
>Ga0307515_10008192_pt1 | contig 20450 bp, 12 predicted proteins | sample 17_EM_MG_FD_194513 | JGI IMG/M metagenome (GOLD analysis project Ga0307515, IMG submission 194513) | Populus trichocarpa ectomycorrhiza microbial communities from riparian zone in the Pacific Northwest, United States - 17_EM | ecosystem: Host-associated > Plants > Roots > Unclassified | place...
AGCCCCCCCCTAAAGGCCCCCCGCAGCCTGCGAGCCCCACGCCCGCAGCCTGCGAAAGGCCTTTAGGCCCTTACAGGCACCCGTTTTTGACTGCCTAAGAGACCCTCGGCGCAGGGGACAGATGTGCCGCTACGGAGCTCGGACAATATGTTGAAAAGCCATAAGGATTCATCGTTGCGCAGGTCCCTCCTTCGTATCGTTCTTATGATATGATTTGGCGCCGTCGACCGCGAGTAGAAACCACACACCGCAATCACAAGTTGAACCCAGGAACTCTTGGAACTTTCCTGGTGCATCAGGATATCGCACATTGCGTCGGTGTCCCACGAATCCAATCCGATATGTGAAAGCAGCGAAAGGGCTGCCAATGCGACCAGCATGGGGGGAGGGAGGTGCGACAAGTACGCTTCATCATACAATTTGTGATGAATCCAGGAAGGCAGGTTGATTAATGGTGGAACGCGGAGTGTGGTGCTACCTGCTATCTGCCACACTGACCAATGTAGTGCTTCGCTGTGTTGAGAATCCGGGGCACTGTCATGAATTCTCTGCAAGGCCGATGCTGCAATGGAAAGCTGGACATTGTCTACTGTTGTTGCTGAGATCGGTTCTACAAAGTCATTCTCTAGATAGGGGCGCGTTTCCTGAAGGAAAATCTTTATGTGCCATCGGATACGACCCAGAGTGGTTGCGGGGATGGCATCCATAGCTGGTGATAGGAAGAATCTAATATGTGGACAGAAATAGGCATGCATACGTTGGTATACGTTGCCCAACCTGGGCGAAACAGGAGAGTGGAATGGGGAAGAGCTAACAACGACTGATATGGACGTAGTCATCGCATAATAGAGAATTCCAACACAAAGAATAGTCGTGGTGACACCAAACGACGGTTTGCTGATGTTAAAAAGGAAAATCACAAGACCGATGGAAAACAGAAGAAGGGATATCTGAATGAGCAATGGGAGTGTCTCGACCATCTCTGGGAGCTTCCAGCGCTCCATCCCGAGGTAGCGGAATTCACGCGTCTTCGCTCGTTGCTCTGGGATTGACATTGCCCGCAGTCCGCGGTCGAACTCGCGTACCCAGCTTTTGATGAGCATGGCAATGAATGCTGCTAGGACCATAAATCCGAGACTAGCGTAGAAGAGAGCATTGACAACAACGATGTGTTCTGGAGGGGAGAAGTCGGCGGGGACATATGGCCCAAGGCTCGAATTACGCATCATTTGCGTTTGATAAACCAGGACGTCTTGTATGATATCCAGTGGATCCTGTTCGAGGCGGCCGAGGAGTTCGATGAGGAAAGCACTCAAGAAACCTGCGAACAATGCCGCCTGGACAACTTATCAACTCAGAGGAACGTCAAATGGAGGTAATACATACGAATATGAGTATGGTATCCATTTGCTCGAGCCATTCTCTCTCGCGTTCGCGGTCGATGATCTCCGTTCCTGCCGGTCTCATATTAGACGGTATATGGTGATGCGGCTGGGTACGTGCCTTCATTATAGTATTCCCAGGCAGTCTTGAGGGTCTTCGTTTCTTCTGGGCAACACAAAAATATGAGGTGTATTCTTAGAGGGTGAAGGGCAAGCGCTTGCCTCGTGGTTGCGCAGGCGGCAGGGGCTCTTGCTCTACAGGAGGGTGTTTAGCACGTATTACTGGCCAGGGTAAGACAGTTGGGTTACCGTGGTTCAATTTCCTCATCAGAAGAGACATCGAGGAAGGCGGCTGAGGTCAGGTTGCAAAAGGCTGTGTCTATCCGTGGGTGCTCCGAGATCGCAATGTGTTTTTTGTTTCCTTCCCCTCAGGCTCTCAATCGTCTGCTATTGAGTATTATCGGACTTTGGGATGCAGTGTGCGAGCCTTATTGCACCGACGCGATTTCATCGGTCCAGGATATGACACAGCCACTTCTCAGGTGCACAAGGTACCGATCCCTGTATCTCGTATTTTTAGGTGTTTGTAACGGCCCCTACAAATACGGGGTTTTCGTTGTAATGTCGGTCGCGCGGAAATATCAATGGCTATTCACCAGCTGCGCTTCCCAGTGCATCATGCAGGCTCAATGGTAATACAGGAACTCGTTCATATGCTGCTCGTAGCAGTAGCTATTGCAGCTACACCCTTTCTCCGGCGGTTCGTCCGCTCTTGGACGACGGGAACGACTCACAATATAACACATAGGTTACGTGAAACTGGACAGCAAAAGCATGTACATCAGAGGTAAATATGTGCCCCATGTGAGGACAGGACCAGACGCGAGACGTATCCTTTGTGTGGTTAAGTTGTTCCCTTTCGTCTTGAACCACGCTCGGTCAGCAGCAGTCGGAAACAGAGACACCCGGCCGACCCAGGTGTACTCTACGACCCTCCGAGCTACGTGCTCTTCTGTGCCAGTACCCTGGACCTCCTGCTATCCTGTTGCTCCTCGTCGACGACGCCTCAACTTGCTCATTGGTTTGGAACGCAGTCGCCATTTGACAGTAATGGGAAGCAGGTTATCAGCCTGAGCGAGGACAGGCGAGGATGTGCTCATTTTTGCACTCTACGCGTTATTTTCTTTCTAGAGAACGTCACGGATTCCCCGGCTACGTCCATCGTTCCCCGGCGACGGCGTTTATATAGTGGTTTTCGAGTACATATGTCGTCCACCTCAACCCTCTAGTCCCTGACGCCTTTCGCTGACATGCAACGAAGCCAGTTAGACACCCCGTGCTCGATCTTTAGCCGCTCGGTTGACAGAGATACGGGAGGGCGCTGTATACCAGGCAATGGGTTGCATGTACGTAGCATCTCCCGTTCCAGTCCCTCGTCTACTCGCTCATTTGTGGATAATTGTTATTATGACGAGCGATTGATTTATATATATATATATATATATATATTTTGTGGGGGAAAGAAGGGAAATGCGTCATGCACCGTGACGCTCGTGCGCCGTGTGTGGGACTCCAGTACGGCTTGCCGTTGGGTTCTTCCGCCCGTTGGACAATCTGCCGTCTGGCCTACCCACTAAAACCCTCCCCTGCCGGTTGTCTCGGCTACATCCCGTTAAGAAAAGTTGATTGTCGGGTATGGGTTAGCATCGAAATCGACAAAATTTCCGTCACCCCAGAGTGATCGGAGTTTGCGTTGTCGTTTCATTTTCCTTGTTGGTTCCATGAACTTCGTAGCGATCCAGCTATTTCTTATTAGGCTCGATATCATGTCTTTCAGTATTTCTATAGTCTCGTTAGGTACTACGTCCTGACTATTTATTGTGTTTTTGTTTCTTGATTTCCATATAGCCCATAGTGTCATAGAAATCAGGATTCGTAGTCTTTCAGAGTCGCTGTTGCGGTCATCGTTGAAGGTGATCGCCGCTGATCCTTTAATATGACGAGCGATTGATCCCCCCATGGACAAGACAAAGTTCCCGCCTATGGCTCTGTCGAGGTCTCTAAGCCCACGGACTGCCACTCCGCCGGAACCCCTTCCACACCGACGCCCTCGTCGAGCGCCCCAAGCCCGGCATCAACACCGTCACCGACATCCTCTTCTACAACGCCCGTGAGCACGGTACCCGCAACGCCCTCGGCTGGCGCGGCATTGTCGACATGGGCAAGGGTCTCGTTGAACTAAGGGTCAGATTTTCAAACATTTACATTCTTTCTATCATTGCACCTCACGCGATGTTGCTGTTTCACGTGCCGCCGGCGCAGACACGCGAGCCGTCACTTCTATTGCTCTTCTCAAAATCGGGAGACTCACACCTCTTCAGACCCACATGGCAACTCATGCAGCATGCTTGTATGTCTGTAGGGATCACGATCGCAACTGCATATGACACCCTCGGCGAATCTGGTCTTACCCATTCGCCCAATGAGCCGGGCTGCGTTGGTGTCTTCACCAATGCGGAGCTCCTCCCGGTCGTACTCCGTGTTCTCCCAACACACCGACCATCAAAGTCGTTATTTACGATGGAAACCCACCCGCAGACCTCGTCGAGAAGATCAAGACAGCCATCCCAGAGCGCGAAATCCAGGTTCTCTCACAGGACGAGCTGCGCGACCTCGGTAAGGGCAAGCCGGAGCATGAAGATCGCCGTCCAAAGGCAGAGGACGTCGCGTGCATTATGTACACTTCGGGAACAACCGGCGCACCCAAGGGCGTCGTGCTCTCCCAGGCAAACCTCATCGCTGCAGTGGGCGCGATCCAATCGCTCATGGGACACATCTTCGCACCCGAGCAGGACACCTTCCTCGCCTTCCTTCCCCTCGCGCATATCCTCGAGCACGTCGTCGAGCTCGCGATGGGTACGTCGGCCTGCAAATCGGTACGGGCGCATCCGCACGCCCACCGACGCGTCGGTGCGCAACTGCCTGGGTGATCTCAAGGAGTGCAAGCCAACGATCATGATCGGCGTCCCCCAGATCTGGGAGACAATCCGCAAGGGTATCCTTAACAATGTCAACAAGATGACCCCGTTGAAGAAGAGCGTCTTCAGGGGCAGCATGTCCATCAAGAAGGCTAACGTGCCCATCTTGAGCAACATTGTCGATTCGGTCGTGTTTAGCCAGGTCAAAGCCCAGACCGGTGGCCGACTGCGCTATGTGCTCAATGGCGGTGCTGCCTTGTCTGTTGAGACGCAGCAGTTTTTGAGTACTGCGCTTGTTACGGTTCTTCAGGGTAAGGCGTTCCCCGGCTCGTCCACGGAAATTTGCTCACATGGACCCCTTTCTTTAGGTTACGATCTGACAGAATCCTGCGGGTGAGCATCTCTCTCATTTTAATCCAGCCCTGATATTGATTCTTTATTCAAGCATGTGTACGATCCTCCCGCCCGAGTTCTTGCAGTTTGGTAACGTCGGTCTCCCTTCGCCCTCGGTCGAGATCAAGCTTGTGGACGTCCCCGAAGCTGGCTACAAGGCAAGCGCCGATCCGCCCCAGGGCGAGATCTGGATTCGCGGTACCTCGATTACGAAGGGCTGATACAAGCGGGACGATTTGAACGCGGACCCTACGATCTTCCCTGGAGACGGATGGCTCCGTACCGGGGATGTTGGTCATTGGCAGAAAGACGGCACGATGACGATCATCGACTGGTGAGTGTCACCGCTCTTCTCCTCGTCGACCTTTCTGACTGCGGCCCTGCAGAGTCAAGAACCTGGTCAAGTTGCAAGGAGGCGAGTACATCGCTCTCGAGCGCCTCGAGTACCTATAAGACCTGCCATTACGCCGCAAACTTATGCGTGCACGCAACGTCCGAGTCGCAGAAACCAATCGTGATCCTCTTCCCGCACGAGGTGCACCTCCGAGAGCTGCTCGCGTCCAACGCGAACTTGCCTGCGCCAGACACGGACCTCCATAAGCTATGCGAGGATCAATCCGTGAAGGAGTTCTACCTCAGGGACCTGCAGGCTATCGCGAAGAAGAATGGGTTCAAGGCCATCGAGATTGTGCAGGGTGTCGTGCTCAGCCCCGAGGAATGGACGCCGGAGAGCGGGCTGGTGACTGCTGCGCAGAAAGTGCAGCGGAAGGCGGTTGAGAAGAAGTACCAAGGTGCGAATTTCTGCTCATCGTTTCTACACTACGTAGTGCACGATCAGTGAGAGCTAACGGGTATTCTTATTTGCGTGTAGGCTTGCTATAAGGAGTCGCAAGGGTCTGACTGAGCGCTTGTCTGAGAGTTGACGATCGATCGATCGATCGAGGATGATTCATGTGATTCATGTGATTGAGTGCTTGTACAATTAGATCTTTCGTTTGCTCTCTTCTTGTCACTTGGGGTTCGACGGCACGTATAATATAGATAATGTTGCTTTACCATATAGAGGAAGGCTCATGGGGGGCTACCCAGCATCTAATGGCAATGACATTGGCAACATCGGAGTACCTAGGGAGATCGATATTATTGGGCTATGCTTGAACCATGACTGTAATGTAAGTTGGCAAGTCCAAGGCTACCACTTAGTCACTTGTGCAACAGATCTCGCTCCTTGAGTACAGGAGTTGAGGTAAGGCCATAAGGTTTCCGCACTCGAACGGTGGGCTTACCAGCGGTGTTCAAGCCTGATATAAAATATGACCCAGGAATGAGATATTCTGTAAATGGTAAGCCATATATTAACCTCCTAGTTTCCTGGCCTTTTCCCTGTCTTTTTTTCCATATTGTGAAAGATTTCAGGGGTCGGGATTGGTGGTCATTCATTGCGATTCCGGTGTATGTGGCTGTTTCGGAATAAGAAAACAGAATTCATAGTACACTTGTCTACAAAGAAATCTGAAGCTGTGCCGCCTAGATATACAACATACAATGGAATTTGTCGAACCTGTGGGCCTCAAGCTCCTCTTGCCTACGAACTGCTTCCTTTACCCGCGAGGAGATCAGGAGACGGTGCTCGGGGAGATCAGTATCATCAAACCACTGGATGAACTCGCGAAGTTTGGGAATAATCGGAATGATCTGGTAGTATGGAGCCGCATCGAGAAGCTTGCAAAGTGCTCTGAGCACGAATTCCTCATTAACTACAGGTACCCAAATATACCACCGTTGAGATAAATAGAGTGACCATGCCATGGCCATCCAATCCAACCCGCTGAACTCCGAATCGGTGAACACTGGTTCTTGTTCAGCTTCGTGAAAATACTCCCATGTAAGGACCTCCTCAAGCCCCCTCACTGATGAGTTCGTCTCCGTGTCTCCTTGTGATTGTGGACCCAGCTGGTGCGAAAGGGTGAAGAAACCCTCAGCGAACCGTCGTCTCCATTCCATCGGGAGGTTATCAAACCCATTGACGAATGTTTCTAGAACTCGCCATCCCATCCGCAGTTGATTGTCAGGCAACATGGAGTTAAACACAAAGTGCACGCTGAGGGAGAGGTGGCAAGATGGTGCTGGGGGGTCAGGATAGGATACCGCGGTTTTCATGTAGTACTCCAGAGCTATGGAGGAGATCGCGAGTTCCCGAGATTGTAGGAATGAGGCCAGAAGGAGACATTCTGTATACTGGGCGGCCCTTCCCTCGGTATATCGCAGAAGAGAACGAGCCGCGATCATGTTCTGGATTCGGTGGTCAGAACACAGCCCCATTGGCAGATTAGGTCCATCAGGAATGTCAAGACGGGCAATTGCTCTTGCAACCAGCCTCGAGCAGGGGTCTTTTAACTCTAGACTCAGCTTCTCCAGTCGCCCTATCGCGAATAAATCTAAGCGTTTGGAAAGTACCAACAGGACGGCAAAAATGTTTGGATCCGGGTTCTCAATGGCACCAAGATGGCGGTCATAGCTTTTGAGCAGTCCTTCCAGAACAGATTCACCTGGATAGGACGTTAAAATAACAGTTCCCGATGTTAACTCTTGTGTTTGAGCCACGAGCAGCCCTCCAATGGTGTGGAGTCCGGCATCTCCGATGGCTGGGGCGACAGCAGTGAGGGCGGATGTATAGAGAGGGAAATCACCCTTTGCTGTGATGATAGCGAAATACTGATGTGCTAAGGGATATGATCGCCGCTGTAAGAGGGCATAGACGACCAGAAAAAGTACAGAAACGAGCGGTTGGTGACAGACGGAAGGCGTGAATTCAAACCAGTTGGCAAATAGAGCAGGGTTTCGCATATTCGGGAGCGACCATGGGTGTTCACGGCTGCTGGTGACGATGTTTCGCCGATTCCCAAGATTGGGAGAACATGCTATGGCAGCGAATGTAACCACAGCTTCAATAAATTTCATATCAGAGAAGATCAAATCTTCCACGCCTGGGAAGTAATTCAATAGCATTTTCAGACCTATCCCAATCAAATACGAGGGGTCCGGCAGTAGGTTCTGCTCGCAATAGAGCTCGGACAGTGTGTTTAAAATCCATACAGATTCTTCGCTGTTCAGGTCCTTCCTCGGTATTATCCTTGTGAGTTCATCACCCTCCATTGGCACGGCGAAATTATGCCACAAAAAGTATGCCTGGCAGTAATCAAAAACCGCAATTACAAGTTGAGCCCAGGGACCCTTGATAGTTCCCACGGGCCCCAGGGCAGCGCGTATTATGCGGGTGGTCTTGATATCCAATTTGATACGTGAACGCAGCGAAACGGCTACCAATGCGACCAGCATGGATGGAGGGAGGTGCGAGAAGAACTCTTCAGCATCCCATTTGGTACCAATCCAGGAAGGCAGGTCGAGTAATGGTGGACCGCGGAGTGTGGTGCTACCTGCCACCTGCCACACTGACCAATGAAGCGCTTCGCTGTGTTGAGAATTCGGGGCACTATCATGAATTCTGTGCAAGGCCGATGCTGCAATGGAAACCTGGACATTGTCCACTGTTGTTGCTGAGATTGGCTCTACAAAGTCGTTCTCTTGATAGGGGCGTGTTTTCTGAAGGAAAATCTTTATGTGCCGTCGGGTACGACCCAGAGTGGTTGCGGGGGTGGTATCCATAGCTCGTGATAGGAGGAAGTCAACATGTGGACAGAAATGAGCATGCATACGTTGATACACCTTGCCCAACCTGCGCGAAAGAGGAGAGTGGAAAGGGGAGGAGCTAACAACGACTGATATGGACGTAGTAATCACATAATAGAGAATTCCAACACCTAAAATAGTCGTGGTGATACCAAACGACGGTTTACTGATGTGAAAAAGGAAGATCACAAGACCGATGGAAAACAGAAGAAGGGATATCTGGATGAGTAATGGGAGTGTCTCGACCATCTCTGGGAGCTTCCAGCGCTCCATTCCGAGGTATCGGAATTCACGCGTCTTCGCTCGTTGCTCTGGGATTGACATTGCCCGCAAGCCGCGGTCGAATTCACGTACCCAGCTTTTGATGAGCATGGCGATAAATGCTGCTAGGACCATAAATCCGAGACTAGCGTAGAAGAGAGCATTGACAACAACGATGTGCTCTGGAGGGGAGAAGTCGGCCAGGACATATGGCCCAAGGCTCAAATTACGCATCATTTGCGTTTGGTAGATCAGAACGTCCTGTATGACATCCAGTGGGTCCTGTTCGAGACGGCCAAGGAGTTCGATGAGGAAAGCGCTCAAGAAACCTGCGAACAATGCCGCCTAGACAACTTATCAACGCAGCGTAACCCCACAGGGAGGTAATACATACGAATATGAGTATGGTATCCATTTGTTCGAGCCATTCTCTCTCGCGTTCGCGGTCGATGATCTCCATTCCTGCCGGTCTCATATTAGACGGTATATGGTGATGCGGCTGGGTACGTGCCTTCATTATAGTATTCCCAGGCAGTTCTGAGGGTCTTTATTTCCTCTGGGTAACACAAAAATGTGAGGTGTATTCTTAGAGGGTGAAGGGCAAGCGCTTGCCTCGTGGTTGCGCGGGCGGCAGGGGCCCTTGCTCTATAGTAGGGTATTTAGCACGTATTACTGTCCAGGATAAGACAGTTGTGTCACCGTGGTTCAATTTCCTCATCAGAAGAGACATCGAGAAGGTGGCGGATGTCAGGTTGCAAAGGTTGTGGTTATCCGTTGGTGCTCCGAGATCGCAACATGACTTTTGTTTCCTTCTTCTCAGGCTCTCAATTGTCTGTTATTGAGTATTATCGGAATTTGGGATGCAGTGTGCGAGCCTTATTGCACCGATTTCATCGGACCAGGATACGATACAGCCACCTCTCGGGTACATAAGGTATCGATCCCTGTATCTCGTATTTTAGGTGTTTGTAACGGCCCCAACTAATACGGGGTTTGCATTGTCATATCGGTCGTGCGGACCACTGAGAGAAGTACTTGTGGTGAATTTCACCTTTTGTGGTGATTTCTGTGGTGATTTCCACTACAAGTCGAAATCACCACAAGTACTTGTGGCGGTTTTCACCATAGGTCTAAATCACCACAAGAACTTGTGGTGATTTGGGTCAATGGTCGCGTGAGTAATTGAATATATAATGAGAGCATCGCGGATGGGGCAAATGTTTTCGATAGCACATGTACATGATATCTAGAGTATTTTTACATGCAGGAAACACCTCGTAGTAGAAGTCGAATGAACACCATAGAAAGCGCACGATCGCGTGTTCAATGAAACGTCGACCAGTCAATCAATAGAAAATTTTGTTTTTGAGTTATATTAGGCTTGTTTCTGGGTGCTGTCGCTGATGGCTAGACATGGTCTGTTTAAGTTTTTATCTAAGTCCGAATCACAACAAGTCACCAATAGATCGAGATCGGCGCAACCCCGCAACCCCAAACTTGAACCATTCCACATCCGTCACCCCCAGTCAAGTCCCCCCAATCCCATACCCTCCCCATATCGGTCTACCATACTTGTGAGTGTGATTCAGCTTCCCGATCATCATGTGCTTTCCTACTGTCGGGATGCGTGAGCCCAATCTGGGCCGGGATCGTGAACCAGGAGGCTGTTTTTGGACTTGCTAACATTATCTGTGTATTGAAATAGGTGTGATACACAGCATGGCGCGCTCAGCATTCCATTCGGCAGTGCATGGAGTACTCGTCAGCCTGGTGAAGCGGTAGGGCTGAAATTCATCGAAATTCAGACAACTACAATGATGCCCCTCGATACCGCTTCACCTTATGGTGGCACGCTCGTAGATACCCCAGTCTACCCTCACGCTTCAACCGTCAAGTAAGTCGCTGCCATGGTCAGCCAATTGGCAGGCCAAGTCGAGTGGCCGGCTCGCCTGACCTCAAGCTCACCTTCTTGCTTCCTATCGCTGTAGATCAACTGACTTGGAGATCACAATCAATAGTCCCCATCTCGTGCTCCGGTTCCCAAATGGAGAATTACCAGGTCCGATCGAACGCGTCCCCGTATTCACCACCAAAGATTCGATAAGCAGTACAATTGCCCTGAATCCTGACACATGTCTCACCAGCACCCAGGCGAAGCTCACTGTAGCGGTAAGCGGTCACTAGACCATCCCACTCCGCAATCATCTTCATCACGCATCACTCTCCGCTGACTTACTGGGTCTATAGCTCGAAGGTGCTTTCTACTAGTCAACACCTGTCACGAAAATGGCACCCGTCCCTCAAGTCCCATCACTCGAAATTCGTTCTCTCAGCAGGAGATCTACTGGTCCTCCCGTCCCCACCCAAACAACGATAGAGCACAAGCGCATCTTCTTTTACACCTCCATGGGTCTTCCAGTCTCATCCTCTGACGCCCCCTCCGAAAACGGTCCCTCCATGCTCGATAGCACCTTTTCGCAGACCGCCATGGCCATGATACGTCAACGCATGAGCGCTGGGAAATCAGATACGAACCTGGCACGCGCAAACGAAAACTCAGCCTCAGCAAACACATCTTCGGCAACAGCAGCAACATGGACTTGCATGCGCCGAACAACAGCAAGGTGCCCAGTGGAGCCCCGGGTATTCCCACAAGTGGAAAGCCCAAGATTGTGAAGACGTTCCTCTTGGTGGATGATGCGCGTGTCCAGTACAGGCTCACCGCAAGGTGGGAGCTGCGATAATATCGCCTTTTTCCTCCCCTTTCCCTTTTATTCCGACGATCTCCGCTCTCCCCGATCCCTCCGATCCCTATTCCGACCGCCCTCCGATCCCTCCGACTCCTTCCCCCGCTCCCCTTGACCCATGCTTCGTATTATGGACTCTTTCCCTGTGATGACTGCTCATATACTATGTCTCTGATTGCTTGTACCATTCCCGCATGCTGCTGGACTTATTCCTATAGTGTAGACCCGCCTCCGCCCTGCGCGCTCCACTAATTCCTCTTCGCTTCCACTCCCGTACCACCGCGTTCGCATAGCCTCCACCTCACCGCCTCTGTGTAGGTTCCACTCACACATCACCCCCGCCTCCACTTCGCTCCACTTTTTTTTTTTTTTTTTTTTTTTGGTGGGTCAGGGAGGCGGCTCTGCCGCCGACTGCACGACGAGTCAGAGAGGGGAACTGGTCTCCCGGCCCCTGCAGCTGACAGGTCTGTGGAGTGGCGCCCCGTCATCTGGCACCGCCTGTTCTCTAGAACTCTCCCTACCGTCACCCGCAGGAATCTGGTTTAAGACTCTGTTGCCTGTTGGAGGCACCAATACAGCCCCGCTCACGACCTTGTGCAAGAGTGAGCTGGTCTCCCGGCACTCAAGCGCAAAAGGACTGAGACTCCAAGGCTTCAGTGGCCAGAAGTGTGGGGGTCGCCAACGGCCGGAGCGACCGCGGAATACCCACTAAACCTGCAGGGGGCCTCCAGTCCGACATCGGTGATGATGACCCCTGCCTGCGGCTGACAGGGCGCACCTTGCCGGACCGCCCAGAAATGGTTTAACATCCCTCCCTGTGGCCCCGCCGTCTGCCCATAGTGAGCTCAGGCAGGACCCACTATTCCCCACCTTACGACAGGAGTCGAACCTGCCCCCAGAGGGTGGAGAAAGGGTGAAGAGGACGACGTGGGACGTCATGTCTGTGAACCTGAACCAATCCCACACTAGGCGTAGGCGTCATCCGTGAGAGCTTGCAGAATTGCCTCCCGCCTAGGGAGGCAGCGCGAGCGCTCATTCACGATTGGCGCCTGAATGGCGCGTAGAATTGACTTACCTCTCTTAGAGAGCTGCATCTCAGTGCCCCGCCCTAGGAGGTGTGACACGGGGGGCGGTAGGTTCCCGAGACCACCCACTGGGGGGGGTGGTTGCAGGGCCAGGGGTAGTGTTAGGCGGCTCCTCGCTGCCTTCGTTCACTGTTCCCTGTTTTAACATATGCGCTGGGACCGGAGCGGATAGCACATTGTGCAGGGAGGCTGTGCAGTTCGCGGGCACGAACTTGAAATCTGCGTCGTGGATCTCTTTCATACGCCACTTCCACAGGGCCCAATAATAGTTACCTATTATCCATTCTCGCTGTTGTCTAGACTTTCTTAGACCTTTGAGTATTTTTTTTCATCCCTTCACTATGGGATAGGCCACGTCTTCTAGCGCCCCTAGCGTGAGGAGGGGGAACCATGGCGACGCGCCCCATGAGTCAGGGGAAAGTGTCTTAAAGTTAGAATTAGGGTGCAGAGCGCCCAAGACTGTCAGCAGGCACTCCATCAGGGGTTGCAACATGTAGGCGCTACAACCCAGAAGAATGTGCCCCAAAGTCATCTCTGTCTCGCACAAGCAGAGCCTTCCCATATCGGACTTAGCGTGCCCTCGACCGTAATATCTGTGCCCGAGGACCTGCGCCCCATTCATCTCCTTCCAGAGCACTTCCTTCATTCCTTCGGGAATGGTCAGGCTCCACACCTTCCCAACGTAAATCCCAGGGTCTAACACCACCCCAAACATAAGGCCTAGGGTGACCACCCATCTGTCAGAGAAGGCCTCGAATTTCAGTGTCTTCGCAGGCGCCCCCATTTGTGCGCGCACCACCAGCTTGGTCAGGTAATCCAGAGGTTGGTGGCAAAGGACGGGGGCGCAGTCAACCCACCCACTCGGTACTGTCAGTGAGCCAACGTCCAAGGATCTACCCTTCGCACGTCCCTCATTGGCGAGTTTGTCAGCGAGATTATTCATGATGTCATCCCCGTGAGCTTTGGCTTTCTCGAACCGTAGCCTTCCCGTCCTATCTCGTAGCAGGTACAGGAGCGTTTGTAAGAGGGGTGTCGGTGGCCCTCTACTGAGATGTCGGGGAGCATCACCCCATCCGTCTCTTTCCATGGCCAGGAGGCCTCCTCCCAATAAACCTAGAACGAACGTAGAGTCAGTGTGGATGACTAAATGGGCATCCCGCCAAGCCATCAGGCATAGCGCCACGGCCGCGACCTCGGCGACATTGTTAGAGAGGGTCGCCCCTGTCAACGAAACGGCGTCCTGGAACTGCATGTCCGACACCCACGCGGATCCCGCGGTGCATATGTCAGTACCATTGTCTTTAGCGGACCCATCCGTCCAGACATGTATATCTCTCTCATATGTAATGGGGTCTGCCCTTCTGCTGGCAGGCGGCACAGCAGGGGTGTACTCAACCATGTGGTTCCGCACTCTAGTTCTTTTGTAGGCATCCTTGACGATCCGCCCCGCAATGATAGACTTTGGGGCCGTAAAGACCCTTACGCACCCAAGGGGGCCGTCCATGTTGGGCCAGATATTAATGCTTTGGTGTGTGCCAAGAGCGCCCAGATTTCTCAGCGGTGACCAGCTCGACGCATGCACCAGTTCCTTCATGGCCGACACCGTCTTCTTCAGTCCTGTCCCTCTAAGGGGTGGGGGGGCATAGAGGTGGACTACCTCTCGTACCCTGCTGTCCCCCAGGGCGAGCAATTTCCTAAATCTCTGTGAGCCTGGCCTGGGCAGGGCTGGGTGGTTGAGAATAGGCGCTCCCATCCTCGCCGCGACGGATGGGGCAGCACAGACTATATCCAGTCCGAATTTCCTAGCAGTCATGAATGCCTGAGACACTCTGCTCTGTAGCAAGGAAGGCATCGTATGTGCCTGTTGTAGGAAAGGGTTAAGACCCCCGTGCGTGCCGGCCCTACTGGAAGTCGAGGCCATTTTAAGGTCCATCCAGGTCCATTGCTTCCAGGGCACCCTCTGATCCCCTGTGACCAGGTCACTCAGAAACTTCAGGTCAGCGGCCATTTTCCGGGTCGCGAGGGAAGGTGTATTGAGGCCCCCTTCCGCCAAAGGGGCTTCTAAGGTCCTGTAGGCCATTGCGGAGAATTTTCCTCGGACGAAGTTCATTATTTTGTTCCCGATTCTGTTGAGCATGCTTGGTGGGATACCATTACCATCCATCAGGAAGTGGCATCTGGAGAGCATGAGGGCTTTCGCTAGGAGCGACCTATTCCTTGCAGAAGCACCAATCGCCCGCCACTGCGATATGATTTTCTTTACGTGTTTGTCAATTTGCACCCATCTATCAGACGCAAAATCCCGGCTACCGACCCAGACCCCCAGTATACGCAGGGGGTCTGCAGGTGGCAGGATGTGTGCGCCCGGTATTGACCGGCCACCCATGTCCTGCTGGGTGTAGCAAGCTAGCTGGAAGTCATGTGGGCCAACTGGCTTAACGTCTGTCTTTTCCATGTTAAACTTAGACCCGATAACCTTGGACACAGATGTCAGGCAGTCAGAAATTTCTTGCACGGAGTCATCTTGTCCAAGGAAAAGGTTAATGTCATCAGCGTACAGCATGACTTTCACGGGTGCGAGGCCCGGCACGGCAAGGCCCTTGACCACCTGTCGCAACTTAATGGCCAGGGGCTCTATGGAGAAATTGAATAGCAGGCATGACAGCGGGTCGCCCTGTCTCACACCCCGTTTCAACGTGAAGTACGGGCTATATCCACTGTTAATGCGGACTCTGGACTTGCAATTGTTGGTGAGATCACTAATTAGCAGGATAAGGTCAGGGGGGAGCCCTGACGCAACCAGGACCTGTAGGAGCCAGGGCTGGTCCACCCTGTCGTAAGCCTTTGCTTGGTCCAGGCCGACTATGAAACCTGGGGTGCCCGTTGCATCACAGAGGTGTGCAACCTCGGAGGCCAGCCGAGTGTGTTCATTCATCAGACGCCCCGGCACGAAACCCTTCTGGTCCGGGTGGAGCTTGGCCACCGCCCAGGGGGCGAGTCTTGAGTTTATCAGGTTAGTGTACATCTTACAGTCCGTATTCATGGACGAGATTGGCCTGTAATTGGATACCAGAGTAGGGTCCCCCTTCTTATAGAAAAGGCTGATATTGGCATTTTTGAACCCCGCTCTGGAGGAGCCTCTCTCAGCGATGTCCATGGTCAGGTCGGCGAACGCTGACCAGAACGTCGTGGGCGGCTCGTTGCTGTCCTGTAGTCCCGCGAGCATTACTATGAGTCGCTTCCAGAAGCCGTAGTGGATGCCGTCCGGCCCTGGGGCGGTATTCGGCATTTTCGATAGGAGGGATCTCATTTCCTCCTCTGTGAATGGCCCTTCCAGGACGTCCTCCGGCTTGGGGTCGGGGCGTCGCTGGCTCTGGAGCCTAACTTCCTCCAGCAGTGTCTGCTGCGCCTCTAGCCTTTCCTGGTCAGCTCGCTCTGGCGTGTGCAAGTCAAAGAAGTAATCCCTGGCTATGTTCGTCATACCGGCGAGGCTTGTTTGGGCAATATTGTCGGCCGGTCGTCGCAGCCCCTCCACAGAGACCGAGGCTCGGCTGCCTCTCTCATCCAGCTCTTTGTTAGAGGATTGTTTGAACCACTCAGATGAGTGGGTCCTGGTTATTCTTTCCCACTTAGCCTTTGTGGAGGAATCCAGATTAGACGCCCGCTCTTTCAAAAGATCGGCCACGCCTTTCTTCTTCTGCGGAGTTATGAATTGTAACGCACTAGACTTGCCTTTATTCGGCGCGGTGGGGATCTGCTTCTTTGTCATGACCTGCCAGGGCGATGCTCCGCTGGCGACAAAGTGTTTGCTCGCTCGTGGCGGGACCTCGTATGCTGGTATAGCGCAGGGCCATTTCGGCGTAGCTCTGGCTGGTGGGCGCTGCTTGGCCCAAATTTGCCTGTTAGCACTCGTGACCGCGCTCATTATCATATCAGGTGATATCGTCTCTCTTTTCATAGCCGCCACCCAGTCCTTCTTACTGGATTTTTTCATGGCTCTCACTTCTTCCAACCCTTTGTTAAGGACAGTATTCTTGAAATCAGCCCAGGTCTCTAGTGTAACAGGGCCACCGGTCGTTAAAGCATCCCAAGCCAGCAGAACCGCTGGCCAGAATCTCTTCGCCTTGTCGAGGACTTCAAGGCTCGGTAGCCTGGGCGCCGGCTTGGCTTTCTCAATTACCGGCTTTTTTGGGTACACAGGCACCATCACAAGCCTGTGGTCCGAGGCCCCTGTGTCCAAGGGCGCCACTTTGCCGGACGACCATCCCAGTATTGGGCGGTATATCCTATCCAGCCTGGAGTACACTCGGCCGTGTGCAGTAGCCTTGCTGTAAGACCACAGAGGTGGAGCGGGATCTGGGCCCGCTGTATCAGTAAAGCCGCATAATGCTTTTATGTTATTAAATGCTGTTATCAATCTAACCGGCGCCCTGTCCGGGTGGGCAGTAGGGAATCTGTCCCCTGCGAATTCTACAAAGTTCCAGTCCCCGGCTGCGAAGCAGCCTCCCCAATGTATTCTGGCTTGCCGCCTCATGAATGCCTCTAGCCTACCATGTAGTCTCTCGTAGAATTCAGTCAGGGACGATTGCCCTTTCGAGATATCCCCGTACACCCCGAGGATCCAGAGAGATTCTCTGCTGGTTTTGTGAGATGCGTGAACCATTACCGCGTATCCAGGGATTATAACCTCCCTGTGCAAAACGTCCCATCCAGATCCGGCTCTAACCACGATTGCCACGCCAGCCCTGTGCACTAAGCCGGACTGCTCCAGGACCTGTACCCGTCGATTGACTGGGAGCGATGTCGTGTGTGTCTCTGTCAGGATTAATACATCTATGTCTTCTAGGGTCAGCAGATGTTCAACCAGGCGCATTTTGGCCTTGTCTTTGGGCGCGGCCCGAGAGCCTTGCCCGCACATGTTCCACGTGGCCACCTTAAAGGGTTTCTTAGTCAGCACTAAAGGGGGGTCCTCTGGCTCTGCCTCGGCCCCATCCGGGAGCCTCCCTCTGGTCCTTGTAGGGGCCGAGGTCTGGCCTGACCCTGAGCTTGGGGGGGGCAGATTGCTGTTTGAGCCTGCAACCCTCCGCCTCGGAGGTGCAGGGTGGGGGTTTTCGCAAGTCTGGCTGTTTGAGACACTGGCAGCCTCCACACCAGCCAGGGAGGTACCCGCTGTCCCTCCGCCGTCACCATCAGCCCCTCGGCCCTGAGCCGGGTAGCCGACAGCCTGTGCGGGACGTCTTGAGGATGCGAGCTTGTATTCCATGGAGCTGTGGAGGGGGATTGCCCCGTAAGTGACCTGATCAGTAACAGGGGAACGCCGGAGGGCCATGGCAAATTCCCCTCTAAGTTGTTGTTGTGAATGGTTGTCAATCGCAGAGTGTAAACGTTACTGCTTCGTTCGCGTCGCAGAACAGAGTTGTATCATTCATAACAAAGGTCCAGTTAAGCAATGTGATCACCATAGAAGCACAGAACCAGAGGTCAGTCCACATACGACGTATCCGCAAGAAAGTACATAGTCAGGGGTACAACACCGTGAAACATGCAATCGGGGGCGAAAACAAGAACAAGAAACCTATCAGTCCTGGTCAACTTCATCCGGGGCAGCACCTACTGCGTCCCCTTGTTCCTCCTCTTCCTCAGGGATGTCTCTACTGGGGGACACTCCTCGAACTCGCTTACTCTTTCTGGAACCTCGGGATTCAACGGAGGACTTGTCCGCTTTACTCTTCTTGGGCGAGGATCTAGCTTCTTTTTCCCTCTGTTTTTCTAGGGCGTACTTGATGGTGCCCGGCACTGCGCTCATGTAGGTGTCCCTCGCTGCCGCGGTGTCTACCCTGGAATTGGGAGCACTCCCTTGCCGGCTTATGGTCTTGACGCTAGCCGCCATGTATACATTCCTGTCGTTCCACACTTTCCGTCTTATAGCTGGAAAGCCGAAGAATAGCGGGATGTATTTGTCGTATGACTCCTTGTCTTTGAACACGCTCAGCGCGAGCCAGGCAGCGGCCGCCGGAGACGCCAGTCCATCACCAACCAAGATGTGCAGTATCGCAATGGCCGGGATGCTCGCCTCTCTTCCGTCAAAGCAGGGCTCGGGCTCCCCTAGAAGAGCTACCAGGCCGCTGAACTCGTCTTGCACGCGCAGGACCCCCATGGCTTTACTAAACGCAGGACGGTCCATGTTGTATTTCCCTAGATCGTTGACATATCGAAGGAACCGAAGGGAGATAGGCCTCGGGGCAATCGCTATGGGTGCCAGCTTCCCCCAGAGACGATCTGCTTCCTCAGAGTGGGAGACCCTGTGTCGCTTAATCTGGACGCAAGTTCTCCACCATTGGTTCTTGAAGGATCGCGCCGCTTTATCGTCGTATATGACTTCAGCAGCCTCTTCATCAATATCCATCACCCCTTTTCGTCGCACGAAAGAAAACTCCGACCACTCGCTTGTGGGTTCGTGGTCTAGTCCCAGAAGGTTAAACGACAGCATGAAGTCGCCCTTGTACAACTTGACGGCTGACTCCACCTCGTCCACCGTGGCGGTAGGGTATGCCGAAATGAGAGTGCTTCTGATGTGCTTCATTTCCGCTATCGTCTGCATCCAGGCTAGCGCGGTCGGGAGGTCGTTATCGTGTTTCTCCAAGGTGAGAGATAAGTGTTCTTCCGTCATGGAAGGGAATGCAGACACCATCCGCCTTAGGTTCTGCGAGAACGGCAGGTCCTCGTAAGTATCGGATGTAGAGCGGGTATCGAATTGCGGTTCCATGGTGTGGGGGGATATCTCATCCGAGGCCGGGGTCTCAGCTCTTGGAATATGCCAGGCGTCACTCCGTTTCTTTCCCTTCTTCTTGGGTGGGCCACCCACGTCTTCTGCAGTAATACCCGCTGCTCTGACCAGCGCGGTGCCTTGCAGAGGCTTAATGCTCGAGAAGAGAATCGACTCCTCCTCGTTCAGGGGCACTAGTGAGGGTAGGAGGGGGGCAGAGATGATAGGGAGCAGGACGCCCGTCATGATATCATCCCTGTCCTGTTCTATAGTCCGTCCAAGCGCTAGGGAGGTCAAGGCCTTTTGGACCGCTGGGTGTCTGCTCATGTCTTTGTCGGGCAGCAGCGTGGTATGATCCGGCTCGCTTCCGCTGGTCATCTCAACATCCACGAGGCTTTCCGGCCATGTATACTCCGTGGTCTGCTTATCGCTGTGCTGCGAAGCCACTACAGCGCCGGCCGCCTTGGATGGGCTGATCGGGATTTCTTGCGAAAGGGGTCGGAGAGGGGACTGCAGGGTGGGCTTGGCGGTGTCCTGGGACAACAAGGTAGCCGCCTGTGGAGGGGTATCGCTGATGTGCGAACGGCTTGTGGCCACTGAACCACCTTCGGCCTCCGGTGCCGGTGAGGCGGGACGAATGGCCTGAAGTATAATTGGGGTTTGATCTAAGATGTTCGTCAGGGTCTGAGATAGGCGCATATACGGATGCATATTTTCGTACATGCAGCAGCGGCAACGCCTGCGGGGTCTACTTGGTGCACAGCACCTTGTATATGTATAGGCTTAGAGCCTGGGCAATAATGTGTCATAGACGTGTGTAAATCAGTAAAGCAGCTCCTTTGCACCAACAGAGGAATACACCAACCACCAGCTTGCAAGGAGGAAGCTCCTTCCGTGAACCTGCCATATTCATATGACATGACTTGGTCCGAGACTGATGTTGGAAGCCAGCCGTCTCTTCTCAAGGAAGCCAAAACCGCAGGCAGGGAGCCTTTATGGGATTTACAGAGGAACTGGATTTTGGACTCTGTGAGGCCCAACCCCGGTGTCATACTCCCGGCCAGTTGTAGGGTGAGGAATCTGACCAGGGTATCCACGACCTGGTAAGGGGGGTTGTCAACGGGGGGGGGGGGGGGCGGCGATCGATA
>Ga0307515_10008193_pt1 | contig 20449 bp, 22 predicted proteins | sample 17_EM_MG_FD_194513 | JGI IMG/M metagenome (GOLD analysis project Ga0307515, IMG submission 194513) | Populus trichocarpa ectomycorrhiza microbial communities from riparian zone in the Pacific Northwest, United States - 17_EM | ecosystem: Host-associated > Plants > Roots > Unclassified | place...
CACTCTACAAGGTTCATGGGTGCTCATTGAAAGGGACTTACAGGTGCACAGGCTGTTTGGGCAAACCAAAGTACCATGGTCACCAAACACTTCCTCCTGAGGCAATCAACTCAATTGATAGTGACTACAATATATTGTGATTTTCTAGGGTCTCAACTTGTGATTCTGAGACATTGAAAATTTCTCAAGCCAGGATTTGTCCCCCCAGCCTCAGAACCTCTTGCTTTGTCTTATATTCTAGCCAGCTCCCAACCATTGGCCAATGTCTTCACCAATTCTGACTTTGCAGGCCCTGAAGGGAGCTTGTGGATTTATGTGCAGGTTAATGGATGCATTCAAGTGGGTGATTTCTTTCCCTGCATAAGGAAATACTCACTCATTAGCTTATACAGTATGTGTTATAGAATGGAATCTGGCAGGTGGGAATGGTTGGTTATTTATACCTTCATGTACATTAACTTCTATTGTCAATTAAGTAGTGGCATATCAGTTGGTTATCAATGTTATTTTATTGTAATTTTGTCTCTTGAGTAAAGGCATCATCACATCACACAAGCCATGGGAGTCACCATGGGAGTCATGTGCCTGCCCTCAAGAGTCCAATCCAGTGCAGGCTTTGTTCACCACAGTGGTGCACAAAGGGACTGAACACAGGTTTCACACAGCAATGGTATCCATGTAAATGAGTACCTGCAGCATCCCTATGATGATTGGCACTGCAGAATGCTATGTACTTAACAACCCAACATGGGGCACTCATCTATGAAAGGGGCACCCCCTGGTGGAGTTTGAAATTCATTCAATATTTACCCATTCACAACCTAATGCATCCTAAACACCTAAGTAACCCATTTGCAAGCTGATCCATAAGAGATAGGGAGTGCCCAGGACAATACAGTGACTCAAAAAACTGGTTCACAATTGGCAAATTTTCCTTGCAAGGCCAATTGTGGCTCAGGTAACAAAGCTAAACTCGTGAGAATTTTTTGTGACAAAGCAAAGTACCATGGCCCTGTTTGTACCAAATGTCAAAGCATTAGCTTCATGTATTGATTTAATACAGGATTTACAATGATGGCTGAACCACTCCCAAAAATTTGGGTTTGTCACAGATATCACATGACTAAACCTTCAATATCATGTGAATATGTCTTAATAACATATATAGGACCCACTGGCATCATCACCCCCCCCACAAACATGTCCACTGTCTCCAACCAAACTATCCTCAATTGGGTCTGGCCTGAAGCACAATCACACCAGTGGATTGTCAAGTTTGGGGCAGATTCTTGATGGTTTGGGGTGGCACACCTGCCCAAGGAGTGGACCATATATGCATGATAGATAGGAGAATGTATGCTGAGCTGCACACTAGCATTCTTCAAGTTGAATTCCTGGCTATTGTGGAGTTTTGTGGGCTGGACAGGCTTTGGCACACCTTTCAACAGGATAATGACCCTAAAGACACCTTTCAGAAGGCTCCAAAATGGTGCCAATAGATCAAGGTCATTGCCTTGAAGTGGCCTGCAGTCACCCAGCCTCAGCCCATTTGAATATGGGTGGCAACACCTCAAGTGGCAGCCCAATGTCTATGGGCCCCTCCTGCTGCTGTGGATGAACTTTGGGGGCAAGTGCTGGTGGAATGGGATAGAACACCAGGTAAGGTTTGTAGAAATGTGGTTGACAGCAAGCCCAGAGGGATAGAGGCTGTGATAAAGGCCAAAGAGGCCCAAACCAGGTGCTAGCAAAAAAACTGATTGGTCAAGTCTGCTTGATTGTACAATTTATATTAAATGACTGACAGGCATTGAAGTTCTGAGCTTTGGCACAATAGAGGACCAGATACCCACCTTTGTGACCACAATTTCCTACAGGTTTACCTTTGTTCTCTGGGCCACAATTCTACTCACAAGCAAATTTTGCCCTTTTGAAAATCTGTTTTTTTGCTCACTGTATGTTTCGCAGATAGGCAGAGTCTGACAATGATCTAGTAGATTTGATAAAGAATATTCTTGAAGTTGCACAGTTCATGCAAGTTTCTCTGTAGCACAGTACACTCCTTCTGGGATTGTCTCACCAGTCTGGGATAGTCTGTGATAATATTGCCTTTTTCTCCCTTTTCCCTCTTTATTCTGACACCCTCCACACTCTCCAACCACTCCAGTATCTCTGCCCAACCTCTGCCCTCCATTCACTACCTCCTGATTGCTACCCATCATGCCACTCCTCTGTCCCCGACTCTGCTCCCAATCTCCCTCTGAACCCCTCATCCCTCCTTCCACTCCCTATGACTTGTGACTCATGCTATGGACTCTTCCCAATGATATCTAACTGTTCCCTGTGTTTGTACTGCTTCCTGCATGCTACTGGACTCGTCCCTATGGTGTGGACCTGCCTCTGCTTCTCCTCCCCCACTAATGCCACCTTGCGCTCCCTCCCATGCCACCACATTCACATAGCCTCCACCTCACCACCTCTGTATAGATTCCACTTCCACACCACCCCTGCCTCCACTTCTTACCACTTTTTTTTTTTTTTTTTTTTTGTCAGAAGGGAAGCTGCACTGCCACCAATTCCAGGCTTTTAAACTCATAAAAGGGAAATGGTCTCCTGGCCCTCAATGAGATGCCAATGAAAAGGGTGCCCCCATCATCTGGGAACAGCCTGTTCGCTAGAACTCTCCCTCCCCTGAACCCACAGAAATCAGTTTACTGACCCCATTGCCTGTTGGAGGCACCAATACAGCCCTGCTCACACCTAACTACTCAAGGGTGAGATGGTCTCCCAGCGCCCAAAAGAGAAGGCAGAGACTCCAAGGCTTCAGAGGCTGGGAGTGTGGGGGTCCTCCACCCAGCAGAGTGCCAGATGGCCATACCCACTAAAACTGTGGAGGGCTGCTATGTCCGACATTGGCAAGGTGGTCCCTGCCCATGGGCGGACAGGGACGCCATACCGGACCACCCTTAAATTGCTTAACGTCCCACCACCGGTGTCTTAAGCCCCATGACAGGGCATCGGACTACCATTATCACTGGTCATAAAGCAGGAGTAAAACCCGCCCAGAGGACCAAGAAGGGACACAGGACGATTTTAATGGTAAAGCTCCCCACACCATCCATGCAGTGTAGCCAGCACTCTCAAAGGGTGGGGGAGCCATGTACCCATGGGCATGAGCTGAAACCAGTCACCAGAATTCACATCACCAGGCGAAACATCCCAGGGCACAAGGGGTCTGTACACAAAGGCCACCATTCTTGCCAGGACAGTGACTTATGCGCCTACAGCTCCCACTGGTCGGGATCATTTGCCCTAATCAGTGGTACACACAGCCAGGGGGTATACTTTTGCACAGGACTTATAGCACCTTTCAGCTCCCAATCTTCTGGGTAAGAGCCCTACCAATTGGTGTTGCCCACAACCACCAGGAATTTACACAGTATTTGGGCAATAGCCTACGCTTTAGCTGTGGCGTCCCTTCACACCTGAATGGGCTCCTGGTATTTTTTGTACCATCCCACCCCTATTACGGCTAGGCTATTATGCGCCAGTGCCCCAGGTGCTGACTGAGACAATCACACCCTCATTTCCAGTAGACCAGGGGCTGATCATCCCCAGAGGTCCATGCTCTATATGTCACTTGGCCAGAGCCGAGGAGAGGTGAAAATGGGTGGTAGTCCAAGGACACCCAAGGGCACCCAAGGACTCCAACCCAGGCATAAAGGCCAAAATGGGTGGTAGTCCAAGGACACCCAAGGGCATCCAAGGACTCCACCCAGGCATAACACTGTCAAGGGCACAGTATGTCATGCCCCCTCTTCAGCTGGGTATCTGTGAACCTCCATGGAGGCCACATGGTGTAAGTGTGGAACTTGAGCAAGCCTCATGGGCAACCAAGAAATTCCCAGAAAATTCAGAGGGCAGCACTGGTGACCCCTGGTGATCCCAGAGCGGCCGTAGCGGCTAAGGGATCCTGCCTGTGGACAGCCAGGGGAGTCGCAGCACTAGCACCTCCGCTGTGTTCTGATTCCCCAGGGGGTGGGGCAACGCTCTTTCAAGGCTGCCCAGCCTGGGTGCTACTATCCTACGGAGCAAAGAGAGCCTCGGATACAGGGGGGCATGACCCCTGCACTGGTTTCCTACCTTCGCTCACTGGTATTGTGTTGTGATGATGTGGCAACTGTGGGGCAACAACTACGTACAGGAAAATTCCGCAAAAAACGGAAATGTAACTAAGTACCTAAATGAGAAGGTAACTATGGTCAGCTAGGCCCAGGCCTGCGGCCTGCGGCCTGAGCCAGCAACCCACTTGTCGCCTCCTGCGATGACAACCGTGACTGGGGGCCAGAGCCCAGGGCCATCTGTAACCCCCAATCACTTACCTTGACCACCCTCAGCCACCCTGTTGAGGATGTTGCCCAGTTGGAACCACTAGGAGGTAGTGGTTGGGTCCAACCTCCACTTCTTACCACATTTTTTTTTTTTTTTTTTTTTTTGGTGGGTCAGGGAGGTGGCTCTGCCGCCAAAACCATGAAAAGTCAGAGAGGGGAAATGGTCTCCCAGCCCCAACACTTGACAGTTCTATGGAGTGGCACCCCATCATCCAGCACCACCTGTTCTCTAGAACTCTCCCTACCGTCACCCGCAGGAATCTGGTTTAAGACCCCGTTGTCTGTTGGAGACACCAATACACTAGGTCGCAGACAGGACTTACACCAAATCCGCCTTCTGCATGCCACCTAGTTCAGAGGCCAGGAGTGTGGGGGTTGCCAATCTCCCCGGGTGCATCAGGGGGGAAATGGTCTCCCGGCCCCCAAGACAGGACACCACGGCAGAGAAGCGGTCGGAGCGACCGTGGAATACCCACTAAACCTGCAGGGAGCCTCCTGTCCGACATTGGCGATGATGACCCCTGTCTGCGACTGACAGGGCACGCCGTACCGGACCGCCCAAAAGTAGTTTAACGTCCCTCCCTGTGTCTCCACCATCTGCCCATTGAGAGCTCAGGCAGAGACCACTATCCCGCGCCTTACAACGGGAGTAGAACCCACTCCCAGAGGGCGCAGGAAGGGTGATGGGGATGACGTGAATGGTAAACTCCCCACACCAGCCATGCGGCAATGCTGGCACTCTCAAGGGCAGGGGAGTCATGTGCTCGCAGTGTCCGGTGCTACCGACCACCAGGTTCAGCATCATCGGGCGAAACACCCTGGGGCTCCCAGAGGGACTCAGGGGTTTACTTGTCATCACCGGGCGTCTCGGGCTGACAATCATTGGGTGAAATGCACAAAGGCTCCCAGGGGGAGTGGGGGTTCTCTCATCATTACCAGGTCATCCGGTTACCCTCAGGGCTCACAGATGCTGGCGCAGATTTAGCCATCATTAAGTGCACCGCCACTACCTGTCTACCAGGAAGTGCCCGTCGCTTTCTACACAGCAAACTCAGGCCCGCAGCCGCGGAGGGATACCCATGGAATCAGGGGGGAATCCTGCCAATAGACGTCACAGGCCTGCTCCCACGGAGGAACAACGAATAGCGGCATGCCGGGGGCTTACGGCGACCCTAGAGACTTACACTGCCCCAAGACACTGCTCAGTGGGAACACTCCATGCTATACATCCCCAGTGGTAACACCCTAGGCTGGCCTGCCATAGGCACCCTGCCATTTAAAGATCCATCAACGGATTTATCCACACCTGTGGCGCGCACACCCACAAGACACTCCCTACTCTCACTGGTGACCTGGCTAGAGAAGGCCATTATAGCCAGTTCCCAGCTATTAAAAACCCCTTGCGCACAGAGTGCAACGTGCCCTCATACCTGAGACACCCGATTAGAGTGGACCGTCAGGTCAACCCCAAGTATTATGTAACCTCTTGCGCTCCTGGGGCGATCACACCCTCATACCCGAAAGGTGGGTGCAACTGGCCTGGCCCGCAAGCCCATGCTCTACATGTCACTCAACCATGGTTGAGGAGAGGCTGGAATGGGCGGTGGTCCAAGGACCCCACCCAGGCATAACAGGGTACATGGGCGGAGGTTCATGGACACTCTTGTGCATCCAACGGTTTCCGCCTGGGCAATATGCTGTCAGGGGCACAGCATGTCGTGCCCCCTCTTCAGCTGGGTGTCCGCAGACCTCCATGGAGGCCGCATGGTGTCAGCGTGGAACTCGAGGGAGCCTCGTGGGCAACCCAGAAATTCTGGAAAAATTCAGTGAGCACTCTGGTGACCACTGGTGACCCCAGAGTGGACGTATCGGCTAAGGGGTCATGCCTGCAGGCACCCAGTGGAGTTGCCAGAGTGGCAACACCAACTGTGTTCTGATTCCCCAGGGGGCAGGGCAACGCCTTTTCAGGATCACCCAGCCTGGGTACCACTAATCCTACGGAGCAAAGAGAGTCTCGGATACGGGGGAGCACGACCCCCACACCGGTTTCTTACCTTCACTCATTGGTGCCACATCGTGATGAGGTGGCGACTGTGGGGCAATAACTATGTACATGAAAAATCTGCTAAAAGCAGAAGTACAACTATGAACCTAAATGAGGATGTAAACGCTGTTAGCTAGGCCCAGGCCCATAGCCTGAGCCAGCAACCCGCTCATCACCCTCTGCGACAACAACTGTGACTGGGGGCCAGAGCCCAGGGTCATCTGCAACCCCCAGTCGCTTACCTAGACCACCTTCTGCTGCCCTGTTGAGGACGTTGCCTGGTTGGAACTACTCGGAAGTCGTGGTCGGGTCCAACCTCCACTTCTTACCACTTTTTTCTTTTTTTTTTTTTTTTTTTTGTGGGTCAGGGAGGCGGCTCTGCCGCCAGCTCCATGGGAAGTCAGAGGGGGATGTGGTCTCCCGGCCCCCAGCTGCTGACAGCCCTATAGAGTGGCACCCCTTCATCTGGCACCGTCTGTTCTCTAGAACTCTCCCTACCGTCACCCGCAGGAATCTGGTTTAAGACCCCGTTGCCTGTTGGAGGCGCCAATACAGCCGCTCTGTCACTCAGGGGCGAGATGGTCTCCCGGCGCCCAAGAGATATTCAGATCCGCCTTGGCTTCAGAGGCTGGGAGTGTTGGGGTCGCCAGTGATTGGAGCGATCATGGAATACCCACTAAACCTGCAGGGGGCCTCCAGTCCGACCTTGGCAGAGGTGACCCATGCCTGCGACTGACATGGCACGCCGTACTGGACCGCCCAGAATTCGTTTTATGTCCCTCCCTGGGTCCCCATCTTACGCCCACAAGCAGGCTCATACAGGGACTGCTATCTCCACTGTACAGCAGGAGTAGAACCTGCTCCCAGAGGGTAGTAGAAGGGTTATGGGGACGACGTATCTGATGTTAAGTGGGGCAATATCATCAGAGGGTGATAGCCTAGCTGGTTAGGCATAGGCATCATCTGTGAGTGCATGCAGGGCCCTCTCCCTGTCCACTTCTTACCACTTTTTTTTTTTTTTGTGGGTCAGGGAGGCAGCTCTGCCGCCAAAACCATGGAAAGTCAGAGAGGGGAAGTGGTCTCCCAGCCCCAACACATGACAGTCCTATGGAGTGGCGCCCCATCATCTGGCACCGCCTGTTCTCTAGAACTCTCCCTACCATCACCCACAGGAATCTGGTTTAAGACCCCGTTGCCTGTTGGAGGTGCCAATACAGCCACTCTGATACCTATGGGTGAAATGGTCTCCCGGCACCCAAGAGGATATGCAGAGTTCCGCCACCGGCTTCAGAGGCCGGGAGTGTGGGGGTTGCCAACGATCAGAGTGATCGCAGAATACCCACTAAACCTGCGGGGGGCCTCCTGTCCGACATTGGCAGTGGTGACCCCTGCCTGCGGCTGACAGGGCACGCTGTACCAGACCGCCCGAAAGGTGTTTAACGTCCCTCTCTGGGTCCCCGTCCTTTGCCCGCAAGCAGGCTCACCCGGGGACCACTATCTCCACCATACAGCGGGAGTGAGACCCACTACCAGAGGGTGGTAGAAGAGTCATGGGGATGATGTCCTGGTTGTAATGCGTTGCTGGCGCGACAGACTACCCATACGCACCGTCAGTGAGCCTGACTTTAGCGTTGGGAGCCTTGTGCGCATTATCGCTCTCCGCATCCGGTACCATGAGGTGGGCAGGGACTGGTGTCATTAGTAAGTCCTTCAGGAGGCTCCCGCAGAGTCTTGGCGTAAACTTGAATTTATCCTCGTGGATCTCCTTCATGCACCACTTCCAGAGGGCCCAGTAATAGTTACCTATAACCCATTCCCTCCTCTGTCTGGTCTTCTTTAGGGCTTTAAGGACTGTCTTCCTCCCCTTGAAGATGGGGAGTGCAGTCTCCTCTATTTCCTTCAGGGCCAGTAGTGGGTACCAGGGGGACCAGCCCCATTCATCAGGGTGGAGCATTTTGAAGCTGTTGACAGGGGAAAATTCCCACAGGGCGCCCGTTAGTACCTCTAGCAGGGGCTGTAACCTATAGGATTCGCAACCCAACAGGATGTGTTGCAAGGACATCTCGTCCCCACACACACAGAACTGTCCCAGGTCTGACTTGATCAGCCCAGTGCTGTAGTATCTATGGCCCAAAACTTGTGCCCCATTCATCTCCTTCCAGAGGACTTCCTTCAGCCCCTCCGGGATAGCATGGCTCCAGACTCTACCGCTGTGGCTACCCAGGTCCAGTACTACGCCAAACAAGTTGCCAACCATCACTGTCCATCTATCCATGAACACCCCGAACTTAAGGGTATTGGTGGGAGATTGTACCATGGCCCGCACAGTCAGTTTTGTCAAGTAGTCAAGGGGCTGGTGGCATAGCACAGGGGATGTGTCTACCCACCCAGCCGGGACGCGAATGGTGTCAACATTGAAGACTTGCCCTGTTCTCCAGCCCTCATTGGCCAGTGAGTCTGCCAAGTTATTCATAATGTCATTGCTATGGGCTTTGGCCTTCATGAAGCTCAACCTGCCCGTTCTATCCCGCAACAGATATAGTAGGAGTTGGAGGAGGGGTGTAGAGTGCCCCCTGCTCATGTGTCTAGGGGCGTCTCCCCATCCGTCACACTCCATAGCCAAAAGGCCTCCTTTAAGCAAGCCCAGTACATAGGTTGAATCCGTGTGTACCACCAGATGAGCGTTTCGCCATGCGAGCAAGCATAGCACCACCACTGCCACCTCTGCTATGTTGTTGGACAGGACTGAGCCCGCCAGTGAAACTTTATCCTTGAGCTGTATGTCCGAGATCCATGCAGAGCCTGCTGTGCAGACGTCATGTCCGTTCATATCCGCCGAACCATCCGTCCAGACATGTATGTCCCTGTTGTATTCTATGCCCTCCTGTGGGCGAGAGTAAACTCTCGGCACCGGTATGTAGTCCTCCTTAGGTAGCCTGACCCTGGACACTTTATAAGCGTCCCTGACTATTCTTCCCACAATGATGGAGCAGGGGGCGGTGAAGACCCTTATGCAGCCTAGTGGGCCTGTCATATTGGGCCACACGTTAACCTGGGCATTTCTCGTCCCGCTCCCGTAGGTGTTCAGAGGGGACCATGTTGAGCCTTCCACGGCCTCCCTCATAGCGGAGAGGGTTTTGCCGAGGCCTGTTCCCCTCATAGGGGGTGGAGCATAAAGGTGGACTACTCTTCTCACCCTGATTTCGATGAGTTTTAGCACCTTTAGGAATCTTTGTGAGCTCGGCCTGGGCAAGGCAGGGTGGTTCAGCACAGGGGCCTGCATTCTGGCTGCCAGCGATGGCACCGCGCAGGCCAAGTCCAAGCCGAATCTCCTAGCGGTCAGGAAGGCTTGCGAGACTCGGTCCTGTAGCAGGGACGGCTTCGTGTATGCCAAATGTGTAAAGGGGTTCAGCCCGTCGTATGTACCAGCCCTGCTGGTGGTCGATGCCATTTTCAGGTCTAGCCATGTCCATTGCTTCCATGGTACTCGTTGATTCCCCGTGACCAGGTTGCTCAGGAACTTTAGGTCAGTGGCGTACTTCCGCGTGGTGAGGGAAGGGGAGTTTAGGCCCCCTTCCACCAGGGGGGCTTCCAGTGTTCTGAAGGCCATCGCCGAGAACTTTCCCCTCACAAAGTTCATGATCTTGCCGTTGATTTTCCGCAGCATATGGGGAGGTATGCCATTCCCATCCAAGAGGAAGTGACACCTAGAGAGCATGAGGGCCTTGGCCAAAAGGGACCTATTCCTTGTGGAGGCACTAATTGCGCACCATTGGGATATTATCTTCTTAATGTGGTTATCTATTTGTAGCCACCGTTGCAGGGTGTTATCTCTGCTGCCTACCCAGACTCCAAGTATTCGCAAAGGATCTGCCAGTGGTAAGATATGTGCTCCGGGGATGATGGATCCCCCCATGTCTTGGTTAATAAAGCACCGCAGTTGGAATTCATGCGGACCGACCGGCTTCACGTCAGTCTTTTCTAGGTTAAACTTTGAACCAATGGCATGTGAGACTTCTGACAGGCAGTTGGATACTTCCGGGATGGAGTCCTGGTTGTTCAGGAACAGGTTAATATCATCCGCGTATAACATCACTTTTACTGGTGGCAGGCCTCGGACCGAGAGTCCTGTGATCCGTTCTCTCAGCTTAATGGCTAAGGGCTCAATAGAGAAGTTGAATAAGAGACACGACAGGGGATCCCCTTGCCGCACCCCTCTCTTCAGAGTGAAATAGGAGCTGTATCCGCTATTGATCCACATGCGCGACCTGCATGCGTCTGTGAGGTCGCTGATTAGTAGTACCAGGTTCGCAGGCAGCCCGAAGGCCGTTAGAACTTTTATCAGCCAGAGCTGATCCACCCTATCATACGCCTTTGCCTGGTCCAGCCCCACGATGAACCCCGGCGTTTCTGTTACGTTGCATAGGTGTGCGACTTCCGAGGCTAGCCTAGTGTGTTCGTTCATGAGCCATCCTGGTACAAAGCCCTTTTGATCAGGGTGCAGCTTAGACACAGCCCATGGTGCTAGCCTTGCATTGATCAGGTTAGTGTACATCTTGCAATCCGTGTTCATGGACGAGATGGGTCTGTAGTTTGAGACCAATGTTGGGTCACCCTTCTTATAAAAGAGGCTGATATTAGCATCCTTAAAGCCCTCACAGGAAGAACCCCTCTCCGCAATATCCTTCGTGAGGTCGGAGAAGACATTCCAGAAGGTCCGGGGAGGTGAGTCACTGTCCTGGAGGCCAGCCAAAACTTTAACAAGCCTTCTCCAGAAACCATAGGGGATACCGTCTGGCCCTGGGGCGGTGTTTGGCATTTTCGAGAGGAGGGAAACCATTTCTTCCTCCGTGAAAGGTCCCTCCGCTATGTCTTCTGGGTCAGGGTTTGGGCGGGAGAGGCTCTGGAGCCTGACTTCCTCCAGTAGGGCATCTTGCCTAGTTACTCGGATTTGGTCCCGTGGCTCCGGGGTATGCAAAAGGTAAAAATAATCTTTGGCTACTGTGGCCACGCCTTTTAGATCCGTTCGAGCGATGTCTTCGTCCGGTCACCGTAGGCCCTCGACTGAGATGGATGCTCTGCTTCCTCTTTCGTCCATCTCTTTGTTAGACAATTGTTTGAACCACTCTGAAGAATGTGTTCTAGTCATTTCCTCCCACTTATCCTTCGAGGCCTTAGCAAAGCCATCTACTCTTTTGTGCAAGAGGTCCGCGACAGCTTTGGCGCCAGCAGGCTTCGCGAAAGAGAAAGGGGTATTAGTAACACTGCGCAGAGCAGTGCTGGCCCACCGGATCGGCGTCTTCCAAGGGGAGTCTTCGCTCAGGACGAAGTGCTTGCTCCGCTTCAGCTCAACCTTGTATGCGGGAATCGCTGCTGACCATTTGGCTGGCATTCTGGCAGGGGGGGTGTGTCTGCCCCAGATCTGCCGGTTAGCTTGGGTGATGGCACTCATTATCTTCTCCGGGGGTATGCATTCATTCCTTAGCGCGTTTGCCCAGTTTTTCTTACCAGCGGACTTCATAGCTTTCACTTCTTTCAGCCCTGTCGCCAACACCTGATCTTTGAAGGTTCTCCACGTTTCCAGAGTGACTGGCGCATCCTCCGATAGGGTCCCCCAGCTCTGCAGCACGGCGGGCCAGAACTTCTTTGACTTATCCAGGGCTTCCAGGCCAGGGAGCCTAGGCGCTGGGACTGCCTTCTCAATTTTAGGCCTCTTTACGTGTACCAGGGTTGCTATTAGCCTGTGGTCCGACCGTCCAGTATCCATAGGGGTCACATCGCCATTGGACCAGCCTATGGAAGGTCTGTAAATTCTGTCCAGTCTAGAGTATGCGTGCCCATTGTGGGTATTCTTGCTATATGACCAGAGCGATGGGGCTGGATCGTCTCCGGCTGTGTCCGTAAGGCCGCACAGGTCTTTAATTCTGTTGAAACAAGTGAGCAGTCTCAGGGGGGCATTCTCCGCGTGTCCAGTGGGGAATCTATCCTTAGCAAATTCCACGAAGTTCCAGTCCCCTGCCGTGAAGCAGCCACCCCAGTGGACACGTGCCTGTCGCCGCACGAAGGTGGTCAGTCTCCCAAGCAGCCTCTCGTAGAAGCTTACTAGGGACGTCTGTCCTCCAGATATGTCCCCGTATACTCCCAGGACCCAGAATGATTCTCTGCTTATTCGGTGCAACACATGAACCAATATTGCATAGCCAGGCACTACGACCTCCTTATGTAACACATCCCAACCAGCTCCCACTTTGACCAATATGGCCACTCCGGCTCTTGCCGCTAGTCCTGACTGTTCCAGGACTTGTACCCGGCGGCTGCTCGGCAGGGACGTGGTATGTGTCTCTGTCAATACCAGGATATCAATATCTTCCATGGTCATCAGTTGTTCCGCAAAACGCAACTTAGCCCTGCTGCTCAGCTCTGCTTTGGTGCCCTGGCCGCACATATTCCAGGTGGCTATCCTAAAGGATCTCCACGTCAGCAGTATGGGGGGATCATCAGGCACTGCCTCGGCCCCATCCGGGAGCTTCCCTCTAGCCCTTTTAGGGGCCGAGGTCTGTCCCATGTTAGGAGAGGGGGGCGGATTGCCGTTGGAGCCTGCAGCACTCCGCCACAGGGCTGCAGGGTGGGGGTTTTCACTGTTGTGGTTGTTTGTGACACTGGCAGCCACCACACCAGCCAGGGAGGTACCCACTGTCCCTCCACCGTCACCGTCAGCCCCTCGGCCCTGAGCCGGGTAGCCGACAGCCTTTGTGGGACGTCTTGATGTTGCGAGCTTGTAATCCATGGTGCTGTGGAGGGGGATTGCCCCGTTAGTGACCAGTAATCCTTTATTAAGGGAACGCCGGAGGGCCATGGCTAATTCCCTTCTAAGTTCTTTGTTGGACGTGTATCAACTTGGCTAAGGCCTGGTTATATCAGAAGTAGACATAAGTATTCACGAATCTCGGTGTATGTGCTCTGCCCAGGGGCTGCAAGAAGATCGTTACAGGAATAAGATCTAGCGAAGAGTAAGGGGCATATGAGTTCTGGCATAATAAAGAGGTGGGATCGTATCCTAAGTTAGCACAAGACACAGAGGAGACATATCACTAAGTATCATTCAGAATGACCCCCAGGGCGACGCTCATGGTTTCCTCCTCCTCTTCCGCAGCGTCCTCAGGGATATCTGCATTCGGGGAGAGTCCTCTGATACACTTGCTCTTCTTGGAGCCTCTTGATTCGACTGAGGTCTTGTCGGCTTTACCCTTGGTGGCCTTGCCTACTGTGGCCTGTTTCTGTCTCTGTTTCTCCAGAGCATGCTTGATGGTTCCCAGAACTGCGCTTGCGTAAGTGTCTTTCGCCGCCGCAGTGTCTATCCTTGATGCATTGGCGCTCTCTTGCTTGCTGGCCGCCTCGGCACTGGCTGCCATGTGGACGTTGCGGTCATTCCAGATCTTTCTTCTGATGGCCGAGAAGCTGTAGAAGAGGGGAATGTAATTGTCATACATTTCCGGGTCTTTGAAGACGCATAGCGCTAGCCAGGCTGCGGCCGCCAGGGAGGCCAGACCGTCTCCGACAAGTACATGTAGTATTGCCAGGGCAGGGTGATGGTCGTTGTTATCCTTGAAATGTGGTCGGGGCTCGCCCAAGAGGGCTACCAATCCCTCGAAATCTCTCTGTGCTTGCAGTGTCCCTACTGCCTTCGCAAAGAGAGGCCAGTTCGTATTGTAGTTCCCGAGGTCGTTGACGTACTTCAGGAATCTCGGGGATATGGGCCTTGGCGCGACCACAATTGGGGTCAGCTTAGGCCAGAGCGCATCTACTCTTGGTGAATGGGAGACTCTGTGATGCCGTATCAGGATGCAGGTCCTCCACCATTGGTTCTCAAAGGATCTTGTTGCCAGGTCGTCGTATAAGAACTCTGGCGCGTCTGAGCCTATATCCATAATGCCTCTCCTGCATGCAAAGGCGAAATCTAACCAGTCCCCTGTGGGCTCATGCTTACTATCCAGGAGGTTGAAGGATAACATGAAGTCCCCTCTGAACTGTTTGACGGCTTCTTCCACTTCTTCAATGCTAGCGGTAGGGAACGCCGATAGGAGTGTGCGCCGTAGATGTTTCATGTCTGCTATTGTCTGCATCCATGCCAGTGTGGTTGGTAGGTTGTTCTCGTGTTTCTCGAGCGTGATGGACAGGTGCTCCTCCGACATGTTAGGGAACGCCGACACCATTCGTTTCAGGTTCTGAGACAGAGGTAGATCTTCGTAGGTATCCGAGGTGGACTTGGTATCGAACTGGGGCTCCTGGGTGTGTGGCGTGATCTTCCCGGACTCGGGGGATGTAGGCGCGGGGATGAACCAGGCGTTGCTCTTTCCTTTCCCTTTATCCGGCTTTGGGGCGGGGGTGGGCAGGTCATCCGCGGTGATGCCAGCAGCCGCGATGAGCGCTTTCCCTTGCAAGGGCTTGATGCGAGAGAACAGTAGCGACTCCTCCTCGTCCAGAGGGACTAATGAGGGTAGTAGGGGCTCGGAGATGATGGGGAGCTGTACGCTGGCCATGATATCATCTCTGTCTTGTTCAATCGTCCTATTGAGCGCCAGGGACGTCAGAGCACGTTGGATGGCGGGGTGGTTCGCAGTGTTTTTATCTGGCAAGAGCGTGGTATGGGCTGGCTTGTCACCGCTTGTCATATCAACGTCCAACAGGCTGTCCGGCCATGTATACTCCGTGGTAGGCTTGTCCTCGCTAAGGTCTGCTACAGCCGCCATTGTTAATTTTACAGGGCTGATGGGGATTTCTTGAGAGGCGGGCTGGGGGGGCGCTGGTATGGTTTCCTGCGTGCGCATTGTCTCTGCAGGAGGTGGGGTATCGCTGACGTGTGACTTGCTCGCGGCCAAGGATCGTGGTTCACTTGCGGGGGCATGCGGTGTTGTGGGGAATGCTCGCAGCATGGTAGGCGTAGAGTCTAAGTATTCGCTGGGGCATTAGTCTCCATCGGGTTGTGTAGGCATAAAATTTGTCATACAGGTAGCGGCGGCTATGCCTGTGTGTTCCACTTGGTGCGCAGCACCTTGTGTAGGGGTAGGCTTGGAGCCTGGCAGTAATTTGTCAAAGACGTGGGGTTAGTATCAGGGCTCCTCATTTTATGGGTGAGGTTTACCCACCGCCAGGTCGTGGGGATGGAGTGCCCATAAGGAATCTGTCGTATTCGAACGACATAACCTGGTCTGATACGGAGGCCGGCAGCCAGCCCTCGCGCCTGAGCGCCGCCAACACCGCGGGTAGAGAGCCCTTATGGGATTTACAGAGGAATTGCACTTTCGCCTCTGTTAGGCCCATCCCTTCCGTGATGTTTCCATGTAGCTGCAGCATGAGGAACTTGATCAAGTTGTCTACGACTCCGTAGGGTGGGTCATCGTGGAGGGGAAGCGCTGTGAGGGACATCCTCGCGTCTCCGTCTACTGAGGAAGCATCTTCGGTTTCCAACCTCGCACTTCCTTCTTCTACCACCGACAAGGGGGTGCCCTGCATGGGTTTCTGGGGCCTAGCCACTGGCCTGGAGGGCGACGCCGGGACTCGCGAAGGTGTCCCCGGTATCCGGGGTATGGGGAGCTCCCATGAAGACTTTTCCAGTGATATAATCCACTCTGCAGCTTTCTTCTTGATGACCAACGTTCTGGCCGGGTGGCTGATCAAGCTATTACCTCCAACCTTCATGAAGGGGAGGGGGCATTCCTCCGTAAAATGGTCTGTCGAGTAACAGCACTGGCATGCGTATGGTCATCTAGCGCTCCATGTCGGTTCGAAGTTAAGCAGGGGGGAGGACTCAGGGACCGAGCTGTGCTTATGACCCCATGTCATGGACCATGGCCAATAGACCATCATAGACTCCAATATGAACGTTCCTCTGAATTTAGAGGTCGCTCCAGCTTTCCTAATGCCCATTACACGCCAGCCCAGCTTTGTATCCCCCATCTCGAACTCCAAGAGCCTCTTATGCATCTGTGTGTAGATGGCATTGTCATCCACTAGCGAACCCTTAACGACCCACTCCAGATCTCTGGCTCTTCCTGCGGGCGCGAATCTCCTGACGATGTATACTGCGTTACCCTCCATTAACTGGATAAGGTCATACTTCAGGGCGTCCCTCTCGCCGTCCAACCCACTAGGGACTGTGCAGAGCATCCAGTCCTGTCTAGGATCCATCTTCTGCAGAGCAACCGAGCACTTCCATCTTGTGGCGAGCTTAGACCGGAGGGTGGACAGCTTAGGGTCCTTGAACTGTGGGCCGACCTGTGCAACTCTGGCAATCATGAAGTGGAACCCCGGCTTGTTGTAGATCTCGGAGAACTCCTCCCAGGTCCAGCTCTTCGCGGGTTCCATTGGGTCCTCGTACCTGTTGTTCCATCTGGACATTCCTTTTGGCACGACCTTGGCCAGTTCGTCGGCTGTGTAGAGTTCTAGAGGGCGAGGGAGGTACAACTTAGAGTCCACTGGCTCGTCCATCTTCACGAAGAGGCTGTCGAGGGGCACCTTCCCTTCCGGTGCGGGGAACAGGGGAGCCACCCTCTCAGCGTAGTCCTGGTAGTTAGCCTCAGGCCACAGCTCCTTAGCAGACGGGCGGTGGGGTTTCTCTGGGGGTGTGATGTCAGGGACCTCGACATATGAGGCGTTGTCTGCAATGGGGTCATCACCCATCTCTGTGTCCGCCGGGTTCGCCTCTCCGTCCAGCATATCCACCACTTTCTCCTGGTCCTGGATCTGTTGCGTTAGCACCTTAGACATGGCACGTGCCTGATCTACATCGAAGCCAGGGGTCGGGTTCTCCAAGGCCACTTCCACCTGCTTGAACTGCTCTAGGAGTGCCACCAGCTTCTCGGATTCCGCTGTCAGGGTTTCCTCGCACAGTCGCTCATCCTCCTGGATTGCGCTGTATTCCGATTTTACTTTCGCCAGGATGGTGGAGAAAAATTCCATGAGGGTGGGAATGCACTCCTTACGGTCAAATCCCTCCTGCTTCTTCAGGTCTTTAAGCCATGCCATCATGTCTTTCCATGCTGGGACAGCTAAGGTAGACGGGAAGATATTGAGTTCCGCTTTTAGGGTGTCCATGGTTTCATCTAAGGGGTCCGTAAGGGCCCTCTTCCACTGCACGGCCGGAGACTTGGGCTGCTTATGGACTGGGGGGGGGCGCGTATGGGTGGAAAGGCCCGCGGCTCTTCTTGTGCTTTCCCTTCAGCCATGGTTTCGGAGCAGGGACTCCCAAGGGGACCAATGGCGCTAGCATAGACTGTGGTGGGAGGGGGGGGCGGGGCTGCAGCGCTCGTGGGATGTGTGGCGGTGGTCTCGCACTGGGGTGAGTCAGTGGCCTCTGTGGGTATCCCGCATTGTGGCCGGGGTGTGGTCGGTGAGGCATGTGTGCGCCTACTTTCCATGAGGATCTGGCATGGAAGAGCGTTATTGCACCTTGGACGTATCTACCTTTCATGTGGTATAGTCCTGGGCTTTGTTCGACCAAGTAAGTGCTAAACTTTTCAACCAAGGGGCTGCACAATAGATCAGTGACCGTAGGGTAGTAACCGAGTTCTACCGTGGCAGAAGGCCAGTTGTGTTCCTGAACCGCTAACAGGTAGCACAGTCCGCGGGGGAACGAGAGGCCTTGGCGAGGTTGCCAAAGGGCATGGGCGGGGCGTTTGTGTGTAGGCGCGGGGGCACGAGTGACCGGGGTGGTGGCCCGAGGAGCCGCGTGCTTCTGGAGCACGACGTTATCCAGTGGGCATGTCGTGATGGGGTTTGTGACTGGGCGTGCAACCGCGCGGGTGGCCTTCTTCTTCCGCAAAAGTCTAAGTTTCCCTCGCACAGCGGGGCGAGGTTGCGTAGGTCCGTGTAAACAGTAATCGATGATGGCGATCGCTTTCGCCTCGTCCACAATGGATGCCCCGAGAAGGGACTTGGTCTTCATGGCGTAAGTGCGTTATTAGCGATCCAGTATCTGGAAAAGATATGGTGGGTAAGTAAGTGCCTGTAGAAAAAATTAGTTAAGCATGCTAGGGCATCCAGGACCCAAGCTTGCCGTCTCCGCAAGGCCTGGCTAGGGCCAATCAGGTTAGTACCGGGTGTCAGTTCAGGCACGTCCATGATTTCACGCCAGGGGTGTGGTGGCTGTTATTTCAAGTGGGGAAGCGTCCACCAGCGTTTAATGTGTATGCCTGCACATGGATGTAATCCGGGGCGGAGAGCCCGTGGGCCCTACTGTTTCACATCGGAACTGCAATGCGCTCCCCCAGGTCTGCCAGCCATGGGTCAACAGCGTGGTGAGGCTCGCTGGGGTGTTGGATGTGTACACTGGGGCATCCAAAGACCAACCAGTGCAGGCCCAACCGGGTCCGGGCGGGAGACGAAGGCTTAGTGGGTAGGACGTCTACACGCAAGTCGCAGTAGGTGTGAACATGTGGGCCTGGAGAGTGGGATGTGTTGAGATGCTCCACAGGTCCAGACAGTGAGTGCCTTTTTTCAGGTGGGGCTAACCACCAGTGTTTAGATGTTTTAACCTGTGGTGTATGCCAGCACCCAGGGAGGGAAGGACTCCCTCTCAGCGAATGTGTCCCCGGAGGGTGTTGTACCTATGCTTTTGCAGTTATGCACAGGAGGGAAGGACTCCCAAGTCAAAGTATTTCCCCAGAGGAACATTTACCTAGCTGGGGCATCGTGTCTTGGCACACCGGCGGACAGGCTACGCCAATCTATGCAGCAGTGGCTTTTCCTCCACCCGGGGGTTAGCACCGTGCCCGCCATACTAGGGTATTGGCCCTAATGGATGCAGCGCACGGTTCCGGGACATGCGATAGGGGTTAACCTAATACTCAGCTGGCACGAGGCCAGCACACATTGTTTCAAGTGGTGCTACCCACTGACCAGTTAAGGGGAGGTGTCTCCCCCAGGTCGCGGGAGGCAGACCTCACGGACCGCCGTAGCGGGGCGCGGATGTTAGCCTGTGGGTGTCCGCAAGACACCCGCGTGTATCCATGGATGTGTTGTCTGGGAGAGTGTGCTGTCCAGATGGACGGCTTATGTCACTGTCACCCCTACTCCAGGCCAGAGGGGTGCGGGCGCGCATACGGGTGGTGGCACCCGAGCTCTGCCTATGCCTGGGCTGTCTTATGCCTGGCCACCAGCCCGTCCTAACTAGCAAAGCTAGTGTGCGTGACTGATGGGGGCTAGACCGGGGCCCAGGTGTTTGGGGGCGGCTGGCTGTGACTGTGGTGCTAAAAAATCCACAGTGGCCAGGGGGTGGGACACAGGGCCCCTGCACTCTAAGCGGGTGGGCTTCTCCAGCCAGCCGTATGTCCATGCCTAGCATGTGGGGAGTACCCCGAAGGGTATGAGCTCTCCGCAGCGCAGTGCGCAGTCCTGAGGGACAGATCGCCACGTACACGCTTTGGGGGAAGGGGGGGCAATACTCACCAGTGCGCACAGGAGGGGGGGGTATTACAGGAGCGTGAAGGGAATGTGAAGGGAATGTGAAGTGGGGTGGGTGTGAAGTGGGGAAGGGAGTGAGACAAAGACTGTGAACGAGTCACGGCCTAAGGGACAAAGAAGGGGCTGGGGAGCCGGGGTGCTGCATGCGTGTGGGGCGTGCCCGGAGGGCGTGGTGAGCTCAAAAATCCGCAGAAAATACGTACTTGTTGCCACGGGGCATACTCATGCCTGGGAATGGTGTCCGCGTGGATGGCGTCCCATCCCACGGCCGAGGAGGTGGGGAAAGAGGTGTTCGTCAAGTGAGAAACAGAAGATGCACCGCTGGGGCAGCGGCGGTGAGCTCAGCGGCCCGGGAGCAGAGCCAGAGGTCGTCTGAACTCCCAGGCCAGGTGTCCGTGACCACTATCAGCAAACCCAGAGGGAACTTACCAGTCGGAACCAACTTGGCGGTTGTGGTCGGGTCCAACCTCCACTTCTTACCACTTTTTTTTTTTTTTTTTTTTTTTTTTTTGTGGGTCAGGGAAGCGGCGCTGCCAAAAATCAAATGAAAGGCCAA
>Ga0307515_10008194_pt1 | contig 20448 bp, 21 predicted proteins | sample 17_EM_MG_FD_194513 | JGI IMG/M metagenome (GOLD analysis project Ga0307515, IMG submission 194513) | Populus trichocarpa ectomycorrhiza microbial communities from riparian zone in the Pacific Northwest, United States - 17_EM | ecosystem: Host-associated > Plants > Roots > Unclassified | place...
AGGGGGAGGGGGGGACCTTTATATTCGATGAATGCGCAGGATCCTTTTTTGCGGGAGAGGACGAGGGAGGTGACATCGCGGGTGGTTTTGGATTTTTCGGTGGCGGAGAGGGTGGCGAACCATTTTGCGAGGCGCTGGTAGTGTCAGACGCTTCCTTGGGATATGGAAAGGGGAAAGAAGGAACGCACTACTGTGCCTTGGCGGGAGACGATGAGGATGTAACTGGTCGGGTCAGGTCGGGTACCGAGAATTTGGTAGAGGGAGAGGGTTACTTTATTGCCATTGAGATTTGTTCAAAATAGTCGTTGATGGGGTGGGTATATTGCGATGTAGGTTTCTTTGGTCCCGTGGCACTCGCTCACGTGCGTGCTCCGGGAACTGGGAGAAGGAAGGAAGGATGAGCGGATGCGGTTGAGATAAGCTCAGATCTGACACCCCGGCTCTGCAGGGGAGGGGGTCCAAGCATCCAATCCCCCCCACCATTACCCCTTACTATGCACCCCACGCACCGCAACCAGACTGTTTTACGACGGGTTGGTTGAGATGATGAGACGTCAGGTGATCGGAGTGTCTTAGTCCCCGTCTCGGGTGTGACAAACACCAAACCAGCCGGCATGGCACTAAAGCCATCACTATAGCGGTGATATCCACGCCGCCTGAGTGACCAGAATCTATCCCACCTGTAAGCCGATAACTTTTCTTTCCAGTGTGCAAGTGACAAATGGGCATGAGCATCAGGATCTGCAAACTTCAGTGCCATTCAGCTAGCATAAGAAACGTATATACTTCCTGCGTTCACTAGGAGTGAGACAGTTGCTAGCCCGCTGCTAATTAACCACTTTAGCATCCAAACGCCGAGCTTTCACCAGCCTGTCGCTCAATGATCATGGCCAACTAACCAAGTCTCTACAACAGGGGAAGACCTGAGTTCACCGGCAGCACCTGATCTTAATGCGTACAATTAGCAGGAATGAGATATCCTCTCCTAAACTAGTAACCTTTTCTGGGATTCCTTCCTTTCTGGATGTGGAATTCAAGCTCCCACCGCTAAATTTATCTCTCTCGTGAGTATATTGGACTATCAGTAATTGGAGCATGTGGAATCAAACCGAATTATATCGGGTCGCTGATTTTGCGATAAATATGGATCCAGGAACATGTTCGCGCCTTTCACCTCACCATAGGCGCCTTGGGCTGCAAGAGGATACGAACCAGAGAATCACGTGTTAACGCAGTAACCAAGGAACGAATGATATTGCTAGAAAAAAAAGTGGGTTTGTTCTGCAGGAGCGCGGGCTTCTCATACAGATCCCTTGAAATCATTCTAATGCGTGGAAATCAGCGCACATAACGCACAATGTGATCAGAGAATCATATTTTCACAAGGGAGTAAGAAAAAAAATACAATTCCACCACTTCATCCATTTTCCTTTAGTGTTTCCCAAATGATTTATATGCACCCTCCTTCCTACCCACCACAATCCATCTTTCCATAATCGTACATGACATCCTTTTGTTCGTTACAACACCAATTTACTCAATGATACGAGTAACAAGACCAGTAGCGACGGTGCGACCACCCTCACGGAGGTTGAAACGCTGTCCCTGCTCAACAGCCATGGGGTGCAGGATCTCGGCCTCCATCTCAGTATTGTCACCGGGCATGACAATCTTGGAAGAAGCGTCCTCAACTCCCTCGGGGAAGTTAAGGGTACAAGAGACATCGGAGGTCCTCAAGAACATCTGGGGGCGGTAGTTGCCGTGGAAACCGGTGTGGCGTCCACCCTCCTCCTTGGTGAGAACGTAGGAAGAGACCAAGAACTTGGTGTGGGCGCGTGTAGTACCGGGGCGGACCATGACCATTCCGCGGCGAACCTGCTCGCGCTTGACACCACGGAGGAGGATACCACAGTTGTCACCAGCCTGTGCGGATTCAAGCTCCTTCTTGAAGGTCTCGACACCGGTAACAATAGTCTTGATAGGGTCCTTGTTGAAGCCGATGAGCTCGATTTCCTCACCCTTCTTAAGTTGGCCACGCTCAACACGTCCGGTAGCGACAGTTCCACGTCCAGCAATAGAAAAGACATCTTTCCGGTCACGTTAGCATGATTGGATAGCAGGTATGGAGGATTAGGGTCACACCTTCAATGGGCATCAAGAACGGCTTCTCAAGATCACGCTTAGGAGTTGGGATCCATTCGTCAACAGCAGCAAGAAGTTCGTCGAGCTTCTGGGCACCGATCTCGGGGCGGCGGTCCTCAAGAGCACATAGAGCAGATCCCATGATAATCGGAGTGTTGTCTCCATCGAAACCGTAGTGGGTCAGGAGATCACGCATTTCCATTTCGACAAGTTCCAACATTTCCGGGTCATCGATAGCGTCAACCTTGTTGATGAAGACGACAATACGGTCGACACCAACCTGGCGGGCAAGTAGCAAATGTTCACGGGTTTGGGGCCTGCAATTGATTAACATTTCGTACTGAAGGTAGCTGGGGGCGACGACGCAACGTACATTTGACCATCGGAAGCAGCAACGACAATGATAGCACCATCCATGGATGCAGCACCAGTAATCATGTTTTTGATATAATCGGCGTGACCAGGACAGTCGACATGGGAGTAATGACGGTTACCGGTTTCGTATTCAATGTGAGCAGTTGAGATGGTGATACCACGAGCCTTCTCTTCAGGGGCCTTATCGATGGAGGCATAGTCGACAAAGTTAGCAAATCCCTTGGAGGCCTGGTTCTTGGTAATGGCGGCAGTCAATGTAGTCTATGATGTTATAAGCATATAAAGTTTGAATCGGAGTTGGTGATGACGGAGGTGAGGCGGAGGTGATGACGGAGGGAGGGATGAAGGACCTTCCCGTGATCGACGTGACCAATGGTACCTGAGAACAATTAGACAACTACTGCTACTGCTGCATCAATTGAGCAGATAGGGAGCATACCGATGTTCACATGGGGCTTTGTCCGTTCGAAGGTGGCCATCGACCGAATGGGCGAGAACCGGGCATTAGCAGCCCATGTAGCCTTGCAGCTGAGTGTATGCGCTTCCGTTGAGATGAAAGATTGTGGTAGCCGGATGATACTCCGCGCCAGAGGGGCGAAGGTAGCTCTCCAGGACGCCATGGTTCGAGGAGATGTGGTGGGATCAAGGTGAGAGAGCGGCGAAGAGGAGAAGTTTTTGAGCAAGCATCCGGCGCTCCAAAAGAAGTTCGGGCTTGGCGTCGGTAAGCTGGTTCAGAAAAATTCCTTCCAGCGTAAATATCATCATAGGGCGCTTAGATTGTAGACGAACCGATTGGCTCCACTGTTAAACGCGCTTAACGTTCGGCACACGACTTCCAACAATCCACCATAGCAAAGCATCGCTAATTCAAGAGATATAATAATAAAAAGTGCATTAACTTCATTGGCAATACTAGTACTCTGAAGTCCATATAATATGGACAGAGAGTTGTAATAGCTGGAGACTCCGGGGTGAGGGGATCGATACTACCAGGATTCTACCAACTCTTTCTCTATGGGTCCAACACGCTGCACGATTCCGCAAGAAAAGCGCCGAACATCGCAGAGATTTGGTATATGTTCTCCCACCAAACAGCGACATTTCGATAATGCACCGTGAATTCCTCCAGCAGCATGAAGGCTGCTTAGCCACTTGTATGAAACATGCACGTCAACGCCCCACCGGCTTCCCAACCTGCCCAGCAACACGGAAATTCCAAGCTTGTTGTATGAGCCAAATGTAAAAAGACTATGTTTTACACCTTCGTCCTTGATACTCTTGAATATGGTTGTAAGCAGTGTCTCGTTGTTCATTCTAACATACACGTTAGAGCCAACCCCTAACCGCTCGCATAGTCAGCAGATTATTAAGAGAGGCGCACTTCTTGTTTTGATGCCAGTGCCAGCCGATCCAAAGTCGTCGGGCGGTAGCAACGGAGCGATAGATCTATAGAAAACATCACCGCTTAATGCAACGTCAGCTTTTGTATACCCGAGTTTCTTCTTCATTCCCGCTTTGCTTAGCCCTGCTGTTGGCCAAAATGTATCGCTGTATTTCTGCTACCCCGTGGGCCCAGTCGTGTGGGAAGATGTCGATTCCGAAGCGATTCATTTTTGACCATGGCCCGCCCCTCGGCCAACACCTGAGAAGAACCTTCACCCCAGGGCTCAGAACCGCTCGAACTTCCTGTAGAGCGCATACACCTTGCCACCCACAGTACCAACGGTAGTCATAGAAGGCATTATCATTTCAACTAACACTCAGTTCGAGACTATTTTGAGAATTTAAAGTTCTCAATCCAGAGGTGTCGAAAGTGATATTCAGCAACTAGTAGAAGCCCAGATGCTGTTGGCAAGTCCATGCATGAGATCTATAAGTTAGCTATTTGTAAAGCGCGGAGCATGCTAAAATAGGGTATACTGTACCGAGCATAATGGTTCAGACGAGCTGCCAGCCGTGACGCTTTTTATTTTAAATCCACACATCTGTGACATCTTTTCTTTGTAAATCGAAGGTCGTGTGACTTGAAATTGGCTCTAATGGATAGGAGTAATTGAGTTGGATTTGGGATTTCCTCTAGTGATTGCTTGAGGTCAATAGTGAAAGGCTTCCTACCAGTAGAAATTTCACATGTGTATTTAGATCTAGGAAAAGAACCTAAAGTTGCTGCTATTTTTTCCTCCGTGACGTACCCCTACAACTACGGACAGCGACTGTGATGCGTGACGAAACGGGTATTTCTACATACCGGACGGCCCTTTGTGACGCGTGACGTACGAACCATTATGCTCGGTACAGTATTCCTGCACAAAAAAGCTATAGTTAGCGATTCAGCGGAAACCCCTACGAATAGTGACCACATTAGCCGTGGACCGTAGGGGAGAGTTGTATATACGGATTAATGCGAGCAAGAGTGGTTGCCGGTACAGCTAGCTCGAAAGCTCGGTTCAAAAACAAGTTGAATGAGTTGGCGAGACGACAATACATACCTAGAAAAAATTAGCGTTATTGATGCTGAGGTATTTGAACTTGCATCCTGATGTGATGAGGAAGGAATGAAGAAAAAGAAGGGAAGATGAGAAGAGAGGTAGAGGATAAAATGCAAAGCGAGTTAGGGCTTAGGGTTATAATTATACACATGAGACAAACAGTTTAGAACCAAATACGCATGTGGCTGAAATCACTCGAACCTGTAATTGTGAAGTGGATAATCTCCATATCAAGAAACTCTCAGCCACACAGAAGTTTAATAAGTGCTTTTGTATGTTGTCAACGCAGAGTCTTGGCATATCGGTTGCGTCCGCAGGGATCGCATGCAGAAATATATATTCTAAGGTCTCACATATTGGAACGCTTGAGCCTGCTAAGATACTGACACGATCGAAGAAATCGTCTCATCTGCTTTACACTTCCGATTTACACCACCGGAGGCTTATTGACGCTCTGCTGAGCTTCATCTCGGCCCAGTCTTTGCAACTTCTCCTCACTTACTAGACCCGATGTCGTGTTGGAATCACTTCCTGGATTCGATCCGTCGACGACTCGCTCCTCATTATTGGGATGGAAGTCTACGCTGGAAGCCCCAGAACCAGCTCGTCTACGCTGCTGAAGAAACCCGCCCTGAATTTATTCCTTTCACGGCGCCTTACTTGTGTGCAGCCGCCCCCTACGACAATCTCGGGTTCTGGGAATACCCCACGCGAATGGACTGGAAAGTCAACCGCTGCGACCGCCAATGCCATTCAGCCCGGTGTCCTCCCGGTAGCTGTGTAGCTCCTACTGGGCGCCAGGACACCTCATTGCTCGACACCGACCGGCCACATTATGGATTACATACACCAGCCATCTCCCGGATTGATGGAAATGCAGCGTTGGTTGCCGAGAAGGTTGCATTTCTTCAAGCGTGGCTGTTCTTCGGTGCGTTGGCGGAAGTGTGCGGGCTTTGCGGGCTTACAGTCCACCTTGATAAGGAATTTGTTTCTGGGGATTCTGTCGATACTGCGGCGCTGAATGGGTTGCCGAGGAGGCTGTTCGCCGCGTCCCAGATGCTCCGGCTGGCAGGGACGAGTGAGCTAAAATCGCGGCTATATGCTGTTCTGCGACAGGTTCAGCTCATGATTACCAGAGCTTCATGGGAGGATGAGCACGAATACACGTTCCCGGAATGTAGAGTATTATACACAATCTACATCCTGCTCCGTGTACTTTCATTGAGCTTTCTATGTCATTTGCCGCAGTGGAACCTGGATCCAAACGATGATATGAAACTCTCAGTTGGGAATTTGCTGCATAATTGGAAGCCAGAGGGGCAATTTAGGATGCGAGATTTGACATGGGGTAGACTTCTAAAAAAGGGCTGGTGCAAGAGCGAAATTCATCTACTACACAGCGATGATGTCTTTATCTTCGCTTCCTTCCTGGAGCGCCCCGAAGCACCTCGAGACCATTCAGAGTGCACGGAAACGAGATGTGAGGCGTATCAAACCGATGAGAAAGATTATAAGACGGCGCACATTGATATTGAGTGTAGGTGCGAGTCGGTTTCAGTGGATCCCGAACAACTGAGAGATGCTCTAGAGGTAAACAGGATTCCGAAGATTGTGATATCTCATGATCTTCAACTCTCCGTTGTTGATGACGACGATTATCCCTACGTCGCCATAAGCCATGTTTGTAAGTTCTGGTGATCAGATGTTGATACATTCTTCTCGGCTCATGCTTCTCGAAGCTGACTTCGTTCGATTCTTAGGGGCTGATGGACTCGGAAATCCTTTCGAAAACTCACTCCCGCGGTGCCAGCTCCAAAGATTGCGTGACCATGCTACAAACTTATGCAAGATCCATTCAGTGTCTGGCCACCGCCCTATTGCACATTGGATAGACACCCTGTGTATTCCCGTTGCCGCTCATCTCAAGGATTACCGAAAACTTGCGATCCGCCTTCTTGGACGGACCTTTCACAAAGCTACGGCTGTGCTAGTCCTTGACCGAGAATTATGCCTATTTCAATCCCAGAAAGCGTCAATCTTCGAGCTCGGTATCAGGATAATGTGCAGCGGCTGGATGAAGCGACTGTGGACGCTCCAAGAAGCTGCCCTCGCAGCCGAATCTCCAGACAGCCGTGGGAAAATGTACTTCCAAATGGGCGACGGACCAGTTCTCTGGAACAAGCTCTCGCAAGCCTTCGAGCACAAGCCATCCAGGCCACGCCCTCACCCCCCCAAACTAAACGCCCTCACCACAACCATTTACGAAGTAAAATCGCGCCTGAATTTCGAGTTTGGGGTCTTAGTATCAATGAACGACCGTCTCCCTTCAATACGTGACCTCCAAAAGCCAGGCCCAGACACTCACTTCCAGAGGCTTTCCCGTGCGGTTCAGAACCGTTCCACAAGCAAGTCTGAGGACGAGCCTGTCTGCCTGGCCTCCCTGATCGGCCTCGACGTTGCCGACATCCTCAGCGTCCAGACTGCTGCGGAACGCATGTCACATTTCTACCTCCTCCTGCGTGAGATCCCAACCGCGATAATCTTCCCTCAACTCGGCGTCATGAACCTCCTCTCCAAAAACCTGCAAGATGCCCCATTTCGTTGGGCTCCGAAATCGCTTCTCCTACTCGATGAACCCGTGGGAATTGACATCATACTCGGCAAGCATCGGTTCTCGGAGGCTGGACACCGCACATGTGGGATCTGTGAAGCCGACGGCCTACATATCCAGCACAACGGCTTCGTGTTATGCGAGGAAGCGGTGCTGCGTGAAATGTGCACTATCGAAGACACAGATAGTGGGGTGAAGTACTGTTTGAAGTGGGATGGGAAGCCGGACCGCTTGTACCGCGATATGGCATTGATCTTTCAGACTGATGTATGCTCTGATGTCGCAGTCGTCTGCATCGAAGAACGCCGTGGGAGTGGTGATGAGACTGAATTCTATGTGACGATTGTGGGACATGGAGAAGTGGAGGTGAATGAAACGCCGGGGGAAGATGAAGTGATACGGGGTGTGTTAACGATTCCAGACCAGAAGTGGTGTATTACTTGAAACCGGAGGGGCGTTTCACTGAAAGTCTAGCCGGGAATGTTTGGTAATTATCTTGGGTTGAATATGGGAGCATGAAATTGTGCATGATAGTATTTCAGCGTTGAGCTTTTAATTTTCTTAGGGAGTTTGGCGAAGTGCGAGTGGGCCCATAGGGATGAGCATACTGTGGGAAGGAAAGACTATTCACTTTATCGGATATGCGTGATTGCTTTTGGAATAAAAGGCCAGCTTCATTGTCATGACATGCAAGAGCAGTGGTATATTGACTTTGAACAAGATCGGTACCCTCCATTCCCGTATCAATGCTTATTCCTTCAGCAACCTCAACTTCCAGGCCAACACCTCGTCATTGCCCTCTTATTTTCGACACCACAAATGTGGCGAATCGCCCGCAGCTTGGCTATAGGCATTTCGTAGAAATCCGTGTCATCATAAGCTATTGTTGGCTCGGCAGTATTCTCACCGATGGCTGCCCCGATCACCGTAGGTGCCAAGCGGCCTCTCGAACACGTTTTGAAGCGCTTCCTTTGCTGAAGCACTGCCTATTATTCCGAAGAGCCGTTTTAAATCCAAACGCTTTGATTTAGGTTCTGGATTTAAAGCTCAGGATTTGGTTGTCCTCTAGACACCACCGGCGTCATCGACTACCTTGGAATGGTCTTAAAAATCCAGCTCGTCGTCAGCAAGTCTGTACAAAATAGAACGTGGCTGTATGTAGATCTTGGATCTATCTAAAATGTTCACTACGTCAGCCAGGTCCTACCAATTGGTGAAGGCTATGTAGGAGAAGCGCGAGAGCCGTACACTGCTCGTTGACTTAGTTCGGTTCTTAAGCTAGAGGTTGCGGCGCTGCAGGTTCGGTATCCGGTGGCGACTTGGGTCAAGGAGGGAGAGTAGGATCTGACAATTCAATGTAAGGATGTCTCGGTGGAAATGCCTGGCGGAAATGCTAGGTGGATGAACCTAACGAATAGTAAAATTAAAGCCTGGTGGCTTGCTATCGATGCTTGGGGGTCAAAAGGTTCTTTCTGGTCGTTCAAGATCGGGAGCTCAGCCGAAAGGAGGCGAAAACTTGACAAATGAGAGAAACCAAATAACGGCGATGGTGAAATGACTTTATTGATAGTCTAAGGACGAGTCCATCTGCCTAGCCTCCCTGGTCGACGTTGCCGACATCTTCAACTTCCAGACTGCTGCGGAACGCATGTCACGTTTCTACCTCCGCCTGCATGAGATTCCAGCCGCTATAATCTTCCTTCAACTTGACGTCAAGAACCTCCTCTCCAAGAACTTACAACAAGATGCCCCGTTTCATTGGCCTCTGAAATCGCTTGTCCTACTCGATAATCTCGTGGGGATTGACACCATATTTGCTAAGCATCGGTTCTCGGGGGCTGGAAACCACACATACGAGATCTGTGAAGCCGACGGCCTACATATCCAGCACAAAGGCTCCGTGTTTTGCGAGGAAGCGATGTTGCGCAAGACGTGCACTATCGAAGACACAGATAGTTAAAATAGAATGGGAAGCCGTTGGACCGCTTGCAACGCTCCTCCACCTAACCGGCCATCCGGAGGGGGAAGGGAAGCGGGTCGGTGAGATGTCTATCGATATGATAGTCATTAAACGAGGTTCTTGCGTATTAAGACCCCAACATTAAGAATCTAGGCACGAGAGAAACGACCGACCTACCATTCTCGACCAAATTAGCCACCGTTGTCTCTCATCTCCAAACAACAGCTTGAGCGCCTGAATCCGATGATGGCCGCTCTGGGCTTCGACAGTCACCCTATCTGGAAAGTGCAAGGATTTATAAACTTCGTCTGAGTCGTCCGAGTTGTATTCCGTCGTGTCTGTGCGAGTGGGATCATTGCTAGTAATACTCTGTGAATTGTACGGCCGACGTCAAGTCCTCTTTAGAAATGATTGTATATAAAAGGTAGGCTGGAAGTACGCGTTCCAGGTTAGTCCGTCAAAGCGAGCCGAAAGTTCGTTCACATGCTTCTGGTCCAAAGTTCGCTGATCGGTGGAGAGGACATCTGGTTGTCTCCCACCTTACGAAACCCCTGGTTGTACTCCCGCACTAGCCTGTCGAGAACCTTCCCGCGGCTATTGACCGATTCAATGGACTTCCTAGCTAGATCTTGTCCTAACCAGCGATGCACCAATTCCCTCTCCGTTTCCCGTTCTGTGACGACCGCGGAACTTAAAAGATTGCATACGGCAGCGGTGCATCAACAGACCAATAATCGACGTATGTTAGGGCCTCGATTTCCGAAGTATAGTTTCGTTCCTCAGCATCGTTTTCTCGCTCTTCGTTGGTGCGTGTGTTTGGTGCTAAGTTGGTCAAACTCTTGCCGTTATCCAAGTAGCGTAGAATATCCTTTCATATTTCTCCGAGTTTAAGTAATTGATCAACATATCCAAAACGATGAAACAAGTTGCCGTCCGGATCGTTATAGATTTTGGAAATCCATACAATTCAAAGCGCATATCTATTGTTGTAAACTGCTGAAAGAGTCCATTCCGTCGACAATAAGTTGGAACGGGCCCAGTTTAAACCGGCAGAGAATTAATCATAACTGCATCTGCGAATCATAAATCATCACATTGACAATCTGTTCGGTTTCGTTGCTTCCGAATAGTCTGCTCTTCCCTCCAGTAAATTATTTCTGCCATATCGTTAATCAGTTGCTTTACGGTATCCATATTATGGTCTCTTCCTATTGCATAGAGTTGTAGATCATTCATCTGACCATCCAGCTCTTCCATATCTTGGGCATGCTTTTGAAAACATCCTCTTCGATCTTCATGTGTCTTCAGGCATTGCACCTCTTAGAAAATGCAATTATTTTCGATAGCAGCATGGTAATATCCCTACAATCATCCGTTTTTGGTTTTTTGGCGCCAACAAAGTTTGTCTCCAGAGTTCGAAAGGTAAATATAATGCCTAGTGGCTTGCTATCGATGATTTTGGGTCAAAAGGTTCCTTCTGGTTGTTCAAGATCGGGAGCTCAGTCGAAAGGAGGCGAAAACTTGACAAATGAGAGAAACCAAATAACGGCGGTGAAATGACGTTATTGATACTAAACGGAGGAAATGCTGAGTAACGGGTGTGACCTGGCGGTCTTTCAAAGAAGCGAGATGGACAGACAGTGGTTAGGTGGAGTTAGAAAACGGCGGGTTTTGTTGAAGCTGGTCCGCCAAGGCTCGTTTGGTTGTTGCCGACTTTAGGGTTTAGGGTTGGGGCTGGGTTTGTGCATATACACGGTGGCAGGTACTCGCACCTGTAGATTTGAACTCTTTTCTTCTTCACTTCACTCCACCACACAGTATACGCGCACAAACCGTTTCTTTCATAGAGCGGCAAGGTAGCTGATCTTGCCTGTGTTGATCGGGGGGGAGGGGTACCCGACCCCTCCGCACCAAATCTAAAACCCCCCGCTCCTTCCCGGCCTCATGATGCAGTACCTTTATCCGATCGGTCGGTGAGGTTGAAATGGCCCCTGTTTACGTTCCTGGGAACGAGGGGGCGTTCAGAAGGTGAAGGATGTATTTGCATTTACGAAACCTGGGAGCCGCTCCAGTCCCCAGGGGAGCCCGGCGTAAGACCTCCTGCACCAGCACAGATTTTCCTCAGCTCAAATTCTCTCCAACTGGACCCCCACTCACTCTCCCGTCCCTCTTCTATAGGCCCTCCCATTCCCACAAGTAAGCTTTCCCTCCACACCCACGCCCCGCCCGTGACTCAATGACCCAGTTAGCCAGTTTAAACTACGCACAAATTCGGACCGGAAGTAGTGAAAAATATGAGGCTGACGTCCTGATTGTATTTTTGACAACGCAAGAAAATTAGTCCTGATCAGACGCCTTTTCCCGCTTCACAGCAACTTGGGTGAGCGCCTAGTCGAGACGGTGTAGCGCAGTTAAGCAGAATTGGTGACGAACGAGAGGTTTATGGAAGCGGATCCGCCAAGGCTTTTTTGATGTATTGCCGACATTAGGGTTTAGGGTGCGGGCTCGTTGTTCGGCAAAGATACCGAGACTAGGTGCAACGCGCATTTGCTTGGTTTGACACCTTCCGGGGCAGGCTTTCGTCCGATTCTTCCTTTTTCAGGCTGTCTAAGTTCTCCCTAACCCCTAACCTCAAAGGAAGCACTAAAGCAGAGAAGTCTACCATACCTCTGCCTATTACTCACTAGTAAGTTTGAGGAATTCCGGTAAGTTACACTATCGGATCCGATTTCGTTGCCACTAATTGAGACCAGCGCATCTCATCGAGTGAAGAGATCTATACCGTGAGTCATATTACTTCTCGAGAGATTCACCGTACCAAGTGAGTATCATTGATTGACTAATGTGTATTCCAAAGCAATTGCAAACCCATGCAACAAAAGAAAAGGGGAGATGGTATCTTCTATCAAACAAAACTCCAAAAAACCCAACCATCAAACGCCAGCCATACCCAAACCAACAGGAACCTCTCCCTTATCACGTAGTACCTGCCGTCTTCCCACCCGCCAACCTCGCCAACTCCTCCCTCTCCCACCCCTTCTCCCGAATCCACTCCAACCCCTTCGTCGGCTTCTCCTTGCACCCCTCCGGCCACATCGCAGCAAAGGGGTTCGGATCTTTCTTCTGCTCTAGATTCGCAAGCGTATGGTTCACCTCTCTATGTTTCGCCTCATCCGCGCGTACCACCATCAGTAGATCCTTCACCATATCCCCGCCCTTCGGCAGACCGAAATAGTCCTTTGCAATTTGTGGCGCTTCCATGTTCTCCCACCCCGGCAACTTCCCGGCTTCCAAGTCCGCGATGGTGCGCGTGTAGGTTATCACTGCTTCCTCCTCGAGGTAGCCAACGAACCGGTGGCACGTGCGTGGGGAGAGGAGGTAGAAGAGGAAGAAGATATTAAAAAACACCCTGTCGCCGTGTCAGCGTCTCCCTGAAGAGGGAGTGGGAGGGAGACGCACCCTTGAGCGCCGAGCAGCATAACCCTCATAACCACGCCGGGCTCACGAAACTTCAAAAACGTGAGCAAATGCATCCGTTCATTCTGGCTCTCCTCCAGTAGCGTCGCAATCCAGCCATTATCTCTTCTCAGAACCCTAAGGGAGTGAAGATGCCGCACCATGCCGCCCACCATCCCGGGCACACCAGCGATGGACTCGAGGAAGATCAACCGTGTCAACCATTTATCTTCGCTCATGGAATACTTCTGTACTGCGGCAGCGGGATCTTTCTTCCCCAATGCCACGGCGGCGTCGTGTTTGTAGCCCGTTGCGAAGTCGAAGCCCCAGCGGAGGAGACGGACGGCGGAGAGCGCGAACCAGTCGGACCAGTTTGTGCAGGCGCGGTGGGAGATTTTCTGTTGTGTTGTTGTCAGTATTGCACGGGGAGGAGGGAGGGGAGGTGGGTACTATCTGTTCCATCTGCTCGTAGGTGTAGACGGGGTGTGGCCAGGCGGGCTCGGTGTGGGTGTACTCTGATTCCAGCTGCAGTTTTAGTTCTGGGGCTGGGGTTCGTTGAGGCCGGTGGAGCAGGGTACTGCTGGCGAAGGTTCGCGGTGCATACTGGAATAGAGGACGCAGCTGGGAGGATGCGAGACGCGGGAGGAGGGTTCTTGTTGAGGATAGCATCATGAGAGTGCTGTGTATAATCGCAGCTCGGGGGTAGTGGAAAGCTTTCTGGTGACTGGAGGAAAGAAAGCTTGTGACACGACAAACCAGAAGTTCTTATATACAGAGGGCGCTAGAAAATGCGACCTTTCACCGCTCCGAGAAATAAACACCAAGCCCTTCCCGCACGGCGACCAGAGCTTCCGGATCAGGGAAGGCGGCAGTCGGCAGGGTCGGAACAACGTTTCGCCGACCATTGCGGGTCCAAAAATAATTCCCTGTCGCCGGTACCACCCGAACACCTCCCAAGTCTTGAAAATTTGGCAGAGAAAGAAAAACACCGAGAACGCCCCGCGCTGGGGATGACTCACTGCTCGCCGACGACGGTGCCGCTACGGGTGCTCGGAACCAATTGTCGTTTGTGGCGACAGGGTCTCATAGGGCTGAACAGGGTCCGACACCGCCGCTAAACAGGCACTAAACCATGCCCACTTCCCGACTCGACGCAAAAATTGACATCCTCGTCGTGGAGTTTTGACAACAATCCTATGGATACGCGAGTCGTCCCCAACAATTCATTCACATGGGAGCCGATTTAAGGTTTTACCCCCCCCCCACCGCGATGAATTGACTACATTGCATGTGTTACCGAATATCGAACCAACCGCGGAACGGAGCACGTCATGTCAACAAGAAGCGAGAAATACACCTCTGCACAATCCTCGTGCGACGAGTTCAGGTGCGGAGGATTGATACTGCAGGACTTATCCGAGGTCAACTTCCTACTAGTTCACGATCTTTTGTATACCAGCTAGTGTAGGCTTCGACGAACCTGAGAACTCTCAGCGGATATCAACCGAGGCCTAATACCCCGCGCGAAGAATACATCGTCGCCTGGAACCTTGGGAATTACGGTTTTTACGATGGGTTCCACATGCTTTTCTCTTGTGTTACGGTTATGATATTTTAGATAGTACATCCAAGGAATTCCTCGTGCTCGCAGGGGGTTTAAAAAGTGCGGAGGATACGGCGGTCAACGCGGAATAGGAATAAAGCCTTCCAATTACAATTCAGAAGTCGTCATGAAACCATGGGTGATTGCAAGTCTCCTCCCTGCGAATCATTTCGATTTGTTTTTTCAATGTGAAATAAATGGCTGGATTCTCCAAGTCTTGCCTTCAGTTCCCATCGTCATCGAAACATTCCGTTCATTCTTCCCAAGCATGCCACCACCGAACTGGGAACTTCCCCAGGGTTTTTATCATCCTCTACAATACGTCGCCTCGCCTCCCAAAAGATGACCCAAAAAGTCTCTCTTTATCAAAGACCACAAAAATCGAGCAATTCAGCGCTCACATATCCGTGTGAACGCTAGCTACGGAGTCGAAGATTCATTTCGGCGCGGCATAAGGTGAGTAAATCGAGACCGTCTGTCGGTGGGTTTATGAAAAAGAATGCTTGACCAAAGTCGATGATCACAATGCTTTCGGACAGGTATTTAGTATCCACCAATCGAGCGCTTCGACGACGTATTTAGGCGCAGCGGGGCTGGGGATCACCGGATATTGTATGCCATCAATTCTTTTGAAGTGAGCCTGTCGAAGACGCCAATGTGAAACAAACTTCCATGCCCAACGCCGCAAGCATGTAGGAACGCAACCTCCAACGCCAGTTTCCTCCCAATCCTCGCAGTGAACCACCCCCACTTCTGCCTCGACAACGCAACTATGCTAGGTCCCACGTCCGGCGACACTAGGCAGATGCGTCCCATTCGGCCCCTTGATCTAAAACCTTAAGTATTCTCAATCCACGCCCCGACGAACCCCGGCCAGGGTACTCTTCAACACCCCTACTGCAGATCTCGAAGAATCTCCATGGCTGCATTGACTCTTCCACGTAACCGCACAGTGTTCTCACTTACTCCCTCCGGCTGTTCTCTCTTCAGACTGCCACTCCCCCACACAAGCGCTTCCCCGCGCATCCCCACCTTAAGATTGGCAAAGCAAACAGTCCTTCCAACGACCTGAAAACCCCTTTCGCTACTCACTAATTCCATATAACCATGCCACACCACTCTTCGCCTTGCTTCTGCTTCGTAACTACAAAACAACCCAATAGGTCATTTCACCGCCGCCGCTTCTTGTTCCCATTCGCTCGTTTTGACCATTCATACACCTTAGGAACTCACTCTTAGTCTGTCATACCAGAGCAACTGAGTTCCAACGGTCACTAAGGCTGACTAGCGGGTTTCGAGTCACGGGTGGGGATGTGGGTGGAGTATGGGGTCCGTTGAGAGGTGAGCTTGCTTGTGTGAGGGCGTGGGGATCTACGTTGGAGACAGAGTCTGCGCTGGGGATATTCTACGCTGGGCGGCTGGGGGTTTTTTGCGCTGGAGGGAGGTCCTGTGCCTGTGAGGGTCCTGTGCTTGGAGGAAGTCTTGGGGGGGTAGGGGTCCTCGGTTAGGAGGAAGAGGTACTAAGCTGTGAGGTATCTGCGCTGGAGAGAACTTGCGCTGAGGGGAGGGGCGGAGGGCTCTCCCACGTGTGACGTGTCCCAAATGCAAATAAACCCTTCTCCTCTCCCCCGGATGTAAAAAGAGGTAAGGTCGACTTGACAGGCCTGTCAAATAAAGTCCTCCGCCATGGGGTCGGAGCCTCGGAGGGTCATGCAAAGTTTCGGGATTTGTTGCCAGGGTGGAGCAAAGCCAAATACGCTTTGCAAGGAGACACCCGCGCGAACGCACAGCCAATAAATAGTCCGTGAGCCAAAATGAGATTCTGCATGCTACTCACTGAATCCAAAAGGAGCCGGAAAGGAAAGGATGTCATTGAAAGTTGTGGTGAGGCAGTGGTACATCAATAGGGTTCACACTCACCAAGCCGGTGGAACTGCGTTGTTAAAATCGATTACTCTAGAAGTCAGCCAGCAAGTTGATGGTGACGCGAGAAACGATACATTTGATGTGCCGAGCAGAGCAAGATCTGCCCTATTAATCCGATCACAGGCAACGGAAAGTTAGACGAAGGCAGTGCACAATATGGCAATTCCGACAATTGCAATTGACTACTAATGGACAATTAATTGATGGATAAATGATCTACTGCGAAAGTAATGGAAGGTATTATGATGAATCTCGACTTTATATATTTAATCATAGCACGAAGCCATTCCCATCCGCAGACTAGAGCATCCTTGATGTTCTTGAAACCCCAATAACGAACGCCCAGATCCAGCTACCTTGTTGCGATCCGTCATTGCATCTGCCAGCCTTTGGAGTGCATCTATACAACGGCTTAGCTGAGCTCACTCAGAAGTATTAAAAGCCCTGTCCGTCATATATCCAATCGTACACCTCAATCAGAAATATCCCCTTACGCACTCTATTTTCCAAACCGTCCAGTTTGAGAAACACCAACATGGTTAACCTTGGAAGTCTCGTTTCCATCTACTCAAAATATTGGCACCATTTGAGGTCGTACGAAGTCTCAATTGCATAATACTTGAGATATAGTGACTTCATAGTTACCAGTGGGAATATATCCACTCCATCTGGATATCGTCTCTGAATGCATACGTCACAGGCGCAGCAATGGAAAAATTCCCGAATATCAAGGGAGTACATATCACAGCAATCGGGTATTCTGCGACCTCAAGGGGGGTCAACGATTTCACAGGTTCTAGCCATTTTGATATGACGTGTCTTAGTAAACACGGCAGAATAGGAAACAACCGTCCTTACTCCGAGGTGAAAATGCTGAAGCTTTTCAAGAGTGTTCCTTATGACGGGAGTAAATTCGGGTAATGATATCATCCACAAAGAAGTTTTGGAGCAGAAGACCCACCGTGTCAAAAAAAAACCATGAGTGACCCTTTGAGGAGTACTCTGGGTTTCCATGCCTGTGTTGAGACATAAGTCCTTCACCTGCCACATAAACTTTCCGACCTCGTGATGGTCCCCAGCCCTAACCCCCACCTATAGCGACTCATCCCCTGGAGATTGTAATGCGAGCAACTGATAGTGAAGGACTCGAATAAAATTTCGGTTGCATGTCAACTGAGCTGTGGGTTAAGACAAAACTTACAGAGCTCGTGTCGGCCGGATTGAAGAAGATTAGATGCTAAATTTCGACTGGAAACTGCAGTATTATGGCGAATGTGGAGTATTATGATGAAAGGCGGTTGTGCATGCGGGTCCGTAGGCCTTTTTGTAAGCAACAAGCGCACAAGTACTTAGCGAAAGGGCGCTGTTCGGTTAGAAAACGTCACTTCTAGGATGATCTACTCTTTCCTTGCTGGAATCGTTCGGTACGTTGGTGAAAGGGACAATTGATCGAAATATTCATTGTTCTTTGCGCTACTTATTCTGACAACCCCAAGCCCTGCATATGAAACTACTGGCTTGGAGATATTGTAAAGTAGATTGTCTAAATGGATGGATGGCTTCCGTAAAACCCAGAAGTTGAATCAGGAATCAACCCCCGAGAGCCTCCCAGCACATTCTGAGCCCTAGCTCTAGTCCTAGGTTACTAAGTAATTATTACGTGCATAATTTAGCTGTTCTAGGGCAGAAGAAATATTTTCAAGTTTTTGCTAAATTACTGGTTCGGAACGCACGAACGTGGTAATATGACCCCCACGTGACCTCGCAAGCCGCCAAACTAGTAATGGTCTAGATAATATCAAATCTGGAACAAGTATTTCTAGATTTTAGGTTTCTAGATCAATCAAAATTCTTTCAATACCTCTTACAATACACATATAATTAGTGTAGTTTTTTTTTACTCATTTGCCTCATTGCCTTCATTCGCAAGTTCGTTTGGCAACGAGAGTCTGGGACGAGACAAACCCCAAACCAAATCCAGCCGTGTTCCAGAGGTCACATTTTCCGGTGCTAACCCTATAGCAGGTGTGTTCGTTTCTACATGAGGGGAGCTGGCATAAATCTTGGAATCTATTCTTCGGACAATTTGGTTCGTTTCATTCACCACATTATATAATGCAAACTGTACATACTCTGAATCCAAATTCTTCAGATCGAAAGTGACAGGATAACTCTTACTAACAGATAGACTCGGAGGGGGGACCCCCTCTATTGAGTAGCACTATCCAGTTCTAACATACCTCTATAGAAGAGTGAACTTGTGCACTATCTTGCGTATCAGCCCCATTTAAGAATAGGCGTACTCTGTGAGCTACTACTAACGGTCTATATAAAGGGTAGCCGAATGGAACAGAAAGAAAAGCACCCTTTGCTTTATTGAGATTCCGGCTTCTGTTATTATACGTCCGAATGGATATCAATAGAGCGATGGGAAGTGGGAAGTTCACCAGTAAAGTCGGTTTAAACTGCAATTTGGCTATACTCCGAAAATGAATCCCTGCTTGATTCGGTAATGGTCATATATTCGCCATGTTTTGTAAACGTTTTCCTACTCTCGTTCCCAGAGCTTTCGTTTGGCTGCCGACTGAGCTTATGCAAAGGAAACAAACGCTGATTTGCGTGCACAAACATTTCCAAGCGCACTTCCAGAATTGAGGCTCCACAATCACGTCCTTTAAGGCTCGCTAACGAGATCAGATGATACAACGCTGTCCCATACAACTTTTTTCCACTGCACAATCTTTCAGCCGCCACTGGCACACATCTTGAGCAATCCTAAATACACTTTTATAGAAAGGTTAAGGACTAGTTGGAGGCTTCATGATACTAAAATATCTTACTATATATGCTAAGTAGTGAACCGAACTATTTCTACTGTACTTATGCTTGGGATATAGCTCGCCAACAACTGATGACAATTGTAAATGCACCGAACCTCCTACGTATTTAGTGAGGTGAATAATGTAGTTAGTACTCGCTACTTAAGAAGTTTTAAGCGCCTATCATTGGGGTAATCAAGGCCAGTTGAAGAGTCGCGCTGAAAGGATTAGTTTTACGCGCAGTTTCTCTTAGCGTCCGTAAAGTCATCGCTGATTGGCGGTAAGGCTAGTTGAAACCTGGTAGAACACATCGATGAACTTTTTTGAACCAGAAACTATTGCCCAAACCAGTAAAAGCGCAGCCACAATATTCTTCAACTCAACTCTTTTAACTAGCCTTGATTACCCCTATTAAAGAGTCTGGGTTAGGGCTCTTCTCATCCAGTAAGGAGGAGGTTGTTGTAATTGCATTCAGCCGCAAACGGCTGGCATGCATGCATCCCCGCTAAAGTAAACCAGTCCAAGTCACTACCCTTCATCTCCAACACACCCTCACTTCAACCTATCACCCCCAAATCCAAAAAAAGTGCTCTACTCCGAAATCAACACCCCAAAACTCCCGATACAAAAGAAGTAATGGGCACACTCAGTCTATCTGACAAGTAACTTCGTTGGAAGTTTGTTCGCACCTGACTGAAGCTCATTATTCCTCCTACACCATCCCGATACTCACCACCGATGTCCCAACCAAATGTCATGCAGAGTACTTAAGTACCTAGGTGGCCCGCAGTTGTCTCGCACCAGATGTTTTACCTGGCCTTGACTAAACTCTCAACCCTAAATATCTGAGAATTTAGCCGACTCGTAAGTATTGAGTTCGAGGTGCCTTTGAACCTCGCGGAGGTACAACGACGTTAAATTGTCCAGCCCTCCTTGAGCGTGCGAAACCCACGAGCTTACCCCTCATCTACGGAAGGGTGGATGGACGAAAGGGCACTTTTTGATTTTGCGTGACAACGTGTGGGGTCGGACCCGCTGGCGGTCGTGACAAGACAGCAGAAAATGTA
>Ga0307515_10008195_pt1 | contig 20448 bp, 21 predicted proteins | sample 17_EM_MG_FD_194513 | JGI IMG/M metagenome (GOLD analysis project Ga0307515, IMG submission 194513) | Populus trichocarpa ectomycorrhiza microbial communities from riparian zone in the Pacific Northwest, United States - 17_EM | ecosystem: Host-associated > Plants > Roots > Unclassified | place...
ATAGCTAAAGGGTTCGGTTAGTCCCCTTTATATATTGCATAGTAAACGTAACTTTAGTATCCTTATCTAAGAAGCCGTCGCGCTCTAGGCGGAATGCTAGCTTTAAGCTATTATAAAAGTCTTAGTGCTTTTATATAGTCTTACTATAATATAAAGCAATCTTCTTTATTTTAACGGCCCGTTTTAACGGAGCGCCTATTATATTAGTAGCCTTCCGCTTAAGGTTTGGACGCATCTAGCTACCATCTAAGTACTCTAATAGGATAGTTTAAGGTTGCAGATCTGGGTTAGAAACGGAAGTTAACGTTGCCTTACCGCGTTAACGCCGTCTTAGCACTTCCACCTCTTCCCTAAGTAAGTATAGTTTTCTTTACTCTAGGAGTTATAGCTTCTTGTTTTCTAGCCGTTGTATTTCTTCCTATATATCCCCTTTATCCGTAGCTTCCGGTTCTGTCTAGGACGATATAGGTTTACCTATGTCGTCCTAGGGCCGATCCCTAGACTTAGTATTACGCACTACGCTAGTACGCCCGCGTCTCGCCATTAGGTCGATAGGCTGCGATATAGCTAATAAATATAGGTCGTCTTCTTAACAGAGGGTTGCTGCTATATAGTCGTGGCCTTCGTAGACCGCTGTATTATTAGGCCACTACCCCTAAAAAGGGATAAGAATTTAGTACTGTTAGGACGCCAAGGTCCTTAGGGCATATAGTAACATAGTAACAGTAGCGGGATGCAAAGAGTTTCTGGTTTTTAATGAAGTAGAACTGTAGAACTAAATTCTACTATTCTCTAATGTGGGGCGACTACGTTTTGTAGGCGCCTCGCCTGCGCCTCGCCTGCGCCAAGCCGGTTATAGCCAGTGCGTCTCTATAGCCTAATACTACGGCTCTTATCTAAATATAGAGTTCCTTAACTAGTGCCATAAGAATAAGATTCTTATGGCTGTATTTTCTCCTTATAGTATATATAGACTTTAGCCTCTTAACATCTTATTATTCTCGCCGCTAGCAAAATATTATAGCTATAAGCTTAATTACCATCTAGTATATAGCTAAGGGCTTATTTCTATAGGCAAATAACACTTTTAGAGGTTCTTTTAGGCTGTATATAATTACGCCTTTACGCTAGATAATATTACTAGTGGATAGAAAAAGACTAGAATCCATCCGTTTAATCCTAATGCTATTTTAAGCCGTCTCCTAAAGCATACGCGTAAGGAGTCTCTACTACCTAAAACCCAACTTTAGACAATCTAGCCACTTTAGCCTAATAATAGGACTAGTATGCGAAACCTGCTAAACGCTATAGTGGGTAGGACAACAAGGGAGGAGCTCTAGCTACGCTTAACCTTTTAGGATATGCAGGCGAACAACGGACTTCTTATAGAAGAGGTTAATGGGCTCAAAGCAGCCCTCTATAATAAGAATAATAAGCAAGCTAAGAGTAAGGGTCTCTTTAATAAAGGTCGCCACTATTTATACACCCCCTAAATGATACACGTATACCCCCCAATTAATACGCATATACCCCCTACCTTATTTAGTTTAGATGCTTCCTTATTAAGTTAGATGCTTCCTTATTAAGTTAGAATATCATATACGTTTAATTTGTTTGCGCCTATATTACGAAAATTAAAGTGCGAGTCCATAGTATTTCGCTTAAATGCTAAGGGCTCTCTACGAATTAATCTGTCGACGTAATTAGTAATTATAGAGCTAGTTATAGAGTTAATTGGCCGACCGCGGCGACGCTCTACGATTGCAGGCTCTTAAATGCGAAGTAGAGGTGTTAATTTAGGTCCCACCGGGCGCAGGCATGGGCGCGGGTGTGGGCGCAGGCGTGGGCGCAAAGCAGAGGTAGCAGCACCTAAATTAGTTTGCGCGACGCCTTACAAAGCACTGCGCAATAAATTAATTAACTTAGGCGCGATCCAAATTTAGACTCTACTACTTATGCTATAACTAAAATTAAGACTTAATCGTGAGGTTGCAGTTATAAAACTTACATAGCGCGCACTTTGATTTTCGCGATGCACGCGCAAATAAATCAAACGCACGTGATATTCTAACTTAATGAGGAAGCATCTAACTTAATAAGGAAGCATCTAAACTAAATAAGGTAGGGGGTGTATGCGTATCAATTGGGGGGTGTACGTGTATTATTTAGGGGGTATATGAATAGTGGCGACCTTAATAAATTGCGCGATGCTAAAGAGGGTAATTTCCTATTTTTAAGCCCTGCTAAAGTTTAGTAAGTAAGGGACCTAAAGACCAAGCGTAAGCAGGCTAAGATAGACGAATAACGCGCCATTAAAGAGAGAAAGGTCCAACGAGTAATTGCGAAAGAAAATAGGCCGCGTATAGAGGCAGAAAAGAGAGCTGCTTGGCTTGCTAATTAAGCACGTAAGGCCGCGGAAAAGGCGGTAAAGAAAGCTAAACAATAATAAGCAAGAGAGGATTGTAAGGCAATTAGGTAGCTTCGTCAAGCGGCTAAGGCGAGGTAGTAGAGGCAGAAGAGCTTACCACTACACCCCCTCCTTGGCACACGCGAATAAGGAAAATAAATCTGCTATAGAGGCTTAAGGACTGCGAGCTCTGATTGGCTGGATTCGCAGCTTCTTAAAGTCTCATCTACCAGAATTATATAAATAATAGATTTTGTATGGCGCGAATAGCCTCAATTTTGCTAGAGTAGTGATGCTAGATTTGGCCTGTGCGACTGGGCGGGCTGTGCGGCTAAGCGGGCCAATCCTTAGGGCATTTATTTCACGGGCTAAGTATAACCCCTCCTATACAAAATCTCTACTGGTTATAACAATTTTGGTGGAGAAAACTTAACGATATTGTGAATAGTCAGTATATTGTAATATTACACCAAAAAATTTTTGGATTAAGGGGTGTAGATCGTAATATAGAGTATATCGTTGTAATTAGATATCGTACTAAAGAGTTTCGACTGTAGTATAGGTTGCGCGATTTTGCCCACCTGCACCCTCTCTGTAGAAAAAGGGGGGTCTTGTATATTCACCTGGTCGGCCTGTTCGATCAATCCGACCTCGATTATGATGTTTTTTCGAAGGATGTACGCATCACGTGATTCTCACCAACCCCAACTAACTATCAAGCCTATAACCTCTGCTCCACCGCTATTTCGCCTACCTGCAACCTTGGCGACTACCTCTGGTAAACGAACCGCTCTCACCTGTTCGATCTACACCCCTGCACGAGCGCTTGCTAGTGACGCTTACAATCCACCTGATAGGCCTTAATTTGATCCTCCTGGCGGCGTCGAATAGGTGAGCGTGAACAGGTGAAAAAATGGTAGTAAAACGAGCCCTTAATCTAGTGTTCCTTTAATTTTTTGATGTATTTTACGAAAGCCTTTTTGTGAACCTGAGAAACAGTTAGGGTCACGCCGCGAAAAAGAGTGCGCATCGAATAACGTACTAAACCAGCATACCGTCCATCTCGGAGCACGCAAATGTATCGTAACCCTAGCTTTACAAAACATTCGTAGACGAGGTCCATCGGGGAATGGATGTCTAGTGCAACGGGAGCTGGATCAATGTAAGGCGTGAAGTCTGTTGGGTCATCGTCTTCTTCCTCGTCCTCCCGCGTATTCCATTGAACCTGGGTGGACATGAGGCATAGGCTGTTGTCTTCGTTTTCCAGTTTGTCGAGAGCAAATTCTAGATCCGGTGCTGGAATAAGTCCGACTAGGATTTTGTCTCGTACAATGGGTAAGCCACCATCTAGCTCCCCTGCCATGTGCAGATGCTCTTGCTTTTGCCGAAGCTCCTTGGCAGGGATAAGTGGAGAGTCTGAAATATCGATGATACGCTCTTCTCGAACACGAGGTGTGATGTCCCCAAGCTCTGTAGTAAAGACGGGTCGAACTTTGTTATCGAGGAAGGGATATGAATTCATGTCCGTCAATAGGTCCTAAAATCGTTAGAAATTGATGGTCAAAGCAACTAGGAAAATACTTACATAGATACTTAAGGGCTCAAGAGCATCTGCAGTCCATTTAGAGACCAATATCCCGATTGAGAAAGGAAGGACGTGATCCAAACTACCAGTCAACTCGAACAGAATAACAGCAAGCGTAACCGATAGTCTCGTGACTCCAGTCATGGTCGCCCCGGCTGCAACCATTGCGTAGACTCCGGGAACGACACAAGCTTCCGGATTATCATCAGCGTTACACGTTCCAAATAGGCCGGTGTGTGAGTAATTCAGGGCCAGATATTGGACGATGTGGCCGACAATTCGCCCAAGCAGACCGCCAACTACCATAGAAGGCACATAAATTCCGGCAGGCACTTTGATGCCAAAAGTGATAACGGTAAGAATCGCCTTTACAAAGAATGCGATGCACAAATACCATATGACGCTCGGAATCTGCTCCTTAGCCGGACAAAGGCCTGTCCCGCTATTGGTGAAGGTATGACAGGGGCTAGCAAGTTCGAAAAGGAGTTCTGCTACTGGTAGTTTTGTGTACCTATTCCAAAAGCTTACGAGGCCGGTGATCAAAGCTACAAGGAAGACCTCGAGCAGAGGCCATTTTTTGATTGTTGGAATGCGGCGAAATGTCCTTGCCCATATCCTGGATGCTTTGATGAAAAGAGCTCCTAGAATACCTCCAAGAATGCCGAGTAAGATGAAGGCTATCATCTCAAAGAATTGCCAGTCGGTAAGATAACGAACTTCGAATAAGACGATCTTATTTGTTCCATACGGATTGAGAAATTTTAGTGAAAGAGCTGCGGCCTATAGTTGTGTTAGCAAAACAAAGCCAATTAAAAGCGAAGCTCTTAACCTACAATGCAGCAGAAGAACGTCCGGAAAAGAGTCTTTGGGGGGAAGTAATAGCTGACTTCCTCTAAACTAAATAGAACTCCACCGATAGGCGCACCAAAAGCTACTGCTACACCGCTGGCAGCACTTGCGCTGAGAACTTCCCTGCGCTTTCCATCATTGTGATTGTATTTTGAGAACAAACGACACGCAACATTTCCAACGCAGGTGGCGATGTGAACGTATGGGCCTTCTTTACCAAGACTGAGCCCAGAGGCAACACTGAGGACCAGGCCCAAGGTTTTGATAGTCAGAGTCCTTACACCGAGATACCCATGGAGAACAAATCCACTCAATATGACTTTCACTTCTGCAACACCACTTCCAGCTGCAGAATAGTAGACCATAGGTGGGCGTCTTTGAGACTCGTTATACCTTTGAGTAGGACTCAGACTACGTTTGTTTCCTTCTTCATCACGATCAAGTCGTAGTACATCTGCGCCAAGATTCTCGTCAAGCGTAGCTAGTGAGATCGCGGAAGGGATGATTGTCTTGGTGGTGAGCGTCAGGACGCAAGAAGCCATGGCTAGAATCACTACAGAGACGACGAAAACAACGAACTGTGTTCCTTCATCGCCGAGCTTGTTCATTCCAATGACATCTGACCAATGATGCCATTCATCACATATGCTGGCTCCAACACAGCACTTCTTTTTGCTATAGTACCATGCTGTTTTGCAGTGTCCGGATTTGTAGTCGAATAACATGCTCTCGGTGACGTTAACAAAATATGCAATAGTCGCCGTGATGCAACCGATGATGGCGACCAGTATCCATCCTTGTGCGCCGTCAAACCATGCTTGTATTTTCCCCCGGATATCTTTTCTGCCTCGTAGCGCTTTCACGCGATAGGCATCCGCGATGCTATCATGGACCCAGTCGGTCGAGGTAAATTGATTGTACCACACCCGGTCATCGTGCCAAAAGGAATTTTTAGAGTCGTGCAAGCTTGCTTCTGGAATGGAAAATATTAGCAAGCGTTATTCCTAAAACATCAAACTCCATCGAATGAAGTCAACCCTTGGTAAATTCTCCTTCAACACTTACCAAGCGCTTGCCTCCGTTCTGAGCCCAAGGCATTCACCAGCCGCGTGCTGAACGAGCCAACGCGACCATGATGACGAAGCCTTGTGCTTGCCGTCAGGTTCTGACTGTTATGCCGGGTCAAATAATGGCGGGGTGTACCAGGCACAGAAGAGGATAAACTTGTATAGGACCTAAAAGTGCCATGGCTGTATCCTAAGAGACTTGATTGTTCAGTAGGGAATCGTCCTTGTAGGTCGAGGTCGGAGGTGCGGTTCGGCCTGAGTCTACGAGATGTAATAGGAGACGTTGGAGTCGTGCTGCTGTATGTATCATGTTGTTCATTTGGGTCTACGTCATCCTCGTCGTAGTGGTCATCGCCATCGCGACTGCTGCGTGCTAAGCTGTGATAGGAGGCTATCGACTTCGGCATAGTGCGTGTACGTGGGGTAGGTGGTCAATAGCTGTGGGAGGCCGTGCGGTTAGCAACGAAGCTCCAAGAAAGTAGCGTGGGAAGAAAGTATGAAAAGTATGAGTCTAAAAGCATGAAAACTATTCTGTCTTGATCATCTGAAGAAGGCACACCTGGCAGTATTATGGTATCATGAGGCCATTGTGGCTCATCCGGTTTCAGAGAATGGGGGTGGTCCTACCAAACATTGCTTAGACTATGGCGCCTCGGAGAAAACAAGTAATGTGGAGTTAGTGGCTGGCTTGGGGAGGCCATCGATGAAAACCGAGGAGGCGCAAAGAGATTTGGCTTGGTGGTTATCAAAGGAGGGGCAGTATTAGCAATCGCAGCAGTCGGCGCACACAGCATCAATATCGTCGATGTTGTTAGAAGCCAAGATGCCTAACATGACCTGCTGACTTTGTGTTAGGCAGGCCTCGGGGATTTTGTGTTTGGCGGACCTCGGGAATTTTTGGCTGGCGCTGTCATGCTTGGCAGGGTCCTATGACCTGTCAGGCAGTCGGAAGTTATCTAGTGCGAACGGTTGATGTCTGGCACTTGTGCCCTGCGTCTCGTTCCCAGACTAACCACCCCAGGAAGCGAGTTGCAGCTCGGCGCTATCACGGAAAAGCTCGGCGTGGTCGGCGAAAGCTGAGCGTTTACATCAGCAGACCCAGACCATACAGCCACGCGCACGACCAGCCCCCACCCTTTTAGCGAGCGCTGCGAGATTTCAAATTCGGTACGCACATCCAAGCTTTTAGTGGACCTACCTTTTAGCGTGATAGTGCACAGGCTATATCGTCGATATCTTCTCGAGCGATCGAGCTCCATAGCCTCTCATATATATTCTACGCCACGCCTAGTTAGTGATCTTATAAAGCGTAATCATTTTATTTAGATTTAATATAGAGGCGTTGTTAATTTTATTATTAATACAGATGCATCCGGGGTTAGGTGACTCGCTTAGAGGTGTAATACATTTTCTCTTTGACGCGAAGGCTTTGGAAGTATACATTTCGTCTTCTCTAATAGTACAACCGTTGTTGCTTTCAAGAAATTTATCCGGGATAAGAGGCCTTATAAGCTGTTTTATAACTAACTAGTATTGCTCCACCCTATCCCTGGCTGTTCTGCTATTTTCTCAGCTTTCAGGCATCGTCTTCGGCTTGCGCATTGGAAGTAAAGTAAACAGCTGCCAGCCTAAGCATAAATACCATCTCCTCTGCTTGCCCTTGGAGTATTCCCTATATTGTCCGTAATCATAACTTTCACACCTCAGGCAATTACATTTTTTTCACCAGACCTCACTATGGTATGTGAAGAAACTCATTGTTCACTCCCTTACCAACACCGAATATGTAGGCCACGGCCTACGATCAATTTATTCTCTTTGGAGACTCAATTACCCAGGAATCCGGCACTCAAGAGCGTGGTTTTGGCTTTGCTCGAGCTCTGCAGAATGGTTGGTACATCGGCTGCAACTTTCCTTTTCTTATTTGATGCCGATCTCGTACTCCATTCTCTGACATTGAACAAGCCTACATCAGACGCCTCGATATTGTCAACAGGGGACTTAGGTATGCAATTATAAAGTTCTTCGGTAAATCATACAGACCATTAACCTTTCGTCAGCGGCTACAACACGGATCAGGCTGTGAAGGTTCTCCCCACTATCATTCCATCTCCGGAACAAGCCCGGATTCGGTTCTTGGTGCGCTCTACATGTTTTCGTAACCTATATCAAGCAAAATTAAACTGAATCAACGTAGATGATCTTCTTCGGCGCTAATGATGCCTCATTGCCTGAAGCCCAGGACAACCAGCATGTCCCTATTCCCAGGTACAAGGAAAATTTAGCCAAGATAATCACTCATCCCGCAGTAGTAGCGCACAAACCTCGGATTGTGCTCGTTGCGCCACCGCCAGTTAATGAGTATCTGATTTGGATTGGCGATAAAGCTAAGGGATATGACAAGCCATCAAGAACCGCAATTGGCACGAAAAGCTATGCCGATGCCGCTTGTGAACTTGGCAAGGAGCTTGGGATCCCTGTTCTAAATCTATGGAGTGCTTTCATGTCGAAGACTGGCTGGAGTATAGGGGAGCCAGTTCCTGGTTCTTTGGATATTGCACAAAACTCAATACTTGTGGACTTAATGCATGACGGTAAGTTCACATTCCCACAATGAATTGACCAGTTCGAGCTGATTTCTGCTATCCAAGGCCTACACCTCAATCCTACGGGATACCATATCCTTTACGACGAGTTGATCAAGTTGATAGCAGAACAATGGCCGGATCAACTCCCGGACGATCTCCCTTACGTCCTCCCTCGGTGGAATGAACCATCCGAATGGGCGAGCTTCGAGTCTTCTTAGATCACATTGTGGAGCTTCAAAGGGCCGAGACATAAACAGAATACAACGGGGATAGAATAGCTAATAGATTATAAATTTGTATGTGATATAATACGCGCTGCGGTGGTTAAGGAAGTTCGAGGTGCATAATCGGAAGCCAGCCCTATTGGGCGGAATGTTAGCGTTCTATGTCTAAACCTAATTAGGCGGCTGGGCCATTCCCGTGTACTATGAGATTCGTCTGTTGTATCAGAACCTGCAACTCTCCCTTCCTGTCAGGCGCTCACGCAAATAATCCCTTTTGAGCGAAGAAAGCTAGTTGTCTTCTTACCGCGAACCTTAATACTGTAATACTATTTGAAGCTTCTTTCTGCTGCTCTTTCATCACCACACCCACCAACAACAACGTATAATCATCGTCAACCCGCGCAGTCTCGCCATCATTCTGCCATATCTACCACGCCAGAGATTCTGCGACTCTACGCTGGAGCTCATCCGCTATTTAAGTTGACAATTTTCGCACACACCACTTTCCCTGCATCCTGCAATCAATACTGTCAACCAACCTATAGCACCCTCTTAGGCTTATAGTCTCTATCATACTGGTCTATCCCGCTCGGCGGCCGATAATACGAGGTCTTTTTCGCAAAGCTGGTGGATATTGTGGTTATACATCCTGTGGTGGTTGACGGCTCCGCCGCCTGGGCTTCGGTGAAGGTGGAGCGTCGGTAGGGGTTGGCCAGAGCTGTGGCCTGGAAGGAGGGATCGTTTGCCTAGGCAAATATAGGATACCGAGGGATGCTTAGCCTTTGTAATGGATCCACAGAGCCTTGCCTTTACTCCTCGTGACGACTTTTGGCGCTTTCAAAGCGAGATGCTTCGGGTTCAGCAGACTCAAGCAGATCACGGAGAACGTCTCTCTCGCTTGGAAAGACGACAAGATGAGGATGCTAGAGTGAAGTCGGTTTGGGGAGCGTCTTCCCCCTTCCCTTCAGTCTTAAGTGGCACGCCACAACAGGGTCAGCTCGTTCTCGTCTTCGGTGGTACCCTTTTTGCTGACATTTGGCTCATAGTTGCACTGCACCACCCTCCTCCAGAGCACTTTTCCAACTTCGACGATCATTCAAATACACTCATTGGAAATTTACAATTAGATGCTGATGATGAACCAAGGCGGATGGGAGCAACATCACGCGCCAACAGCGTTCGATTCGACGAGACTGCGAACCAAGGGCACTGGGCACACGCTTCACGATCGTCTGTAGATCTGATACCTCGCATAGGTAGTGGATTAGGTGGTCACCTTATGACCGAAAGGAGCTATTCGCATAAATCTGACGGTCGACAGAGCTCAGCGGGGCATTCTGTTCATTCGGCAACTTCTGGGCGTGCAAACAGTCTGGGTCTGGACACTGCATATGGACTCAGTCATTCTGGTACCTCTCCACTAGATCCTCCTGGACTCGCTCCTGGACTGTTCATCTTAGGCTCTGTGCCTGCAATCATTCGATGCTGGCTTAACACTAATTTCAAGCATGACGCACTTCTTTATGCAGCCGTCTGCTGTGGCTCATACGCATCATATTTGGATATCCGTCTCATTGATCGCCTCGGATTTCGAGATGAGGTCGTTCAAGGTGAGGAGGGGCTACGCAAAATCAAGCTCGCTGTGTACCTTCCGGAAGCCATTCCACTAACAGCTTCATCTCGGTCAAATAGCCCTGCACCTCAGCTCCCGTCTTTGACTGTAGAGTTCACAGTTGTCGAGCGAAACGAAGATGAGTGCGATCCAAAGGCCATTCAAATATTCATTGGAAGTGATATGCTTCGTGCTCACAACGCAGACATTCTCTTCTCTTCCAATACTCTAACGTTGTTCGACAATGATCGTAGTAAGCTACGGATACCCCTTGTAAGACCAGAGGAGGAGAGGACATTTAAATCTTTGTTCGTTACTAGTGGGTCGCCTAATGTTCAAAAACGACATGCAGAGCCTATAAAGGTGGCGCGTTCAACTGTGCCGGAGGCACCCAAGATTCCAGAAAAGGTTCATTCTGTATTGAACGACCAACAGCATGTAAGTGCTAGCGCAGAGTTGAATGACGGTGGGGTTGCGGTAGGATCGGATGATGGCGCATCCACCGGACGCCAAAGCCTTGAACAGCGACCATCCCTTGGCCTTTTGACCAACCGTACTGAGTCTAAAGAGGGGAGTGACCCAAGCCCTGCAACCAGCTCAGCAGCGCATTCGGGTGCATCTCCTGCCATATGGAGCAATTGGAGACGTTACGGAGAGAAGACGAACACTATGGACTGGGCGAATGCAAGTAAGAATGCAAGCGCCAACTATCAGCGCAGAGACACCGGCATTAAGGTGCTGAAACCAGCAAAAGCCGGAATTCGTACGCTCTCAAGCAGCAATACACTCTCTTCGTCCCCTGTGACAGGGCAGTCTCGCTTTTTCGATGACGGACGCCGCAGAACGAGCACAACTTCTGGAAGCGAAGCGAGTGATGCTCAGTTTAAGAGAGCCGTGTCTGTAGAGAAGACCCAATCCTTAGCCAAGGAGAACATGCCCACGCTTACCAAACCGCGTTCTGCAAATCCGGTTGGGGGTGCTTCTGCGTTCGCATGGTTGAATAATGGCGGGCATTCTAAGTAAAGGGCAGCGTTAATGGAGGCGGCTGATGATGCTGGCTATGGATGATGCTTTCATCCATCTTTTGTATTATTAGGATTCCTCTGGAGCATTCTACCGTTTTCTTGCTTGACTGATTAGCTGGGTGGCTGCCTTTGCGGCCTGGAAGGGAATGGAAGAGAAACGAAGGGAACCGCGTGAGACGGTGCTGGGATTATTTTGGCACCGTAAATGATGGTGACGCTTTAATTCTAGGCAATAGGTTGCCTACAAAAGCGTCTGGGACATTTGTCCTCATCGTCACCACTATTAGCGAACCATGATGAATATTTATGGATTCGCGGTGTTGCTTGTGTGGCTCCAGGTCATCAAGTAACTGCTCAATAAAAAGATACCCAAACATTTCGAACGAGAAGATCCAGTTACCATGCAGGGTGAAGAGCGTGCTTTGTGGCGGCGGAGGAGATGGCAGCCTGGCCTGTTGTTGGTCTTTCGTACTCGCTTGTGAGAAGCTTCAGCCTTTACAGGCACTCAGCAGGCGTCTACGGTCGGTCTCCGACAGGTGCCATAAAAAGGCTTCGGAGCCAGCGCATAAATGTAAACCCTATCGTCTCCTACTGTCTCGTGAAAGGCAGAATCCTGGGGTGTGCCAAAGGAGCCTTGTTGGTCAGCAGCCACCGCCCCTGTCGCGATGCGGTCTGTGTCCCACGGTATTGGTTGCTGATTTTGCAGGGCTGAGTCCGGCAAACTCCATCAGAGAAGCACGACGATCGATGTCACGGCCCATTTTCCTCCACCACAGCCTGACTCTCAGGTACAAATCGATTGCCACCTATCACCCATGCGCCACGTCCCCCTTTCTTATTTACTAAACTAGCAATCAGGTTGCAGGCGCAGTCACAACGCGTTTCTCTTTACTGGCAACCTTTCTGCCTGCCCTGGGAGCTTCATCGGCTCCACAGGTAGGCTGTCTCTCTTCACAACGGCTTCCACAAAGAAGCGCAAGCTCGCACCAGCCGGACATTCAGAAAGCCAACAACGAGGCACCAACAACTTAGCAAATTCACTGAATGAGGTTTCGGGTTTAAGTTCGCCACGATCGTCCCCGCATCCTCCTTCCATCGGTATCAGAGCCTCAGCCTCTCCTCCACGATACATTCCTCCGCATCTTCACGAAGAGGTCCTTGAAGCGTCGCAAGAGTTCAACAATTTATCAAGAGACACTATATCGAGCGCAGCAAGCTCACCTAGCGAAGCTTGCGCTAACTTAACGTTGGATAACGGAGATTTTAGTGCGAGCATACCTAGCTCGACAACCCAGGATCGGCGTGGCTCAATGACAGAGAACTCATCAAGAAATCCAGAACTGCCTACGCAAGCCACCCTACGACCCTCACCTCGATCGTCTTCTCCCGCCAAGAGACCAGCATCTGACATGGAGGACGGCAGAAAAGAGCGTATGGATATCGATCCATCGCCAGGCACAAGTGGGGATCTCGAGAACAGGAGCGATGAAAGTAGTACGCGGGCAACGAAACCCCTACCGGGAGCCCGTTCGAACCTCGGAGAACAGCAGGGACCTCCGCGGGCTACGTCTGTGGATATGGCTGACGATCTGGGCTCTTCTGTCATGAATGGAGTCAGCGCAGCTAGCTCAGATACAGCCTCTGTCTCGAACCAGGAATCAACTGCAACCAGCGTTTCGACAATGAGTTGTGCTCAGACATCTCCTCCAACTTCGGGCTTTGTCACCGGGTATGCATCAGAAGGGGAGGTGGCAGGTCCATCGTTGCTACCAAGTGTAGACGATCAAGTTGCGAAAGTTATGGCACTCCATGCTAGACCTCTTGTAGAGAGACAAGAAGGATATCTACTTTCTACCTCATGGCTGGCTCGAGTACTAGCAAGGACTTCGGACAACATAAAACACCCCGGGCAGTTCGATAAAACTGCTTTGGAAGGAGAAATAGGCCCTGTGGATAATTCCGATCTTGTTGCCGAAGGTATGCTCCTGTTGAAGCTAATTGTACTGTTGCATGTTCTCATACTCACCTGTCATAGGGTTTGCCGATGATGACCTTGCCGACGAGCAGGGCGAAGACTTCATCCCACTCAAGTCTGGGCTTACGATGGCTACTGACTTTGAAGTTCTTCCACCCGATGCCTGGGGGTTGATACTCTCTTGGTATGGCCAGAAAACCGGATCACCAACAATTCGACGGTATGTTCATAACACATCGCCCAAGGAATCTGCTATGGAAAACCTCCAGTATGAACTTTATCCGCCTATTTTTACAATTCGCAAAGTTCGAAACGACCAAGCTGGCTTGACACAGCAAACATTAAAAGATAATCAAAAACTAGGTCCAAGAGTAGTTGCTAGTCGTGGCGAGCTATACCAGCGATTTTTGCAGCACGCCAAGAAAGCTGCTGGAATAGACATGAAAACAAAAGTTCAAGTTTGGAGAGTGCTCAACACAGCCCAGACAGACCAGATGCAAGAGACGGAGGCTGGTCCATCGGGGATCCTAACTCCTGCAACTTCACGGGACGGATCTCCATCCCCTGCGACATCTACGCAGCAGCGGCCTCCCCTATTAATTGATGTTGCCAGCTTTACTTCCCTAGCTGAAGGGACTCAACGTGAAATGGTAACCGGGAAAGACGAAACAGCGAATGAGAAATACAATGGCCATCTAAACCTTTCGACTGCGGGTCTTGCGGAGGATCAGGTTCTCATTTTAGAAGAACAAATTGGAGGTCCAGGTGGTGGGGAGTACATTTCTGACACTTCAAGAAAGGTTGCCATAAAAAACGGTGTGCTGCTCGGCTCTGGTAAAAATGGCTCTGGGAAATCTCAAACCAAGGGGATTCAAGGAAACGGTGATAGTGGCAGAAGCAGTCCTGTTCCCGGTGGTCCAGCCACAAGAGGTAGGACGCGGAGAGATGGCCGTACGAAAGGCACCGTAGGATTGACTAATCTCGGGAACACCTGCTACATGAATTCTGCTCTGCAGTGTATCCGGAGTGTGGAAGAGTTGTCACTCTATTTTCTTCGTAAGTCAATAGTAGTACAGAGGATCTCGGCTTTTGAACCGGCTAACATTCAACAGAGGAGGAATATAAGCGAGACCTCAACCCCAAAAATCCACTAGGCCATGGTGGCTCTATTGCCAAGGCATACGCAGGTTTGCTTAGTGCAGTGTACGATGATAGTGCTCTATCATCCTTCGCACCCAAAAACTTCAAGTATGCTTTAGGTAAAGCCCAGCCACTATTTTCAGGTTATGGGCAACAAGACTCTCAAGAATTCTTAAGTTTCCTAGTTGATGGTCTCCATGAGGATCTCAACCGGGTCCTGAAGAAGCCTTATGTTGAGAATCCTGAATCTGATGACAAGACAGTCAATGATCCGGAGGCTATTCGTGCACTTGGAGAGAAGTTCCGGGAAATTCATCATGCCCGCAACGATTCTGTAGCTATGGACCTTTTTAACGGTTTTTATAAGAATACCATGGTTTGTCCAGAGTGCGACAAAGTCAGTATCACATTCGACCCATTCTCTCTCCTCACCCTACAGCTACCCATAGAACAAACATGGCAACACACAATTACCTTTGCCCCTCTTCATGGTTACCCCTTCCAAATCGATATTGATATTGACAAAAATGGAACTATTCGGTCACTCAAGGAATACATAGCCAAGAGGGTTCCTGGCCTCAAGTGGAACCGCCTAATGGGTGCGGAAATATACAGCCACAAGTTCTATCGCACTCTGGACGACAGCAAAACCATCGCAGAATCTAACATACAAGCACGCGATGACATTGTGATATACGAACTGGAAGATGCACCTACCAATTTTCCGCCTCCCAAGAAGAAGCACAACAAGATCAGATCGATGGTGTCGTGGCATAATGCATCATCCGAAGAAGACATTCCAGATTCGGAATCTCCGCTCGCTGATAGAATGGTCGTGCCTCTCTTCCACCGTGCACCGACTTACAACATGTATAGCACTTCGAGGGGTCTAAAGTTATGGCCGTCTTTCGTCCTTGTTACAAGGGAAGAAGCTAAAGACTATGACTCGATACTCCGAAAAGTACTCGCGAAAGTTGCCACGATGACAACAAGACCGATTCTGACCGAGATATCCAACAGCATAGGGTCCTTCGACAATTCGCGAAATTGCTCGGACGCAGTCCTAACAACGGAAGATGATGCTTCTTCTACTGTGGACCCAAGAGTTCAAGATGGTTCTATCGAAGGAGAAGACAGTATCGTGGATGTCTCCATGACTGAGCCTGTGGGGACACCATTAGACCAAGGAATGGATGCATCTAATAGCGCCGAAGACTCACAGCAACTCCCCGAGGTTCTTCAGCCCGGGAGCTTCATCCCGCCAGAGTTCCGAAATATGTTCCAAATGAAGTACTCTCGCGCTGGCAGGGAAATGGTACCCACAGGATGGAGCACGATTGATACAAACAAAGATTATCCCACAATCGAATCCCGAGTTCCAGTTCAGCAGAGTCGAAGATCTTCGATGCAATCTGGAGAGGAGAACTTCCATTCTTCTTCTGGCGAGGAAGCCGACGATACAATTCAATTCTCAGCTAACGCGCAAGAATCTTTCGAACAGGATAACGAAAGCAGTGATGACAGTCTTCCATCTACGGAGTTTTTCACTAGGCCTGGTCGACACCATAACTCTCGCAAAGCGAATCGCGGAAAGAACAAGAAGTTCGCAACATACTCGAAGAAGGGCAAGCAACGGTACGGCCAGCCAATAAACCAGTCCTTAGAACCCGAGCAGGACGATAACCCCGCATTGATCCGGTTGGGCGAGGGCATCATCCTCGACTGGGAACCGAGCGTCTATGAAGCACTTTTCGAGGGCACTAGCGAAGACGACGCACGGGGTACAGATTCCTGGACGGTAATGACTACGTTAGAGGATCCAGAGCTTCAAGAAAAGAAGGCCAGGAGAGCTCTACGGAAGAAATCCGGAATCACTCTGCAAGAATGCTTCGCCGAGACATCAAAAGGAGAGATCTTGTCTGAAGAGAATGCGTGGTATTGCAACCGCTGCAAGGAACTCCGACGAGCTAGCAAGACCTTAGAGATCTGGACACTGCCAGATATTCTCGTCGTGCACCTAAAGCGTTTCAGCGCTAATAGGGGCTTCCGGGATAAGATTGATGTGCTTGTCGACTTTCCGATTGAAGGACTAGATCTCAGTGAACGCGTTGGTCTACCAGAAGGCAAGGAGATGATCTACGATCTCTTCGCTGTTGACAACCACTACGGCGGTCTTGGAGGTGGTCACTACACCGCCTTTGCACAGAACTTCTTCGACAAAAAGTGGTATGAATACAATGGTATGTAACTTGTTCCTAAATTACTTCTTGTTCCCCAAAACGGTATAGCTAATCACTATTCATTCAACAGACTCCTCAGTCAGCCAACGCAACCCCAAATCAGTTATAACATCCGCCGCATACCTTCTATTCTACCGTCGCAGATCTTCTACCCCTTTAGGCCCTCATTACCTTCAAAAAATTGTGGAATCAGCCTACTCCCCCGAATCTGAAGACGCCGCAGACTCGCAGCCCGGCTCACGCCAGACATCACGCTCGCCGGCGGGAAACGGCCGGCGCCTCGACGACTCGTCCTGCATTGGGTCGTCGAGCGCTTCAGCCGGAGTCGCAGCGGGTCACCTGCGCGGGGATGGTTTGGATTCGGAGGAAACAGGAGCAGGGATGCGAGCGAGGAAGACAGGCGCTCCCGGGCACCTAGCCGGGATCGGGAGTCCGGAGGATGAGGAGACGACGGACGTAGAACATGACGCTTTTGAACTGGATACCGAGCCACCGCCGTATCACGACGAGGGATATGACGAGGGCTTTTCGGGCATGACCGAGAGCATCATCGGGCCGATGAATTACAACAACATCTATGGAGACACCCCGGGCTGGGGTTTTGCGGGCATCCCGATAGGCGGCGCGCGCGGCGGTGCGGATGAGGATGAGGACGCGTTTGGCGATGCGGCATCCGACCAGCCTGCTATGGGAGACGACCCTGGGGACCGCCTGAGGCAGGATTTCGGCGACGACGTGATGAATCCGGGCCAGAACTCCCGCGCTATGACGCCCATGAGCGAGGAGATGCCAGAGCTGGTGGGCAACAATGGCGCAGTGCAGGTCGAGGACATGGATATGGTTGGGGCTGACGATGAGGTCGCGGACGTGGTTGTCGATGAAGGGGACGTGGGCGGTGGGCATGCCAAGATGGACTGAGTATCCTCCGAGCTTCCTTGACCCACCTGCGTGCGCGTTTCTGTTTCGGTGTCGTCGCCGGCGTTGTTGTTGCTGATATTTGTGTCTTGTGGCCAGCTGCGTGTTTTCCTTTGCATGGGTCCTTCGGGTCTTTTTGCTGTTTGTCGTACCTGCTTGCCTGCCCGCCTGCCTGTTTCGCCTAATGCAAATGAATAAGTGGACGGCCGGGGTTTGATGGCTGCGTGAGGAATAGAGTCCTGAGTAGACTTAGAGTTATTCATTGCCGCGGCAGGCTTGATTGTGCCGAAGGCCTTTTTGATTTTCGTTTAGGTCCTTGTAGGACAGACGGTGGGCGAGGGTCATGGGATGCAGCGAGTATAGGGGTTTTTTGAAAGGTGTGAAGTGGGAGAAGATGCAGAGTACATAGAGTTGTGCATGGTTTGCGGCGTATATAGGTTATGATATGGATTATGCCTTCTACGGAAATTGGGTGGTTGTGAGATGTTGACGAAGGAGAGATGATTTAAGGAAAGGCTGAGCTGGGGATTACCAGAAAGCCGGAAAAGGGCTCTAAGACCAGATTCGATGGGATATCCTAATTTAGACTGTTAAATATTTATACCTCATGGACGACCCCTTGGGCCTTCTCTATAATAAGTGGTAAGATATATGAGACTCGAAGAGCTGTATATAAAATAAAGATGATTTGATGCCAAGGAGGGACAGTGGTATCGGTGACCTAATAAAACTCTCAACATCAAGCGTTCTTTGCTTAGCATAAAGTCATCTTATTCCTATAGTTAGAAAGAAATCAGAGGTCGCCGCAGTGAAGGTTTTGACCAGATAAGCCAAGAGCCGAGATAGCAAAGGAGAATGGCAAAATAACAAGCTTATCTACCAAACCCGTAGGCAGCTCAGCCCGAAGAAGCCTTCCAAGTGGGTTCTAAAAGACTGCAGAGGCTGCAACGCATGTTTAAGTAAAGAAAACTCTGACGGGCGTTATGCTCAGCGGAAGGTATAGTATGTACGTGATTTCATACTAGATTCAAACGGTTTTACTCTTCTTAACTGTAACAGAAAGCTAATATGTGCTGGCAAATTGGACATTCTATTTATATAACAATTTGATGCTCCCCTACGCCTTCTACTCTCTCAGCTTCCGAGTCTTTCCCGTCTTCGACTACATTTTCAGACATCCATGTTCTCATCCTCATCGAGTTCTTCCTCAGAGCCATCGGTAGAATAATCCATTGGTACATCACGCGATGAGCCACCATCTAGTAGCGTCATAAGTGGATCCAAAGGAGTGTCATTACTTTTTGGCCTGTAGAAATCCTCATGATTATATTCGTCAGTGACCTCATTGCCCAGATTCATGCCCTAAATTTCCTCCCTTTTCTTTTCTTCGACTTTCTGTGTTATCTTTCCCCTCCCCGTCATCGCTAGATTCATAAGAAGCGCGACGTGCAGCAGCAGCCAAATTTCTGAGACATTCCGCCTCATCCTCACCAAACAAATCATCAGGGTAATCCCAACCAATGTTATCTTTGTACCATTTCTTGATCCGAATACAACGTATTTCCCTGCGAATAGTTTCACGTTTTGCGCCTGAAATAAGGTAATATGATCAGCAAAAGGCCTAGTGTATACCAACTCCCAGGAACGAGACTTACAGGAGGCGCTCATAACCGTTTCATATGCTCGGCCTCGCGGAAGAACACCGAATACATTCTTCGCCAATCGAAAGATCTCTCGCTTTTCATAATCGACCTTTAAGCCCGGCAACTCGGTATCGTTGACATCGTGATGGTATATGGTGGCACATCAAACCTCCCTCTGTCCGCCCTGGCGTCCTCGTCTTTCCCACTGTATAAAAGTCCATCTGACGTCTCCATATTGCAACAGTATGCGATAGTCGACCGGAAATTCGATTGCAGCCCTCGTCAGTTCCGTCATCTTTGAAATACGCGAGTTTTTTGTTCTCCGAGAACCGGTTAAACTCGGTGCGGACAGTGGGTTCGTAGCGGACACTTTCGAGGCGCACAGATCCGAGATTGCGAAGGTCAATGTGAGCCTTCCGGATGTGTTTCTCAGCAAAGACTTGATCGACGTAGTCACGGAAATGGTGGGAAACTTGCTGGCACGTCATCCACGAGTGGGTAAGGTCTGTATTACTGGAAGGATGCAGATCCACAACTCCGAGGGTAAGATTGGGAGTCCCATTTTCGGAAGTCATGCTAGATAGTTTACTATGGATTCAGGACGCTTCTTGGGCGAGCCGAAGCAGAACGTTGGATTTGTTAGAGAAGGCATGTTGTTAAATTAGCGAGAATAACTGCGCAAATCAAGGAAATTTCGTATGGACCAACATAGATGAAATTCCTTTCGATCAAGCCATTTCTTGGAGGAGGTGAGGGTTCAATTGTTCTTATATCAGATGCGCAATCGAGTGCGAATGCATCAGAACATGGGAGTTGGCAGGAGGCAGAGGTTGGGGTCGGAGTCCCGACGATTTGGTGCGTAAGGCTGAATTAGGCCTTTTAAGGTATGGATTGAAAGTATACCTCGACCTCCACATTTCTTCCCAAAATTTTGCTCAATTACTGTCTTACCAAATACAGTCGTGCCCCAGCCAAGCATTAGGAATGATCTGAACAACAATTATAACGCCCTCCTTAGATATTCGAAAGATAGATATCATCACTCGCTACGTCTATTCAAGAACGATCATAATTAGTTACTAGAATCCTTCCAAACACAACAAGCACTGTGGTTCGCCGATGAAAAAAATCCGAAACCCCGTTATCAGTACAATCCAGATTAAAAAAAGAAAAAAGTA
>Ga0307515_10008196_pt1 | contig 20447 bp, 21 predicted proteins | sample 17_EM_MG_FD_194513 | JGI IMG/M metagenome (GOLD analysis project Ga0307515, IMG submission 194513) | Populus trichocarpa ectomycorrhiza microbial communities from riparian zone in the Pacific Northwest, United States - 17_EM | ecosystem: Host-associated > Plants > Roots > Unclassified | place...
TTGTCTTCCACGGCGGCCATTTCGTTGTAGTATTCCCATATCGATTTTTCACTCCCATGTGACTCTGGAGGAACATCAACCTCGTGTGTTATTCGATCTCACTGAGCAGCTCACCGAGCAGTCGGGCGACAATTTTGCGAACATTCTCTTCGTCTTGGCAGCACGGAATCAGCAGATAAGGCGGTAAATAGAGGTTGGACGCACCAATGTAACCTCGGTTGGTGGAGAAAAGCGGCATTGTGTCTGCGATGTGAACGTGGTTGTGGTCAAGTAACGTGCCCTCGGCGCTAACACTCTGAACGACGAGAACATTCTGTGGAAATCGCCGTATTCTCTCAAAGGCGTGCCTCTCGCTCTGTCACGTTTCGGGCTTGGCTTCATTCGGGTCCTCCGATCCGCAGTCATGGCTCTCCGATTCCTCGACCACCATGTGATAGCGGGTGGATTTGATACACGGTATATTACGTACAAATGTTCTATTGCTCATCCATGGGATCTAGTGGTCCTTACGGCACATCCATCGACATCCTCTTCATCTGACCTGCGTCTCGGTCCCGATGATAACACAGGACATCAAGCTCAGACCCACTCCCCACGCTCGGCCCTCGCCAGGCACCCCAAATGAGTTTATTAGTCAGCGGCCAACCGATGGGTGTATCTTTGGATTTTCCAACGCCGTCTCGAGTGCGCCGAAGCAGACGAAACGGCACAGGCTCGCCTAATCACCTCGATAATGACGGTCGAAGGCCCAACCAGAGGATGAGGGAGCGGATGCCGAGTGATAGTCTTTGGTTCATGTGCGCCCTCGAGGTGCAACCGACGCGCAGCAGGACGATGCGAACGGCGAGCATGTGAGCCGGTACATGGGCCGAAGCCGTGAGTGCGTTCATTACGATGAAGGATGTCAGAGACAAGATCGACTGGAACCTCACACGACAGAGGCGCAGTCCGTTTCCCTCTTCGAAGGATAGGCTGTTCATTCTCGCTCGAAAGGTCAAGCGCAGCATCCGCTCATCGTAGGCTCATATCTTTCGTCTAGGACAACATTTCTTCCTTCGTTCAGTGATCCGTCCTCGTTTATGTCGCTCTTTCTTATATCAACCCCGCTTCTCTTACTTTCCGAGCCGGATGGCCTGCTAACCATTTGTTTTTTGGCTCATTGGTCAGCCTATTTTAGACGTGCATTGCCGATTGTGTTTACGACGATCGCGTCAAGTCGTGCACTCCTATATTGCCAATGGCCCTTCCCTCGCACGACCCATTGTCGCTCACCCATCGACCATTGCGTCGGTCTGTAGCCCGTAGCGATTTGCGTCGAGAGGTACCTCACCTAACACCGCGAATATCCCTATGTGGCGTGCAAAGAAACAGCCTCCACTAGCTAAATTTGGAAGACGCGGCAGGTACACGAAGAATGCTGCGCGTCTCGTCTCTGGTACGTCATTATAAGCATCGTTTCTGTTGAAAGCAGTCGCCTATCACTATACCAAGACTCATCCACCGAGTCTGTAGAACCCTCTCGATGACCCACATCGGATCCCCTCACTCTCCTTGTCATCGCTCGATCATCTTTACCGACTCCGAAGTCGGTCTCGTGTTGCTACTTTGCTCACAGATCACCGTCGATCCACGGTCTATCAAGATCGCACACGCTGCTCCAATTGAGAAGAGCACCCCGTCGTTAGTATCGCCCCACTCCACAGTACAGGACCCTCATGATCACGGCCGTCGTTCGCTTCACGTCATTTCATTTCATTCCGTTCGTCGCTCGCCGATTATGCACTCATGGCATGTCGCGTTGGGACGTGCCTGCTCATGCACCGAGTCTAACTTCATCTAGTTCTAGTACGGTCGCAGCCACCTCGGTGTACTGTCCCATATTGACTCTTGGAAATACAATTCGTAAACTTGCGAGTCTCGCATTGCTAAGTGTATGAAGCGTTCCACGAGAAAGTCGAGAGAGCAATATGTACCAGAGAGAGTTTGTCTTGGTGCTTGAGCTTTTGATTAATTTACGGATCGTAAACGCTCGGCCTACGTGTGGCGGCCGAACTTCCAAGGCGTAAGAGTGTCTCTCTGACCTGGTCGTGGCGAATGGAAACCGGTAGTCATACATGATCCTACTCAGGGTCAAATCACCCATTGACGTCTCAGCCAAGCCAACATGTGTTTGTCGATGTCAATCAGTATCGCCCTCGCAGCTCGGTGTGCCGTCTACCCAAAGCTCCAAAGCTCCGCGATCCCGTCGACTTAAGTCAACAACCCGGTATTTGGCGTGAACCCGGCCTTCCTCGTCGATAGAGAACAAGATCCGTACTGCTAGTTCGTTCGACCATCGACCCCTTGGGTCATCCTACGGTGACGTCAAAACCCAACACGTATACTCCCCCTCGCACGCGGTATCCTGTTACCGCTGCCCGTGGTTGTTCGTTTCCATTCGCTTCCTTCTCCTGGAGCAGCCGGGGTTGCGGCTGCCTTGTCACGGTTGCATATTCGGATCTCTCTCGCCTGTCCACTGACGACCATCCTATACTCATTCGGCGCTACCCTTCGATAGCATGCGTGATCATGACGGATTCTGCACTTAGACCCTCCTATACTTAGACCTACACCTCCGTCGTCCTCTTCTGCTCATATTGCGTTTTCCGGATCCCCGTGATCGCTACCGTATGATCGCCAAGAATGATTGCTCGATGGAACAGAGTGTAAAATGAAAGGACGTCACGTCACCTAGAACAGAATGAAGAACCCCGAAGTACAACCGTGATCACAAGGGTCGTTGGGCAGCCGTGACCATCACGACGCAGATTTGAATTTACTAGAGGCTTTTGGCGGGTCTTACTAGGAAGGTAGAGATAGAGGATATGTAGCTTGACATCTCCCAGCCGTTCGAAACCTTACTGGTACTCGTGTTGGATGAAAGACGTTGCTGTCACTGTGGGTTGGAGTCCTACGTTTCATTGCAACTTGTAGCACTCGATGGACTAAATCTCATGGGAGTGCGAGGATTGGAGATGAATAAAATATGCAATCTATGATGTACAAATGTCCCGCTACCCGAATCACGACCCCCCGTGCCCTCTTTCTTGCAGCATATTTATATCAGTTCGAACCAACGAGCGTCGTGATCGGTTATCTTTGGATGTTTATCGATATCTTGAGGCTATGCAGTAGCAAAGTGATGGCCAGCCCTGTATGTACAGTTCCGAGAATTGGTGGTCGAGGTTCAACATGAGACTTGAACTTTACCACGACATCGTTGAGAGGCACCATGATAGAAACCTCCTAATCGATGGAAAGTGAGAAGGTGATGTGTTAGGTGTATGGTGCAGTACATTTTCAAGCTGGAAGTTTTTGCTGAAATTTTTGATAAATTTAGCAACGACGAGCAGCTCTATGTAGGCGTATTTAAGCGAGCACACGAGCCCTATTCGGCCTTGAATGATCACCCATACTGGATCCACTTGCTTTCAATACGTTTCATCCACCAGGTCCGCCTTTCCTCGCCTCTGCAACCAGAACCGCTTGCAACCGCTGCCCTCGCCCCCACCCACACCGACTGGCACTAGGAACAACTGTCAAGGACGATGCTACAAGTCACCCTCCAGGGCCTAGCCTCTCCCTTCAAGTCGTTCACGCGGCCAAAGAACAAGCACAAACTCAGCCACCCGCGAGTGGCTATGGAGGCAACAGCAACACCACTCGATCTGATAGCGTTGACTAACCAACCCTCTGCATACACCTCTCGTCGGCCTTGCCTGAGCCCTCTCGAATGAGCCCGCCGACGGTACTTTCCCGCACACTCCACCTGTTTTGCAGTGCCCAACACACCCTTTTTTCGTGTATAGCATGGACTACGAGAATAGTAATTAGTATGTTGCGATTAGTATCGAGAGCGTCCCACTCTCTCAGCCCGGAAGGCCGTTGTAACGACCCGACCTCGGATCGTTACCCTCTTCGAATTCCCGATCTCTATTCGAAGGCGGACCCGTGCGGTTACGCCGACCCGGTTACGCCAACCCGAGACTTCGGCGCAAATCTCGAGACCAGGTACGATCGAGGGCCTAGATCAGCCCTCGATATGACTCATTGCTTACTGTTCTGACGTATTAGTGTTTCACTTTCTCGATGAACTCATGTATATTAGATCGTAGAGTGCGGACCCCAGGGTTCCTCACTTTGCCAACAATCGTTTAAGTACGAATACAGACTTCTCCTCTTTGCTTTGCTGCCGCGTGAGAGTAAATCCAAATCCCTCACAGTTGGCAAAGTTTCTGCTACTTCATCGCAGCAGAACTCAAAGAGGATTAGTATACCTAGGAAAGTTCCCGATCGACGACTACCAACAGAATACCCTCGAAACATTAACCCTTCATTGCTCATCCTGAATCCGACAATAGGCTCCCCAGGACCGCATTTTGCGGAACCACAGTGCTTATTGACGAACGAGTGCTGGTCTTCAGCCTTCCGGTGCCCCGAATTCTCACCTAAAACTCCCATTTATATGACAACCTTTGCACCGAAAGGTTATACTTACCATCAGAGTCCTTACAATCAGTGCCCGATCCCCTATTCCCTCTTCGCACCAACAAACATCGACCTCCTTTACCATATTGTGTTCTCAGATGTTATATTAGTATACGAGCAGAAATATTACTACGACGTTTCAGTATTCTTCTGCAAACAGCTTCACACTTGGTTTTTCCCACCTTTCGACACTGGCCTGTACCTTATGTTCACCAAATTAACAGGAGCTCTTATTAAGGCACGAACTTCGACGGAGGAGTGGTTGTTTGACAGAGGAGTACAACCCATTGGTATATGTTGGATCTAAAACCAGACACAGAAAACAAACCGGTATACGGTTCCCCACTCGAAAGAATTCACTCATGGCTGCACTGAACCCACAAGCATGGGCCATCCCACAAATCGCCATCGCCAATCCACCAAATGCTACCGTACAGGAAGCGAACCAGTATCAACAGGAATTAGTTAATCTCTGCCTCGGTCTCACGAATGTCGCGGCTTTCGTAGGAATCCAGAATATTGTACATTTACCAGCGATGCCTGTCCCAGTTCTTGGGCCCAATTCGGTCCAAGTGGTTATTGATACACAGATTCAAATGCTTGATTTGTATTGTGCGGCTTTAGTAAATGCCCAAGGAATGATTGTACAAATGATGAATCAGGCCGTTCAAAATCCACAACAACCCACGCGATCGACTATCAAAGCTCCGAAACCAGAATTCGACGGAACTCCAGGAGAAAAAGCAAGGGGATTTATTACGGCATGTACGACATACAGAACCCTACGCCCAGGAGACTTCCAAAACGACGAAGTGCTCATCACCTGGGCCTTAGCATGCATCGACGACGACTCAAAAGCGGCTTCCTGGAAGGCGCACTGGTTAACTCTCTGTACGGAGAACATTTCTGCTGGACGTGTACAACCAATAGCCCTTACCGATTGGGATACCTTCGCCCGGGAATTTCTTGGGAAGTTTGTCAATCCCTCCAAAACCCAGCGGATGCAACAACACCTTGTAGAGATGAGACAAAGGACATCATGCCGGGAGCATACACAGGATTTCAATCGGACGGCCCTCCTTGCGAAAATGAACGGAAACGCAACCCTCCCGTGGCTCTATTGACAGAGCCTGAAAAATGATGTACAACGGGAACTTCTGCGCGAATCGTATACTTCACTGGAGGATTTGCAAGCAGCTGCGATCTCCACAGATGATTTACTCTTTTCATTCAAGAAACAAAATCCAGCGGACCAAGTGATTACTCGGAGACCCGACGCTTGACCCAAATCAACCGAATATCGACCACCCGCACAGATTGCTATGGGGTCAGGAACCGACCCTAATGCCATGGAACTTGACCAGTTATCAACCAAGGAATATCGTAAAAGACGAGCCACCGGTCTATGTTTCAAATGCGGGAAAAAGGGACTTGCCCGGGATTGCCTGCAGCACAATGAAGTGAATCGGAATATGAATAGTCAACCCCAACAGGAACAGTATTCAAGAGCGAGACCTGGACAAATGGCTACAATTGAATCAGTTCCCAAAGAAACCGAGAACCCAGGAGCCAGTCTTGCACTCGTCAGAACTCAAAAATCAGACTCACCAGAGAAGGAACCCCCAGCGACATTCTCTACTGATTTCACTAAGAACGTTCTGGATTTTCTGCGTGGCTGAAAGAAGTAGACCCTTTCTTTCAGCCACCGAGTATCAGGATGTACATAGGATCGCGTCACTGTTTGCCATAACCGAATACAGAGTTGCGAAACATTTTACAATCCCGATAGAAATTGATAGGGCCATTAACCTGAAAGTGATGCTTGATACAGGAGCCACCGCAAATTTCATCCATCAAGACCTAGTAAGAAAATATGGAATACAGACGATTCCACGACGATCTCCACTGACTACAAAAGATATACACGGAAGAATACTCTCGGTAATAAGTGAACAAGCCATTTACGACTCCGAATTCAATCACATATAGAGACTATTGTAATGGACATCATGCCTATCAGAAGACATTCAATAGTACTTGGAATGCCCTGGTTGGCGGCACACGACCCGTGGATACGAATGACCGAGAGAGACTTAATTTTTACATCTAGGTATTGTCAAGAGAATTGTCTTGATAATGATCCACACGTTGAGATACAATGTCCCCCGGAACCTGATGAAGATGCTGAACTGTTTAATGTAAACGGATTTGAGATGGATGACAACGAACCATTTGGTGAAGATGAATATGCAGAGCTTGACGGGGTAGATGGAACAACCTTCGCAGACCCACGGAGCCATGTACCCAAGGAACTTCACGAATACTTGGATGTGTTTGACGATTGTTGAGCCAAGAAAATGCCATTCAATCGGAATAAATGGAATTTCAGGATCAAATTTATCGAAGGATGGGAAGGAAAACTCCCAAAACCTGCAAAGAGATATCGACTTACCGAAGCAGAACAACAGGCGGAACTAGAGACATTACAAGAATTACAAGACGCCGGAATGGTGCAGCCTTCATGATCACCCATAGCTGCCCCGACCTTTTTCCGACCTAAGAAAGATGGAAGTAAAAGATACGTCATAGACTGGAGGGGGATAAATGCCATTACTATCAAAGACGCGTACCCACTACCCCTCCTTGATGACCTATTAGATATGGCCCAAGGAGCCTCAATCATGTCGAAATTCGATCTGACGGCTAGTTATAATCAAATCCCTATTTGGGAAGAAGATCGATGGAAAACGGCATTTATTACCTCACGGGGCTTATTCGAATTCAATGTGATGCATTTTGGATTCTGTAACACCCCTGCTCACATGCAACGATTTATGGAACATGTATTACAACCGGTAGAACATCGGAATGTACGAGTATACCTAGACGATATTCCGATATTTTCAAAGACCAAGGACGAACATATTCATACATTAAAGATGACTTTACACTTATTGCGAGAAGAACATTTATTCGCCAAGGCTAAGAAATGTGAATTCTTACTGTCGGAAATAGACCTCCTCGGTGTGAAAGTTTCTATACACAGATTCCGTATGGAAGAGAAGAAGATTACCCAGGTACGAGAGTGGAAACCCCCGCGTAGCATCAGGGGAATTAGAGAATTCCTCAGATTCATGAATTTTTATTGACGATTCATCAATGGATTTGCCCATATAGCAAGACCACTCAACGATCTTTTGAAGAAAGATGCTAGTTGGCAATGGAAGAAGGGAGAAAACGAAGCCTTCGAGCATCTGAAACAATTAGCGACGTCGGAACCTGTTCTTAAACATGCCAATCCTCAATTGCAGTACCGAATGGAAACTGATGCCTCCAAATATGCGTATGGAGCAGTGTTATCCCAAAAACAGGAATCGAATAAAAGACACCCTGTTGCATTTATGTCGAAATCGATGACACCCGCGGAAAGGAACTATGATGTTGGTGATAAGGAAATGCTAGCTATCATAAAGCCATTAGACCACTGGCGACACTAGTTAGAAGGAACGAGGCTACCAATCGAAATCCTCACCGATCATAAAAACTTAGAGAATTTTTCGAACCCACGGATATTGAATCAGCGACAAATGCAATGGTTACGAGCATTACAAAAATATAATTTTGTTATTGGATACCGCCCCGGAAAACAAAATTCAGCAGCGGACGCACTCTCTCGTCAACAAGACTTAATGCCCCCAAATGAAGAACCAACACCAACAGTACTTCTTCCCCAGGAGAAGTTCGTAGAGCTTGATTCTATCGCAGCAGACAGTGAAATTGCAGCGTACCTAGATGCTATTGCAACCGACAACGAGATTTTAGAGAGAATTAGAGAGATCGAACAAGAGAATTCGGAAAATGAAAAAGGCGACCTACAATATAAGGAAGGATGGATCATAGTTCCAGAAGACAACGACGTTCGAAGGGCCTTATTAAAACAATATCATGATGCCCCAATAATGGGCCACCCAGGAATAACGGGAACTTACGAACTCCTAGGAAGAATGTACACGTGGCCCAAAATGAAAGAATATGTAGAAGCCTATATACAAGGATGCCCGATTTGTATGAAAGCAAAGAAAAAGAATACCCGGGAACAGGGAAAACTACAACCGTTACCGAATCCCATGACACCCTGGCATTGGACAGAATCAGACCTTATTGGACCGTTACCAAAATCGAAAGGAAAAGATGCCATTTATGTCACAGTGGATCGATTTACTAAATACGCGTGCTTCATTCCATGTAACACTATGGAGACGGCACAATCACTAGCACATCTACATGCGAAACACGTATGGACACATGAAGGATTCCTGCAAATACATTCCTTCGATCGAGGACCGCAATTTCAAGCAGAATTCACCTGAGAATTGTATAAAAAGTTAGGAATTGAACGCAGATTATCGACAGCATATCACCCACAATCACAAGGACAAGTAGAAAATTTGAACAGATGGCTAGAAACCTATTTACGAATGTTTATCGGACATCGTCAAGACGATTGGGTAGACTACTTACATACAGCTCAATTTGCATGGAACAACCACTACCATACGTCCATCGGTACTACACCATTCTTTGCGAGCCGAATACGCCACCCGCAAATGACTGATATAACACCAGACACCAAAGATCTATGAACGAGACAACAGCATTGGAAGGCTACTAACGAATTAGTGGCACACATGATCGATAAAGCACATCAAGCTCAAAAACGAGCCTACGATAGATGGAAAAACGACGCTCCTCAATTGCAACCAGGAGACTGTGTATGGCTCGAAACGACGCATTTATCAACGGATCGCCCATCACCTAAACTCGACTGGAAATGAATAGGACCACTCACGATAACAGAATGATTAGGACCACTCACATACCGAGTACACCTTCCGCCGTCGTACAAGATCCACGATGTCTTTCATATCTCTCTCCTTACACCAGTAAAAGACGATCGAATTCCTGGACGCACTGTTCCAGCTCCCGAACCAATAACAATAATTCAGAAAGGGGATGTTAACACCCCAGAGGTGACGGAGCAACATCATATCATGGAACGTTATGTGGACTCAAGGTGGATCATAAATGCAATAGGAGAATGGCAATTCCAATTCAAAGTCAAGTGGGACGGCCTAGAGAACCTTACCTGGGAAGATCGCGCCAGATTAAACAAAGACGCTGCAAAGACAAATCAGCAATACCTCTGCCCCAGAGATGACGATTTCGATATGGAAGAAGACTTTTATGAAAAGCACCCGGATGCTCCCCACCACGATGACCTGGTGGGCAAATGGAAGAATGCCCTAGGCGAACGACAAACTGTTCATAGGCGCAAAGGAAAATCTGTCATATGATGAAGACGTCTGTAGGCTCTATTCTTTGAGTCTGGAATCCTCAAGGCAGGGAATGGGCATTGTAACGACCCGACCTCGGATCGTTACCCTCTTCGAATTCCCGATCTCTATTCGAAGGCGGACCCATGTGGTTACACCAACCCGGTTATGCCAACCTGAGACTTCGGCGCAAATCTCGAGACCAGGTACGATCGAGGGCCTAGATCAGCCCTCGATATGACTCATTGCTTACTGTTCTGATGTATTAGTGTTTCACTTTCTTGATGAACTCATGTATATTAGATCGTAGAGTGCGGACCCCAGGGTTCCTCACTTTGCCAACAATCGTTTAAGTATGAATACAGACTTCTCCTCTTTGCTTTGCTGCCGCGTGAGAGTAAATCCAAATCCCTCACAGCCGTCTGCGCTCACGGCCCCTTCCCAGTAGCAGCCCTGACAGTGCACTGAACAGGCGATGGAGTTGCATTGAACAGGTTTCTTCAAGACGTCCTTCGCTCTCTCCATCGATAGTCCTGAACGATCGCTCTCCACATCATCAATAGCTTTCAACTCGACGATCGCACACTTACCTCTACCAAGTCCATAGTTACTCAGTCATCAAAACTAAGGAGGCCAAATGGCCGTTCGATCTTCCTCAGCCAATTTTGGGCAAGAAATCTAGAGGTGAGCGGCGAACCTTTGCATTCCGTAGCCAAACGCCCAGCATAATAGTGAGTAGTACCCTCCGTTTTACACACGGTTTCTCTCTTTCCACTGATAGGGCATTCCTGTCGTCCATGGATTGCGAGGAGGGTTCCAGAAAGTTGGCTGTTTAAACGCCAACTGTGATTCCTTGGGGATACGCATACGAGGCTGAACGAGGCTTTGATCACCACGGCTTCCAATCATCTGCCAGAATTCGAAGGTGGCTTATCAACGTTCGACCCGGTGCTGGTGGATGTGCGACAGCCTGAAGAGAGGGGGAGCCGTTGGATCACATGAATGGGCCATGAAACGTTTGTACATAATACACCATGCATACACTTCCGCTCTGATCTCCTCACTTTGACATGGTGGTCGAGGAATCAGATCGAGGGCCATCAATGCTGTTCAGAGGACCCGAATGAAGCTAAGCCCACAACGTGATAGGGAGACAGAAGCGTCTCCCAGAGGGTGCAGTGAAGGCCAGTAAATGCTCTGCTCACTCGGAGTGTTAGCGCCGGGATGCCCGGACTTTGACCACCCTCGTCGCTCCTCGCTGGACTCCGTCTGCTGTCCACGCACACGGTTGCAGCCATCTCGCTGTATTATTCCCATACTATGACTCCTGGAAATATAATTTGTAAACTGGCGAGTCGCATTGCTAGGCGAATGAAATGTTCTGCTGGAAAGGCGAGAGAGCGCGGTCACCATTTATACGGTTTAGAGGACGATGTGTCCCAGAGCTTGCGGTGAATCGAGGGCGTAGGTCGGGCTCTGACCCTGGCCATGCCAAGCCCATCGTTTGATCAAACGAGTAGCCACAGAAATCCTAGTAATAATTTATAAACATAATCACTATTCTAGTAAGGAAATGATATTATCAATAATATTAATGCATTGCGGCGTCGATCCAGATCCCGCGAACGTGAGGATCGGGACGTGGCGCATTGTTGCTTGTTGAGTGCCGTGGGTTTGTTTGGTTATTCCCCATTCCCCAATTCCCCAATTCCCCACGGCGCGCGTAGCATGTGAAACCGTAAACTGTAATGACGGAGGACCTACGGTTCTTTCCCCTCTGAGCTCTGAGCTGGTGAACAGACTATGTACCAGGTAAATCGTCGGGTTGATAGAGATAGAGGCGGGGAGTGACGACGCCTCAGGGTCATCGCATATTGACCCATGGAGATAGAATTTGTAAATCACACCTACCTAGCTGTTGTGATAGCGGAATTTAGAAGGGCTCAGGTAACTATCATAATGAATATCGTTTGTCAGCTCGATTACAAAATGCACCACATGCTCATTCTAAAAAAGCCATTCTGAGATATATACGAGAGAGCCCCTCTCACTGGAGATCATCCACCCATCCATTCACCTGCCATTGGGAGCTCTGCGAAGAATTCAAGAGACTCTTCCAGCCATTCATTTTCCATTGGGAGTTCTGTGAAGAACCCTAGAGCCTCTTCCACAAGTTGCTGCTTCCTGGTGGCCAGAATGTGTTGTATCTGGGTGTGATGAACCTGATTCTCATGTCCATCTGGAAACTGGGCCAGCCAATTCTCAAGTGAAGTGAGGCTGGGCCATGTCAATCTAGATTTGATGAGCTCTAAAAGAGTTGCAAGGAAAGAGAGGATTGCCTGTTGGTCATCAAGTGACCACTGTCCGCCAACCAAAAATAGGTAGTCAGGAAGCCCATTGCAGAATATGAGTGCTGAAGCAAAGTCACAGCACCAGGATGATGGGAGCATGGTCCATTTTGGGACAAGAGCTGATAGCAGGAACCTCCATGATAAATGCAAGGACCAGGAATTCTTACAAAGCACCTGGATAAAATGTTCAACCCACATACACCCCATTGTTCCTGGGATGAATGCCCTGGTAGTGTTTACATCTTCAGGTGTACCAAGCTGGCCAATAGGAAACAGGTCAAGACACCACTTAAATGCACGCATACAGACACGACGGTCTTTGGACCAAAGAAACACCTTAAGCAGCCCTGGATCTGGCTTAGACTCCTTGTCCGCCTCATGCCCTATGTCTGCCAAAGAATCCCAGAGGTCAAGTCGAGCCTTTGCAATGTACACTTTCTCAGGTATATCGGACCATTCTAACTCCTCCACCTTCTCTGGGGGTAGATAAGGTGTTGGGGCAATAAGAGTCTCGAGATGGAGCAAAATCCAATCATCAACCCAACGGGGGGCAAATACAATGGGATCAGGAGAATAGACGACGGGGAGTGATGGGAGCGATTTCAGCCAATCCAATGAAGGGGCTGCTATTTTGTGGAGATGCTTCACGGCGATATCCAAGACGCGCAGCCCAGAAAGTTGTAATGGAGAGAGCTCATAAATTATTCCACGAATGACGCCATCGAGGGCAGCGAGAGGATCATGAACGTATTCAAAAGGTTTCCGGAAGACAGCCATGTACAAGTAGATGGCGAGCTTGCCATCATCATAGGCACCTGAGTAGTAAAATTTAAGATCCGTAATGTTCGTGTAGTTGAGAAGGTCCGCAAAATGCGAGCGAGCATGCGCTTGCTTGGTGCTATCAATATAGAGTGCGGCAATCAGGGAGAGTCGAAACTCAGTGAGAATCTCCACGGATGTTGTCAGGTCCCATTGAAGAAGGTCCTTAACAGATTGAATACAATCTTGACTCCAAAGGCCCAGGGCACCAGTGCTATCAACTCGACAGAATGTCATAGGCACGGGCTCAGAGGTGGGGACAGTCACTGGCAAGGTGCAGAGGCCCTCAATGGGATTAATGTCTCGTTGGTCAATTGCTGATCTGATGGTGCGCAACGCATAAATGACTGCAAATGTGAGTGGAATATTGGACCTTCTACTCTGTTCTGTGCTTGACACATATGTAAGCACGGCTGTGAAGAATATAAGATACGTATCAAACCATTCCAATCTGTCCTTCCAGGGCGGCGTGAAACGACCACGCATTGTCCGGTCAGAGGTATTCACCATCCAGAGGAGCTCAGCATCAGCAGCATCACTTGGCTCAAGAAATGCAATTGTTCGGCACAGGTCACGCCCATCGGACTGATGAAGCCAAAAGGACAAATAGGCAGAGAAGAGAATATTGAGTGGCATACGTAATTTTTCATCACCAGTCCCCCTACTACGTAGATGGTTTTGTAATGTGAGGTATAACTGCTGATCCGCGGTATCATAATTGTAACAAATCATCATAGTTCGGGCAAGAGTCCAGGCAGTAGAAACAGAAAAGGTGGATTGATCTCCGAGCAACCTGAAAATAATATGAAGCAATTCCTTCCACTTCTCCACGGTGCGTGGCCGTAGTGTAAGATCTTTCACTGGCTGATCAAGCAGCTCCAGGAAGATTGGAATATTCTCCACGGCCTCCTCAGTTGCCGTAACGAGCCGTTCGAGAACATGAATGTGCGTCTGAGGATCAATAGATGAGCGAGAACGGAGTACCGCGTCAGGGTTGTGGGGTTGGGCAACGTTTGCCACTCTGTTGTTCGAAGGTAACGGTTGCGTGGCTTCATTGGGAGTATCTGCTTCTTCCTGCTGGCCCTGAGAAGACAGAGGAGGGCGGTTGTGAAATGAGATGGCAGAAGCGATGCGCCAGAAGGTTTGAGTGATGCGGCGATGCGGGGTTTGCAGCATCGCGAGGCCACGTGCGAAAAGACGAGACACAGGAGAGGAGAATGGCGCATAATTGTTTACAATCGAAACATATGTAGTGAAGACGTAGAACCCGACGACAGACAAAAACATGAGTGAGCACAAAATGGCAGATGGGAGATGGGAAGGGAAGATAAGAACAAGGAGGCCAATACAGAATAAAAAGAGAGATCCTTGGATGAGGATCGGGAGGAGGCCGACGAGCTCATGCAGCTTCCAGCGCTCGAGCTCTTGCAGTCGCCGTTCGCGTTCCTGTGCACGGAGATGTGCAACAGTGTACCTCCTCCATCCACGGTCAAACTCCTGCAACCATCCCTTGACCAGCATCGCAAGAAATGCATCGATCAAAACGAGCGCGAGGCTGAGGAAGAAGAGCATGTTCACCGCAGCTGCGCTGGGCGAAACTTGAAAGGCTGTGGGTTCAAATGCAGACGTTGTGGAGTTGCTGAGCTGTTGTGAAATGTGGATGAGTACGTCCATTGCGACGTCGGTGCTGTTGGGCTGGAGCTGGGGGATCAAGAAGATAAGGAAAGCAGAAAGGAAGGCGGCAAATAGACCATCCTGGAACCGCATCAACAGCCGCATATCATATGGAGTGTCTGTACATACAAAAACGAGCACGGTATCTGCCAAATCTCGCCACTCGACCTCGCGGATGTTGTCTTCCACTGCGGCCATTTCGTTGTAGTATTCCCATATCGATTTTTCACTTCCATGGGACTCTGGAGGGACATCGACCTCGTGTATTATTCGATCTCACTGAGCAGCTCACCGAGCAGTCGGGCCACAATCCTGCGAACATTCTCTTCGTCTTGGCAGCACGGAATGAGTAGATAATACGGTGGATACAGGTTGGACGCACCAATGTAACCTCGGTTGGTGGAGAAAAGCGGCATTCTGTCCTCGATGTGAACGTGGTTGTGGTCAAGAGATGTGGCCCTCGGCGCTAACACTCTGAACGATCAGAACATATAGTGGAAATCACCGTATTCTCTCAAAGGCGTTCCTGTCGCTCTTTTACGCTGCGGGTTTCGCTTCATTCAGGTTCTCCGATCCGCAGTCGTGGCTGTCCGATTCCTTGACCACCATGTCATAGTGATGAGGTCAGGGGAGAATTTGATACACGGTATATTACGTATAAGTGTTCTATGACTAATTCATGGTATCTAGTGGTCCTTACCTTCATTAGCACCTCCATCATCGACGAGAGTTCGAAAGTCGACAGCTCACCTTCGTATTTTGGTCGATGTTTGAAAGTCATGGAGCTTCAGGGCATATTCAGTGTTGTATGTGAATCACCATGAAATTGTGCTCGGCGTTCGACGTCCCTCTACCTGGATGCTCCCCGCAATCCATGGGCTCCAATAATGCGCATCGACGAAAAGATAGGAACTGAGTATGAAACAGAGGGTGTGAGTCACAGTAGGGCCCGCGGCTCACTTCCAGCGCAGCAGGATTGTTGCCCCGAGTGTCTAGTCAGCCTCCTTGATTTTGATGCGGCCGATGGCAGCTCTTGCTATTGGATTTGTTTGGTTATTCCCCATTCCCTATTCCCCATTCCCCAATTCTTCAATTCCCCACGCCACGAGTAGCATGTGAAACTGTAACTATTCTGTATTTAAGGGAGGAGGATGCACGGTCTTTCACCTCTTTTGAGCTCTGAGCTACGCCTAGTCTGTGATCGTCGGGTTGATGGAGACGCGGAGCGAGCGCGCCCTGGAGATAGAATTTGTATATCGGCGAGTCTCGCTAGCGTTAATCCAGAGCGTTGTCCCCGTCGGTTAGATAGTTTAGAGAGCGACAGCTTACGGTTAATCACGGGTCGTAAAAATATCATTCCTCCGTCCGTCGTTCGTTCGGCCTAGACGTGTCTTCGCTTATATGGCCGAAAATAATCGACGGCGTACAGGCTGTGGTGCACGTGTGTGAATATTCTCACATATTGTTAGTGCTCCTAGCAGCCTCTTTCCTCTAGTGGTCAGAGTGGAGCCGTCGATGCAGCCGGTGTCGATGCAGCCAGTGCCAGTGCCGCGGCATTACTACTCCTACCCATGGTAAAGACGTCGACTCGACTCTGCCAATGGTGAAGAACGCTGGGTCTCGAACACTGCCATTCTCGGTCCCAATGGTAACAAAGAACATCATGCTCTGACCCACTAGCTCCCGACGTTCGGCCCTCGCCAAGCACCCCGAATGAGTTTAATAGTCAGCGGCCAACAGATGGGTGTATCTTTGGATTTCCAACGCCGTCTCGAGTGCACCGAAGCAGACGAACGGCACAGGCTCACCTAAACACCTCAATCACGACAGTCGAAGGCCCAACCAGAGGATGAGGGAGCGGATGCTGAGTGATAGTCTTTGGTTCATGTGCGCCCTCGACGTGCAACCGACGCACAGCGGGACGATGCGAACGGCGAGCATGTGAGCCGGTACACGGACCGAGGCCGTGAGTGCGTTCATCACGATGAAGGATGTCAGAGAGGGTTTGTATTGGTGCTTGAGCTTTTGATTAATTTACGGATCGTAAACGCTCGGCCTACGTGTGGCGGCCGAACTTCCAAGGCGTAAGAGTGGCTCTCTGACCTGGTCGTGGCGAATGGCAACCAGTTAGTCATACATGGTCCTACTCAGGGTCAAATCCCCCATTGACGTCTCAGCCAAGCTAAGCCAACATCCGTTTGTTCCGATCAGTATCGCCCTCGCAGCTCGGTGTACCGTCTACCCAAAGCTCCAAAGCTCCACGGTACGATCCTGTCGACCTAAGCCCAAAATCTGGTATTTGGCGTGAACCCGGCCTTCCTCGTACGTCGATCGAGAACAAGATCCGTACTTCTAGTTCGTTCGACCATCGATCCCTAGGGTCATCCTACGTTGACGTCAAAACCCAACACGTATACTCCTCCTCGCACGCGATTGCGAGCTGTATCCTGTTACCGCTGCTCCGTGGTTGTTCGCTTCCATTGGATTCCTTCTCCTGGAGCAGCCGGGGTTGCGGCTGCCTTATCACAGCTGCATATTCGGATCTCTCTCGCCTGTCCACTGACGACCATCCTATACTCATTCGGCGCTACCCTTCGATATCATGGGTGATCATGACGGATTCTGCACTTAGACCATCCTATACTTAGACCTACACCTCCGTCGTCCTCTTATGCTCATGTTGCGTTTCCGCATCCCCGTGATCGCTACCGTATGATCGCCAAGAATGGTTGCTCAATGGAACAGAGTGTAAAATGAACGGACGTCACGTCACCTAGAACAGAATAAAGAACCTCGAAGTACAACCGTGATCACAAGGGTCGTTGGGCACCCGTGACCATCACGACGCAGATTTGAATTTACTAGAGGCTTTTGGCGGGTCTTACTAGGAAGGTAGAGATAGAGGATATGTAGCTTGACATCTCCCAGCCGTTCGAAACCTTACTGGTACTCGTGGCTGTCACTGTGGGTTGGAGTCCTACGTTTCATCGCAACCGGTAGCACTCGATGGACTAAATCTCATGGGAGTGCGAGGATTGGAGATGAATAAAATATGCAATCAATGATGTACAAATGTCCCGCTACCCCAATCAGGACCACCCGTGCCCTCTTTCTTGTAGCATATTTATATCAGTTCGAACCAACGAGCGTCGTTATCGGCTATCTTTGGATGTTTATCGATATCTTGAAGCTATGGAGTAGCAAGGTGATGGCCAGCCTGTATGTACAGTTCCGAGAATTGGTGGTCGAGGTTCAACATGAGACTTGAACTTTACCACAACATCGTCGAGAGGCACCATGATGGAAACGTCCTAATCGATGGAAAATGAGAAGGTGATGTGTTAGGTGTATGGTGCAGTACATTTTCAAGCTGGGAGTTTTTGCTGAAATTTTTGATAAATTTAGCAGCGACAAGCAGCTCTATGTAGGCGTATTTAAGCGAGCACACGAGCACTATTCGGTCTTGAATGATCACGCGTACTGGATCCACTCGCTTTCAATACGTTTCATCCACCAGGTGCGCCTTTCCTCGCCTCTGCAACCAGAACCGCTTGCAACCGCTGCCCTCGCCCCAACCCACACCGACTGGCGCTAGGAACAACTTTCAAGAACGATGCTACAAGTCACCCTCCCGGGCCTAGCCTCTCCCTTCAAGTCGTTCACGCGGCCAAAGAACAAGCATAAACTCAGCCACCCGCGAGTGGCCATGGGGGCAACAGCAACACCACTCTATCTGATAGCGTTGACTAATCAACCCTCTGCATACACCTCTCGTCAGCCTTGCCTGAGCCCTCTCGAATGAGCCCGCCGACGGTACTTTCCCGCACACTCCACCTGTTTTGCAGTGCCCAACACACCCTTTGTTCGTGTATAGCATGGACTACGAGAATAGTAATTGGTATGTTGCGATTAGTATCGAGAGCGTCCCACCCTCTCAGCCCGGAAGGCCGTCTACGCTCACGGCCCTTCCCTGACAGTGCATTGAACAGGCGATGGGGTTGCATTGAACAGGTTTCTTCAAGACGTCCTTCGCTCTCTCCATCGATAGTCCTGAACGATCGTTCTCCACATCATCAATAACTTTCAACTCGACGATCGCACACATACCTCTACCAAGTCCATAGTTACTCAGTCATCAAAACTAAGGAGGCAAAATGGCCGTTCGATCTTCCTCAGCCAATTTTGGGCAAGAATCCATCTAGAGGTGAGTGGCGAACCTTTGCATTCCGCAGCCAAACGCCCAGCATAATAGTGAGTAGTACCCTCCGTTTGACACATGGTTTCTCTCTTTCCACTGATAGGGCACTGCTGTCGTCCATGGATTGCGAGAAGGGTCCCAGAGAGTTGGCTGTTTAAACGCCAACCGTGATTCCTTGGGGATACGCATACGAGGCTGAACGAGGCTTTTATCACCACGGCTTCCAACCACGTGCCATAATTCGAAGGCGGCTTATCAACGTTCGACCCCATGCTGGTGGATGTGCGACCTCCTGAAGAGAGGGGGAGCCGTTGGATCACATGAATGGGCCATGGAACGTTTGTACATAATACACCATTGTTACGTTTCGTAGTTCAACTGTAATGAAAGTAACGTCTAATAGCCTGGGTCTAAACCTGGGGACTCTTCTTTCAGTCCCACGGATATACGAAATCTAGTGCGGACTAGTTACGTATACACGTGTTTGATAGTATAGAGTAAGAGCCTGACACTAGCTGGTAGTGTCAGGTGAATAGAATGAATAAGATGGAAGGAATCTAAAGCTAGACAAATGCACAAGGTGTTCTTTAGGTTCTAGACCTCAGATGTAACTCAGAACACAGTATACAAGATGTAATAGAGTGTGTAGCATGGAAATGGAGCAGCATGTGCAGAAGACAGTGATTTGTCTTTAGTGCCAGTTCTTTATCCTGGGCCTATTGTCCCTTGCACTCTGTATCTCTATTTAGATTGGCTTGCTAGTGGGCTCTTAAGGCTGTGGATAAATGTGTGTGTGGTAATAAAGTGATATACAAAAGTCTGCTTAGAGAGCCCCTTATATAGGTGTGCTCTCTGCAGCAGGATCCACATCAACATAGCTACAGCTGCGGAAATCATACCAGATGACACCTTTAGCAATGCATCCGCAGCTATGGAGCCTTGGATGATACATAGGTTTCCTGCGTGAGTCGATTACTTTGTGCACCACCGTGGTAAGCAAAGCAAGTCGACCCAGCATGCGATACAAGCAAATGACCAGTGCAAGAGCAACAGTAACGCATCACCCTACCAAAGAGTAATACCCCAGAATCACCCATGACCAGTCCCAGCCCCCGTCGGGCATCCCGTTCCTCTGCTGACTTGTGCGTTCGCTCTGTGGTTACAAATTCCGGGTCAGAGAACTGGTGAAGAACCGGGCGAGAGCACCGGTGATCACCAGGTGGGGAGGTGTCCGGACCCAGGTGACAGACCTGGTCACCACCAGGTCCCGTCAAGTAAAAATGAGCCCAGCTCCCTGACCCTGAGCTGGTAGCTGGTCTGGTGACCCGGTGAACAGGTCTTGAATACTGGTTTTGAACCAGTCAGGACGACTGGTGGTTCCACCCATGCATGCTTGAAAATAAAACAAATTGTATATTATACAGTGAGCAAAAAAACTGATTCACAAAAGGTCAAATTTTGCTTGTGAGTCAAATTATGGCCCAGGGAACAAAGGTAAATCCGTGGGAATTTGTAGTAACAAAGCTAGGTATCATGTCCTTTACT